>Ga0209811_10000275_pt1 | contig 23741 bp, 16 predicted proteins | sample Coa_R1_6_FD_187161 | JGI IMG/M metagenome (GOLD analysis project Ga0209811, IMG submission 187161) | Surface soil microbial communities from Centralia Pennsylvania, which are recovering from an underground coalmine fire. - Coalmine... | ecosystem: Environmental > Terrestrial > Soil >... | reverse complement strand
CGTCACTACCGGGTCGCGCTTGCGCGCGGTTTGAATCAAATGACGGTCAAAACCCTTCTTGTGCCAGGTATCGAATGGTTCCCGGCCAAAATGAGGTAGAATCGTGTTTCCCCGGCAATGAACTTCGCCCTTCTCTACCGCCAGATCGATTTCATTACCTCCCGGATAGCCCATCACTGTGTTGATCTTCGCTCCCAGAGCGACTTCCAAAACGCGGTCGAGAATATATCCGGCGCTGCCAACGCCGGTACTGCCGCATTTCGGCGGCTCCTTAGCTTTGATGATGTCGCCGATAGTTTTGTACGGCGCATCCGCTCTCATGTAGAGCAGCATGTAATTTTTTTCCTGAGAGCCGATGATCGGGAACTTGCGTAAGTCGAATCGCACTTCTTTATGGCCGGAGAGTTGTTCCAAATAAACGTTGCTGTTGGGCATGACCATGGTAAGTCCGTCGGGCTTGGCGACGCCATAAACATAGTTGGCCGCCACCAAAGAACCGCCCCCAGGCATGTTCTGCACGATGATATCGGGCTGACCCGGCAAATATTTGGGCATTGCGCGCGCCAACAACCGCGCCCAGCGGTCATAGAAACCACCTGCCGTTGCCCCGGTGACGATGCGAATCTGTTTGCCTTTGTAAAACGGTTCGGCTTGAGAATGCGCAGAAGTCGCCATTAAAATATTTAGCAATTGAAACGCAAAAAGAGAGATTAATGCAGATCTAGGGTTAAACATTTCGCCTAGATTCATCTTTCGCCCTCTAGCTGCTTCGAGAGCTATATCCAACCACTGACACCAAGACATTCACCACGTCTTCGCCCTTCCGCCCTGCACCCACCAGTTTAGGCGCGGCTCGATGCGAAGCTCGTAACCTTTACCCTGCTGTCTCGCAAGGTCGTAGCACTTTTTCGCTAGCGCAATATCGACGATCCCCTGTCCGCCCTGATTTTTGTAAAGGATAATCTGCTTGTCGTCGGTTCGGCCCGCCGCTTTGCCCGCGAGCACGTCAGAAATTTCCACTACCTTGTCCCATGTGATCACACCGCTTTGTACCGGCCAATAAATGTCGCCTTGCTGTGAATCGATCGCCTGAGATTTCGAGAGCGCGACGATTAAGTCGCAGCACCGCAGGGTGCCGTCATCGATCTCCCGGCGCGGCGCAGCGAGGTTGCCGCTTTTTACCAACTCGATATTGCTGCCGACGACGGAAATAATGTACTGCCCCGCTTCCAGCCAGGAACCGTCGATCACAGGAACGTTCGTATTGGTCATGCAGAGAATAATGTCGACGTCCTTCGCGGCCAGCTCCGGCGCATCGACGGGGGCCACCGGCACACTCGTTTTTGCCATGATCTTTTTAGCGAAACCCTCGCGATGAGCCGGCGTCGGACTGTAGACTTTAGCGCTCTCGATCGCCCGCATTTTGCAGAGTCCAGCGAAGGTTGCCCAAGCCTGCTGGCCCGCACCATAAATGCCAACGCGCTTGGCGTCCTTGCGCGCAAAGAGGTCGAGCCCCGCCAAACTCGTGGCCGGCGTACGCAGGTCCGCGACCGCGGTAAAATCGCGCGGCCGATGCGCCATGACACCGAGCAGCGAACCCGTGTCGCTGTCATAGATCAATGCTAGCTCGGTTTGATCCGGATTGAACGCCGGGCGCTTTTGCGTGCGGCCGGCGATCGCCTTTCGATGCAGCGCCACCTGTGCGCCGATCGCTCCGTAGCTGGCAGCCCCGCCGGCGTAAATATTCAGTACGGTGTCAAAGCTGCCTTCGGCGATGTTCCGGTGGAGGTTCAGTCGCTTGCGCGGCGCGCAAACGCCGTCGGATGAAATCATATCCCGCAGCGCATTCTCGGTGATTTGAACCGCTTCTTTGAAAGGAATCAGCTGATCGACATCATCGGAGTGAAAAAAAAGTGCCATGACAACCCCTTCTACTAGCTGTTCGACAAACTGAAATCCGTCTCCCAGAGTGTGTTGATCTTCGCCGTCTGCTCGTCAGATAACGGCGGCGCGCCCGAACACGCAACCGCGTCGTCAATGTGCGTGAGGTTGGAGAACCCGACAAGCACCGTGGAAACTTTTTCATTCATCAAGCCGAAGCAAATCGCCGCTTGGGTGAAATCTTTTCCGGCCACTCCGAGCGCGGTTTTGATTTTTTCCGCGCGCTGCAAATCCACCGGGTAATCCGAGCCCGGCGACAAGGTTTGGCCGCTGCCACCTCCTCCGGCGCTCGGATCCGAAGTCAGCGCACCTGCCGCCAACACTCGTATAACGAAGGCGCCCATTCCTTTGGCCGCAGCGCGATCGAGGATTCGACCATAATCCAAGGCACTAAACGTGGCTGGGACGGGCTGGCCTGCGCTTGGATTAAGCACATTGTAGTAACACTGAAAACCATGAAACTCACCGCTATCGACCAACTCGTGTAGTGCTTTGGGATCGCCGAGGCCGCTAAAGCCAAAAAAGCCGACCTTGCCGCGATCGCGCATGGATTTGAAACCGTCGATGACGCCGTTCGGACCGAGCACGTCTTTCGGAGTGAGACTGAATCGCTTGCCCATCCCGCGATCCAATGTCACCCGCGTATGGAGTTGAACAAAGTCGACTCTATCTCGACCGAGTCTGGATAATCCACCTTCCACCGCGCGACCGGTCGCGGCCCGGAGGTCAGCGACCGCGTCGGCCTCAAGACGTATTTTCGTTGAGACAACCGGCTCGGCGCCGAGTTCGTGCAAAATCCTACCAAGATTCTCTTCAGACTTTCCTAGACCGTACGCAAATGCGGTATCGAAAAAATTGATCCCTGCATCGAGCGCATGGCGCACCGCCTTTACTTGATCTTGGTGTGGCGCCTTGACCATCAAAACCGCGTTATTGCCGCAGCCAAAGCCGATCTCGGAAACTCGGAGGCCGGTTTTGCCAATGGTCCGATACTGCATCGTTCCCCCCCTTTAGAATTGTGCCAGCATGTTTAGAACCGAATCCGTGTCGGTCAGATCCGCAAGGCATCCGTCCGGCCGCCAATACTGCAACTCTTCTATCGGATAGCGGCCAGTGCCGACAAGAATGCAATGCATTTGATTTTGCCTCGCCGCCTCTAAATCCTTCGGCGTGTCACCGACAATAACGCATTGGTTCGACGCCAGCGACCGTCCGGTGGCCTTTTCCCAGCGTGTTTTGGCGATGGCCGGCAAGTCGGGACGATGATGCGAGTCGCTCGCATAGGCGCCGCGGCAAAGGTACGGCGCCAAGCCAGCCGCTTCGAGCTTGATCTCGGCAGTGACTTCGAAATTGCCGGTCACAACGCTCGCAGAGAATTCTTCGCTCGCCGCCAGCGTTCGCAGCAACACCGCTGCGCCCGGTAAAGGCGCAATCGTCGTCGTGCCGTTTAGCAAGTGATAGTGGTAGCGCTCGCGCAAATTGGTTGTGAACGGCTCCCAAGCCGCGTCGCGAAACTGAAAATTAACATTGGCCTTGATGAAGATGTCTTGCACGATCAACGGATCGGTATTGCCGTCCGGCACCACCGTGCGAATGTCGCCGTAAAAACCGAAGGTATTGAAAATCGCTTCGTTGAAAGGAAGATAGCCGTTTTGCGTCCGCGTCAGCGTGCCGTCGATATCGAAGAGAAGCAACCGTTCCATGCGCAAACGGATATTTGCACAATCAGAATCGCCTTGGCAATCGAGCGCCGCTGGCTGATCCGGCACATTGACAACCCGGACCTTTCAAGATAGATATTTTTCGTAAGTTTTGCGCGACTGGCGAACGTGGAATTGACCACGAGGGAACGCAAAGCATTAAGACGGCCGAACGCCTGGGTCTCTTACGGATAGAGGTCCAGGCTTTTTGTTGTCCGATAAACCGCTGTCAGCATTCGGTTTGTTAACTCTCGCCCCCGGAAGCTGATAGCTTCGAGATTTTCATGATCAAGCACTATCTACTTTCACCCGGTCCGACGCCGATTCCCAATGAAGTCGCGCTGGCGATGTCGGAAACGATGATCCACCATCGCACGCCGCAGTTTAACAAGATCTTTGAAGAAGCTCGGAACGGGCTCAAAAAACTATTCGGCACCAAAAATGACGTTCTTATGCTCGCCTCGTCCGGCACCGGCGCGATGGAGGCCTCGGTCGCCAATCTGTTTTCACCAGGCGATAAAGTCCTGGTTGTGAACGGCGGGAAATTCGGCGAGCGCTGGCTCAATATCTCCAACGCCTATGGACTAAATCCGATCGAACTCAAAGTGGAATGGGGCCAAGCGGTTAAGGTCGCCGACATCGAGCAGCAGCTAAAGGCCCACCCCGACGTTCAGGGCGTGATGATCCAGGCGAGCGAGACTTCGACCACCGTATTTCACCCCGTGAGAGAAATCGCCAAGCTAACCAAAAATGGCCCGCTATTTTTAGTCGACGGTGTCACCGCCGTAGGCGTGGTTCCGTTGATGATGGATGAATGGGGCATCGATGTCTTGGTCACCGGCTCGCAAAAGGCCTTGATGCTGCCGCCGGGACTGGGCTTCATTGCGCTCAGCGATCGCGCCTGGGAAAAAACCAAGACAGCAAAGTTGCCGCGCTTTTATTTCGATTTGAACCTCGAGCGCAAAAACCAGCAAAAAGGCTCAGGCGCGTTCACTCCGGCGGTGTCTCTCATTTTCGGTGCACGCGCTTCTATAAAAATGCTTGAGCGCGAAGGCTTGGAAAATGTTTACGCGCGCCATGCGCGTCTGTGCCGGGCCACTCGCGCCGCGGCGACCGCGCTCGGGCTGAAGCTTTTGGCGCCCGATAGCCCGAGCCCAGCCGCAACCGGCATCTATCTGCCGAGCGGCATCGATGCAGACCAGCTACTCGATTACCTGCGCGACAAAATGAATGTCACCCTGGCCGAAGGACAAGATCAGCTTAAAGGCAAAGCGATTCGCATCGCGCATATCGGCTACATGGGCGCTTTCGACGTGATCACTGCCATCGCCGCTTTGGAAATGGCGCTCAGAAAATTCGGCGCCGAGATTCCTTTCGGACGCGGCGTCGCGGCCGCCGAAGAAGTTTTAATGGAGGCGCTGGTTTAAAACCGAGGATGGAAAATGGAGGATCGAGGATCGCCCGTGACTTTCCATCCTCGATCTTCAATCCTCGATCCTCAACCAATAACCCAGCCGTGGACCGCAAGATGAAGATCTTAGTCACCGATTCACTCGCTCCGGAAGGTCTGGAGGTTTTCAAAAACGCCGAGGGTTTCGAAGTCGACGTCAAGCTCGGGCTCAAAGCCGCCGAGCTTAAAAAGATCTGCGAGAGTTATGACGGTTGGGTAATCCGGAGCGGCACCAAGATCACCGCCGAGTTGATCGAAGCGGCGAAGAATTTAAAAGTGATTGGGCGCGCCGGCGTCGGTTATGAAAATATCGACGCCGATGCGGCGACGAAAAAAGGCATCGTCGTGATGAACACTCCCGGCGGCAACAACGTCACCACCGGCGAGCATACCGTCGCTCTCATGATGGCCCTGGCGCGCCATATCCCGCAAGCCGTTGCCTCGCTCAAAAGCGGCAAGTGGGACCGCAATAAATTTGTCGGCGTTGAGATGTGCAACAAAACCATCGGCGTGATCGGCCTCGGCAACGTCGGCCGCATCGTCGCCGAGCGGGCGGCGGGCTTGAGAATGAAAGTGATCGGCTTTGATCCATTCATCGCCGCGGAAAACATCGCGCGCATGGGCGTCGAGCCCGGCACGCTCGACGACATCTTCACTAAATCGGACTTCATCACGGTTCATGTGCCCTTGACCCCGGATACCCAAGGTCTGATCAACAAAGCCGCCTTTGCCAAGATGAAAAACGGCGTGCGAATTATCAACTGCGCGCGCGGTGGCATCGTCGACGAGCATGACCTCGCCGACGCGATCAAAGCGGGCAAAGTCGCCGGCGCGGCGCTCGATGTTTACGTCGATGAGCCGCCGTCCGCCGATCATCCGCTGCTCAAACTCGATCAGGTGATCACGACGCCGCATCTGGGCGCGTCGACCGACGAAGCGCAGCTCAATGTCGCCATCGCGGTGGCCGAGCAGATGGTCGATTTTCTCGCGCGCGGCGTCGTGCGCTATGCGGTCAATGTGCCGTCGGTCAGCCCGGAGCTGTTGGCGGTTTTGCGCCCCTATTTAACTCTGGGCGAGAAGCTCGGCAGTCTCCACACGCAAATGGGCGGCGCGCTGCCGAAGGAAGTTCAGGTGGAGTATCGCGGCGACGTGACCCAATACAACGTCGCGCCGCTCACGGTCGCGGTGTTGAAAGGCCTCTTGTCGCCGGTGATGGAATCGGCGGTCAATTACGTCAACGCGCCGATGATGGCCAAAGAGCGCGGCATCAAAATTATCGAATCGAAAGGCGAAGAAGCTGGCGATTTCACCAGCTCGCTCACCGTCAAGGCAAAAAATGACAAGGAAAGCCTCGAAGTCGAAGGAGCAATCTTCGGCGCCAAGCATCCGCGCATCGTGCGGGTCAATAGTTTTTACTTGGAGGCCGTCCCGGAAGGATATATTCTCATCTTGCAGAATAAAGACGTCCCCGGCGTCGTCGGCGCCGTCGGCACGATTTTGGGCAACAACGGCGTGAACATCGCCGGCATGGAGCTTGGCCGCAGCGAAAAGGGCGGCAACGCGATTTCATTTACTCATGTCGACGACGCGGTAGCCAAAAAGGCGCTCGATGAGCTCCGTGCCCTGCCGCAAATCGTTTCGGCAACTTTGGTCAAATTGTAAGGAGAAGGCTGAAGGCATGAGGCGCGAGGCGAGAGTCTGGATCGGTCTTTGTATTGCCTATTGCCTATTGCCTGCCTAACCCAATGGCAAACGTCGCAATCATCGGCGCCCAGTGGGGTGACGAAGGCAAAGGGAAAGTAGTCGACCTGTTCACCCGCGAGGCGGATATTATCGTGCGCTTCCAGGGCGGTAATAACGCCGGCCACACGCTGGTCGTCGACGGCAAGAAAACCGTTTTACATCTGGTTCCCTCCGGAGCGCTGCATGCCGACAAGCTCTGCGTCATCGGCAACGGCGTTGTCATCGATCCGGCCGTCTTGATCGCAGAAATCGACTCTTTGAAAGCCCAGGGACATCTCGCTGACAACGGGCAGTTGCGCATCAGCGAGCAGGCCCACGTGATCATGCCGTACCACAAGGCAATCGATTTGGCGCGCGAACGTCTGCGCGGCAAGGGCAAGATCGGCACCACAGGGCGCGGCATCGGCCCAGCCTATGAAGACAAGGTCGCGCGCGTCGGCATTCGCTTTATCGATCTATTGGAAGAAGACACCTTCCAGGAAAAGCTCCAACGTAACATCGAAGAGAAGAACTTCTATTTGAAAGCCATTCTTAAGGAAAAACCTCTTCAGTTCGACGAGATTCATGAGAGCTATGCCGGCTATCGGGAAAAACTCAAAGACTATGTGACCAATACAGGATTTTTACTCGATCAGGAAATACGCGCCGGCAAGCGGGTGCTTTTTGAAGGTGCTCAAGGGACACTGCTCGATGTCGATCACGGCACTTATCCCTACGTCACCTCATCGAGCACGATCACCGGCGGCGCGTGCTCGGGCTCGGGCATCGGGCCGCAAAGCATTCAGCAGGTAATCGGTATCTCGAAAGCGTACACCACGCGAGTCGGCAGCGGTCCGTTTCCCACTGAGATCGACGGACCCGAAGGTGAAACACTGCAACGCGAAGGCGAAGAGTTTGGCGCCACCACCGGACGATCACGCCGCTGCGGCTGGTTTGACGCCGTTGGCGTGCGGCATGCGGTGAGAATGAACGGCATGACCGGTATCGCGCTCATCAAACTTGACGTGTTGACCGGTTTTAAGAAAATCCCGATCTGCTCCACCTACCGCTATAAACAAACGCTCATAACCGAATTTCCGGCAAGCTGTAAAGTAATGCAGCAGGCAAGTCCGGTCTACGAAGAGCTGGACGGCTGGACCGAGCCCCTGGATAACGTCCGAAAGTTTTCCGATCTGCCGCAGCCGGCTCAGAAATACGTCCGGCGGATCGAAGAAGTGATCGGCACCGAGATCATTTTGGTCTCGGTGGGTCCCGGCCGTGAACAAACTATCCTGCTCAAGAATCCGTTCAAAGAATAGGCGAGCGGCCAGAAGGATTAAGGCGTGATCAGGAACTCTTACTCAAGCCTCTCGCCTGGTGCCTGCGTCTATCTTCCTATCGCAACTTAAAAATCTCCAGATACTGCTTCACCGAGGCGTCGAAATCTTTGTAATCCTCGGGATCTTCGACGGCGATTTTAAAACCACGAAAAAGCCGCGGCGGATCGGGCTCGACATCCTTGCGCACCGGAATGCGCTGGAAGCCGCGCAGCATCTCTTGCCCTTCCTTGGAAAGAACAAAATCGTAAAACAGCCGCGCCGCGTTGGGATGCGGCGACTTGGCGGCCAGCATGATCGGGTTCACCTGGGTAACCGAAGGCTCCAACGGTAGCCAATCAACCGGCGCGCCGCGCGAGGTCATTCTCTGCAGGGTTTGGTTGTAGGCGATGATGAGCGGGTACTCGCCGGCGACGACCAGTTGGACGCGCTCGGTATTGCCGCGTTTCAAGACCGGATCCAAAGCGGCGAGCCGCTTGAAATAGCTAATGCCTTTTTCCTTGCCCCACACGCGCTTGAGCCCTTCCATCATCCCGTAAGCTTCGGTATCAAGCGAAATTTGCCCGCCCTTCCATTTTGGGTTGAGTAGCTCCTCGTAGGTTTTAGGCACGTCCTGCTTTTTGACAAGCTTGGTGTTCCAGCCCAGAACATAGCTGTTCACGTAGTAGGCGGTCCAATAGCCCTGCTTATCAACGAGCTGTTCTTCGATCATCTTGGTTTCCGGAGATAGGTAAGAGGCCACAAGTTTTCTCTCTATTAATGGCAAGACCATCTCACCGCGTCCGACGACGACGTCCCAATCGTATCGTCCGCCGCGCGCTTCGGTGAAAATCTTATTGAGTAAAGGGCCGCCGCCGGTGCGGAAAAGGGTTGCTTTGATGCCGTACTTCTTTTCGAAACGGTCGGTGACGGTCTTACTCTGATCGAGCGTCATGGTCGTGTAATAGACCAGCTCACCTTCTTTCTTCGCAGCCTCCACCAGCTTTTGGTTGGGACTCCCCTGAGCCCAAGCGGCCACGGGCGCCGCAAGAGTTATCAAAAAAAACGCGCCGAGCAGTCGGCGCCAATAGTGACAGATCATTTCAAATATCCTCCTCGCCTCGTTCGAGGCAAAAGAATGCATAACATTTAAACAACGTAAATCAACTTCTCGCGGGCCGCGCTAAAACCCTTGTTCAGGGAAATTATGACCTTGAATAGCGCCGCCGCGGTGATTATCATAAGAACGTCAGCAGCCTGAACCGCGGAGGTGTTTATGGACGGCGAAACCAGCAGCAAAGAGAGACTCGTTAGCGACTTGCGAACGCTAGTCGGCGATGCGGAGGAGTTATTGAAGGCGACAGCCAGCCAGGCGGGCGAAAAAATCGGCGTCGCGCGGCAAAAAATCGAACAGAGCCTGATCGAGGGTAAAAAAGCTCTGGGCGATGCTGAACAAACTCTGCGAAAAAAATCCAAAGAATGCGCCGAAATCGCCGACGATTACGTTCGGGAAAATCCTTGGAGCGCCGTGGGCATCGCGGCCGCCGTCGGATTGGCCTTCGGCTTATTGATTCGTGGCAAGTAATCGCCGATGAGCGATTTGGGAAGCAGCCAAAGCCGCGAAGGCTCGTCGAGCTTCTTCCAGCCGCTTAAGGCCGTGCTCGCCGGGTTAAGCTCGGCCTTGCACACACGCCTTGACCTATTCGTCACAGAACTCGAAGAAGAACGTGAACGGATCAAACAGGCCCTTGTCTTCACCCTCCTGCTGCTCTTCGGGTTCACTTTTGGCATCGTCCTTTTGACGATTTTTCTCGTCGCTTTGTTTTGGCAAAACGGCTGGATTGCGGCAATCGGCGGTCTCGCGCTGGCGTATTTCGCCGTCGGGGTTGTTGCCGCGGTCAAACTGCGCGGCGTGATTATTCACCATCCTCGTCTATTCCCCACCACTATGGCCGAGCTCGGCAAAGATCGCGACTACTTGAGGGCCTCCACTCGTGAGCAGTCGTCTCGATAACATCGCGCGCCGCAAACAAGCGCTGATCGAAAAAGCCGCTTTGGAGCGCCTCGAGTTGACCACGGCCTGTCGTAGAATCCGTTCGCCGATCGACATCGACGGCAAGCTTTTCGGAATCGGCCGGCTAATCAGTTCCCATCCGTTGCTCACTGCCGGCGTATCGACGTTTTTGATCGGCGGCTTCGGCAAGAAAATATTCAGGACCGCCAGCGCTGTGCTGAAATTGTGGCGAGTGGTTTTACCGATTCTAAGCCTGTGGCCCAAGCGGCGGCGAAGCTCCTGGCGATTGTTTGGACGGAACCGCTAGAATCGCCAGGTCTAACGGTTCACAAAAATATTTTCATCGCCGCTCGCACGCGCTATTCCGTGCGCGCTCTTTCGGTTTTCCTCGAATCAGCCGTGCCGCTCATCGTCGAGTCTTGCCAAGTGATCGCTTGCACGACTCCGAGTTCGCTCTGCTCGCGGAGCACATGACCGCGCTGTTCCAGGCCCTTTCTTTCCTCAACAGTGATCTTGGCTTCGACATTTAACCGCTCCGGGAGCCACTGATGATGAACGCGCGGCGCTTCGACGGCCGCGCCGACCGGCATATGAAAATCGACAACGTTGAGGATTGTCTGCAGGGTTGCGCTGATGATGCGCGGCCCGCCGGCCGCGCCGACGACAAGCTCAGGGCGGTTTTGTCGCAGGACGATCGTCGGCGCCATGCTGCTGAGCGGACGTTTGTCGGCTTGCAGCGAGTTCGCCTCGTTGCCGATCAAGCCGTAAACATTGCCGATGCCGGGATGAATGGCGAAATCATCCATCTCGTTGTTGAGCACGATGCCGGTTTGCGCCACGAGTAGTTTCGAGCCGAAGCGCGTATTGACCGATTGGGTGCATGCCACCGCATTGCCGAAACGATCGATCACGCTGAAGTGCGTCGTTCCGCCTTTTTCGGCATTGTAATTGTAATAACCGTAAAAAGGCGGCGGATGCGTTTTGTCGGGCGAGATCCGGCCGCGAATCCAGGCGGCGTAATCCTTTGCCGTCAGTTTACGAATCGGCACATGGACGAAATCCGGATCGCCGAGAAACTGCGCCCGGTCGGCGAAGGCATGTTTCATGGCCTCGGTTAGAAGGTGAAGATACTCGGCTGAGTTATGACGAAATTGATCGAGTTTATAGCCTTCAAGGATATTAAGCATCTCTAAGATCGCGACGCCGCCGGAGCTCGGCGGTGGCATGGTGATGATCGTGCGATCTCGGTATGCGCCAATCAGCGGCTCGCGCCATACCGGCTTGTAGCGTTTTAGATCATCCGCCGTCATCACGCCGCCGTTTTTTTGGATCGTGTCAATGATCGCCGCGCCAATCCAGCCCTGATAAAAAACTTGAGAACCTTGCGCCGCGATCGCTTTGAGAGTCTCGGCCAACGCCGGCTGCCGAATAATGGCGCCTTGGGCAGGCACTGCGCCATTGGTGAGATAAATACTGCCAAGGTCGGCGAAGCGCTTCATCGCCGTCTGCTGGCGCTCGATGGCGATGCGCAGGGTCGGATCCAGAGGAAAACCGTTGCTCGCGAGCTTTAGCGCGGGCGCAACGAGCGCGGCCAGCGGCAGCGTGCCAAAACGCCGGCGCGCCTCGACCAAGCCGGCGACTTCTCCGGGCACACCGACGGCCAAAGCGCCCGTGAGGCTCAGGGACGGCACAGGTTTGCCGTCTTTCGTATATAACTCTCTGCGCGATTCTCGTGGCGCGGTTTCGCGAAAATCCAGCGCGAAGGACTTTCTATCTTGGGCTCGGTAAATCACCATGAAGCCGCCGCCGCCCAAGCCCGAGGACGCCTGATCGACCACGGAAAGCGCGAACGCCGTTGCGACCGCCGCGTCGACAGCATTGCCGCCGCGCTTAAGAATCTCCATGCCCGCGGCGCTCGCGAGCTCGCTGTCGGCGACAACGAGGCCCGCGCTCGATTCGAGCACGCGGTCGCGGGCACTAGCGCGAAAAGACAGAACGACGAGGAAAAAAATGACGAGTAGTCGGTTTGGTTTGGCAAATCGCATTGGCTGTTGGTTTAATGGTTTGTATTTACATTTGCAATTGCCGTCGGTGTCACGAACATTGTCCGCCCAAATGATCGACGTGCCTCTGGCGCTTGCGCTAAACGATACCTTGTTTCATATTTCGTGCTAGTTTGAGTCTGCAGGTCATCCGAGCCCGCTAACAAATCATGCAAACCATCCTCGGGCCATTTAACCCCGACCTCGAAAACAGTCTCGTCGAGGAAATCCTAAAATATAAGGACGCGGACTTGCTCAGCCCGCTGTTGATTCTAACGCCGTCCGACTTGCTGCGCCGGCGGTTAAAAATACTTTTAAGCCGCGAGCGGCGTCTGGCGCTGCTTAATGTTCAGTTGCTGACCTTTTACCAATTGGCCCTGCGGCTCCAAGCAGAGAGCAGCGGCACAGCGTTGGAGCTGCGCACCGATCTGTTTCTCGAAGAGGCGCTGCGTCAAATCATCCGCTCGCGCCAGCCCGGCGCGGAGCCCTTCGCCGGCATCGAAGAGCGCGCCGGCGGCTGCGCCGCGCTCTGGCAGACCCTGCGCGATCTGCGCGACGGACTCGTCGATCCAACGGTCGCGCTCGACGCGCTGGGCGAGGGCCACTTCAGCCAGCGCGCCAGCGAACGCACATCGCAGCTTTTGGTCTTACTGCGAACCTTTCAACAATTTTGCCGCCGACAGAAAATCACCGACCAGTCCGACTTGAACCGCGCTGCCACCGAACAGGTTCCGGCATCGAGATTCTTGCAACAATTTAGTCAGATTTTCTATTATGGCTTTTATGATCTGACGCAAATTCAGGTAGACTTTTTTCACGCGGTCGCACGCCACTATCCGACCACGCTCTATTTTCCCTATCTGTCCGCCAAGCCGAGTCATGACGCCTGGCGCTTCGCCGAGCGCTTTTACGAGCGTTACATTCAGGGACACAACACCGAACCCGCGCAAGAGTTGGAATCTCAAGGCGTCTTGCCCGCATCAGCGCGCCTGTTCGATGACAACAAAGAGCGAAAATACGGCGACTTTCCGAAACACTGGCAGTGCCACATCGTCAGTACTTTCGGCATTCAAGATGAAGTCGCCGCAGCGGCGAAAGAGATCTTGCGACTTGCCGAGGACTGCAAGCTGCAACTTCATGAAATTGGCGTTGTGGCTCGAAGCTTGGAGTCTTACAGCCAAGTCGTCAAAGACATTTTTCACCAGCACCGCATCCCGCTCGCCGGCACGCTCGAAGAACCGTTGGTGCAGTTCCCGTTAACCAAGGCAGTCATTCTGCTTCTGAACTTGCCTGCAAAAGACTTCGTGCGCAGTCAGGTGATCGATCTGCTCTCTTCACCCTATTTTCAATTTCAGAACATAGATGGGAATCCAGCTTCGGTTCGCCCCGATCTCTGGGATCTTGCGACGCGCGAGCTCGCCATCTGCAAAGGCCTGGCCGAGTGGCGCCGGCTGCGCCGTTACAGCCATCGCGATCTAGAACTGCGGCAGACGTCGGATGATGAAGAGCCGCGTAAAATCCGCATCCGCTCGGTGCAGCTAATCTGCCTGGCCAATCTTGTCGACACACTGATGGCGGATCTCCTTCGGTTGCCGGACCAAGCTTCATGGCAGGAATACGCCGCGGCCTGGAAGGACTTGCTGAAAAAATATCTTGGCATTGCGCCCAATACTGAGACGGCGCCGCGTGACCCCAATGCAGAGATTCTCGAAATCCTGGATCAACTCGCCGGTCTGGACAGCGTGGACAATCGCGTCGCGCGCAACGATTTTAGCCGTACCTTTCAACACTGGCTCGAACGCTCCAGCGTGACCGATGACCGCCGAAACCGCGACGGCGTCATGGTGCTAAGTGCAACTGCGGCACGTGGCCTAGCGTTCCGTGCGCTCTTTGTTCTAGGCATGAACGAAGGCGTTTTCCCGCGCACGATCCGCGAAGATGCCTTTCTGCGCGATCGCGACCGCGAAGTTCTTGACCGCGATCTGGGCTACAAGGTTAGCCAAAAACTCGCCGCCTTCGACGAAGAAAAGTTGCTCTTCACACTGCTCGTCGGCGCCGCGCGCGAGCGGCTCTATTGCTCGTTTCAAAGAGCGGACGACAGCGGCAGAGGGCTGGCACCATCCTGGTACGTCGATGAGCTCAAGCGCGCTCTCAAAGAGCACGGCCGCGAATGCGAAACGATCAATATTCCACGAAGCATGACTGAAAAAACCGCGACGCCGCCGTTCGACCGCCAGGATTTATTATTGCCGTCCGAACTAGCGATTCGCCTGACGCTCGAAGCTCAAGATCCCACCGCGCTGATCGAAGCCACGGCTTCGCTGCCGGAGCTTTACAGGCAAGGACGCCAGGTCGTCGCCGCAATCGATCAAAGCAGTGACCGCCTGCTTCCTTACGACGGCGCGCTCGCCGACTTCGATAGCTACTGGAAACATTTTTCCAAGCGCGGCCCTTCGCCCACGGCGCTCGAAACCTATGCCCGCTGCCCGTTTCAGTTTTTCGCGCGCCACGTGCTCGGCTTGGAACCGCTCGACCATCCTGAAGAAACCCTCGGACCGAGCCCCGCGGAGTTCGGCGAGCTCGGTCATGGAATTTTGCATTCGTTTTACCGCGCTTGGATTGACGCCGGTTACTTTGCCGGCAAAGCGGTAACGGTGGACATGGAAACTACGCTGCAAGCCGTCACCGTCCGCGCCTTCGCCGACTATGAAGAGAATAATCCGGTTGGCTACCCGCTCGCGTGGGAGAGCGTCAAGGACGGTCTCGTCCAACTGTTGCGCCAAGTGATCGCTCAAGATCTCGCCGAGTTGTCACAGTCAGGGTTTTCGCCCGTGAGCCTGGAGGCCGACGTGACGACGCGCTTGCCGCCCGACTGGCCGGAACCGCTGAAAAACCTGGCGATCCGCGGCCGCATGGACCGTATCGACCGAAAAGACGACGCTCTGCGGGTAATCGACTATAAATTCAAATTCGGTGCAAACCGGGCAACCCAAGACAAGAATCTGATCCGCGCCGCCATGCGCGGCGAGAGATTGCAGCCACCCTTCTATTACATGCTCGCGCAACGCTGGGCCGAGGAGCAACTTCTCAAGCCATTGCCAAAGACTATCGAGGCGGATTTTTACTACATTTCGCCTCGCTGGGCCGACGGGCCGCTGATCTCGACGCCTTACGGCAGCGAAGGACTTGCCGACAAGGTCGGCGCGGCAACCAAACGCACGATCGCCTATCTGGTCGATGGCGTTCGGCAAGGCCGTTTCTTCATCAACCGCGGCGTCCACTGCGGCCACTGCGACGCGGCGCCGATCTGCCGCAAAAACCATCCGCCGAGCCTGTGGCGCGCCGAGAACGATCCGCTGACCGAACCGCATCGCGCTTTACGCGCAAAAGATCCCAATGACGATGAGCCCGAGCCAGATTGAACTTGCCGACGCCGGTGATCGACAGGTCGCCACCGCCTCTTTCGATCGCAATCTCGTGGTCACGGCGGGAGCAGGCACCGGCAAAACGACGTTGTTAGTCGATCGCCTGGTTCATTTGCTGCTGCGCAATCCCCAGCCGCTAAAAATCACCGAGATCGTCGCCCTCACCTTTACTAACAAAGCCGCCGACGAAATGAAGCTTCGGCTGCGTCAACGCCTGCAGGCTTTTCTCGATGTCCAGCTCGATCGTGAAGCCGCCAACGATGCCGAGGCTAAAACCAAGAGCGACGCTGAAGCGCTGATCGCGCTCTACCAGCTCTCCAAAGACGAATTGGACAATCGCATCCATGATGCGCTCAGAAACATGGAACGAAGCGACATCGGCACGATCCATAGCTTCGCCGCCAACTTGCTTCGCCTCTATCCGCTCGAAGCGGGCGTCGACCCGCAATTTCGTGAGGACGATGGCGCAGCGTTCGACCGGCTTTTCGACGACCACTGGAACTTGTGGTTGGATCAGGAACTTTCCTTGGACAGCGCGCACGCGGCGGACTGGCAGAAAATTCTCCCTCGCTGCGGCCTCGATCAAATCAAGGCCTTGGCCAAATCGATTGCCGCGGAAAACGTCGATCTTCGGCAGAACGCTAACCTAGCCAACGCCGTTTTCCCTGCCCTACGCGATTGGTTGGCAAGGCTCGAAGCCAAGGCCGCAGCCTTGATTGAACGTCATCCCGAGGATCGCCTGAATGAAAAGTTAGTTCGCGCGGCACGTACTGTCCTGAGCGAGTTTAGAAAAGACGGACAGCGCTCGGATACGTTAATGGACGAATACGCGCTTTTGTCCGATAAGTCGATCAATCGAAATGTTCAGGGCTGGCCTTCCGACGATGTCGCAACAGCTCAAGAGCTCGTGCGCGCCGCCAAGGGGCTCGTCAAAGTCGACGGCGAATTGACCGCCACGTTCTGGCGCTTGCTTGTTCCCTTCGCCGAGGATTTCCGCGAGCGCTTCATCCGCGAAGGGCATCTATCTTTTGACGGCTTACTCGTGCGCGCGCGCAACCTCGTGCGCGACCAAGTGCGCGTACGCGCGGATCTCAAACGACGCTACCGCACTATTCTCATCGACGAATTTCAAGACACGGATCCGATTCAATATGAGATTCTCCTCTATTTGGCGGAACAAACCGGTCAGATAGCGTTGGACTGGCGTCAAGTTAGAGTCGTTCCGGGAAAAATATTTGTGGTCGGCGATCCGAAGCAGTCGATCTACGCTTTTCGCCGCGCGGACATCGAAGCCTACCTCGAAGTCGTCGAAAAAATTATCAAAGCGCAGGATGGCATCGAGTGCCGTCTCACCACCAACTTTCGCAGCAACGCGGCGATCCTGGACGGAGTGAACGGCGCGTTCGAAAACCTCATCCAAGCTCAAGACGGCGTGCAACCGCCCTACATCGCCATCTATCCGGCGCCCGGTCGAATCACCGAGCCGAGCGACATTCCCAAGCTCTTGGTGCGAAAGATTGTCGCGGACCGAGACGTCAATGCCGAAACCGCGCGCCATCTGGAAGGTGAAAGCCTGGCGCGCTGGCTAAAGGAGCAGGTCTTAGGCAAAGCCACAATTTTGAACACGCGAGGCGAAAAAGTCCAGGCGCAGCCTAAAGATGTCGCGATTCTGCTGCGCAAGCTCACCGACATCCACGACTACCTAGAACCCTTGCGCCGCCAAGAAATTCGGTACGTCGTCGAAGGCGAACGCCACTTTTACGCCGCGAAAGAAATCATCGACGCCGTCAACCTGCTGCGCGCCGTAGAAAATCCCCACGATCGGCTGGCGTTCGTCGGCGTACTACGCGCGCCTTTGGGCGGGCTCACCGACCAGCAAATTTATGAGCTGCACCGGCAAAACCTGCTCGATTACCGCGCTGCCGCGAAACTCGCTGGAAAGGATTTTCCACCGACGCTGGCACAGCTCTATGACACGCTGGCGCGCCTACATGATGAAACCCGCAGACTGCCGATTGGCGCCGCGGTAGCCCATGTATTTGCGACGTTGCCGGTGGAACTGCTGGCGGCATGCTATTTTCACGGCGAACAGGCGGTGGCAAATTTGCAAAAGTTGGCGCAGCAGGCCGAGTTGCTTGGCCGCGCAGGATTGACCACGCTTAAGGAAGCGATCCGCCAGCTAGAACAACGCGTGCTCGACGTCAAAGATGAAGGCGAAAGCGTGCTCGCCGAAGAAAACCTCGATGCCGTACGCATCATGAGCATTCACAAATCTAAAGGCTTGGAGTTCCCCATCGTGATTCTAGCCGGCTGCCAAACCGGCATCGAGGGCAGACACAGCGCCGCAGCCGAAGCGCTGTTCGACTGGTCGACGGGATTGACCGGCTTACGTATCGGCGCGATTTCGGATCTCGCCGGACTATACATCGCGGAAAAAACCAGGCTGAGAAACGCCGAAGAACAAAAGCGTCTGCTCTACGTCGCTATGACCAGAGCGAGAGAGAACCTAATTATCTCCTGCGCGCCGAGCGATCGGCGCTCGAGCGGCAGTTTTCTTTCCATGCTCGACGACACCGTGAACCACGGTATCACCGACGCAGAAGAGCCAAAGAGGGTATCGCTCGGGGCCGGCGTAGTGGAAATCGAAGTCGTCAGCGAAAGACTGACCGCGCCCGGTCGCACAAAAGGCAAATCCAAACGCGTCAAGAAAACAAACCAGTGGAGATCCTTCATCGATACTTGGGCGCGCCGCGACGCGGACTATGAGAAGGCGCAACAGGCCGCGCCGTTTGTCACGCCGACGCTCCTGAAACGGCAAGAGGAATCATCGACTGAATCCGGCAGCAAAATGAACGGTCAATTCTATCGGCAAACGCCGGCTCTCGTCGTCGGCGATCTTGCGCACCGTTTTCTGCAGAACTGGCAGTTCACCAGTGACGTCAAAGAATACAAAGGGCAACTTCACGATTTCATCACGCTCTCACTGCCGAGGGAATTCGCATCATCCCACCAGACGATCGAAGCCGAGCTCGAAGACATTTTCCAGGCTTTCTTTCGCTCGAAAGTCTACGCCGAGCTCACCGGCGCCCGGATCCTCGGCCGCGAAGTGCCGCTCTTGATGCCGTGGAACGGCCAGATCATGGAAGGTGTCATTGATTTGATCTACGAAAAAAACGGCTTGCTTTACTTGGCCGACTATAAGACAGATAGGATCACGAAAGATCAATTGGTTGAAGGCGCGGCGCGCTATAACCGGCAGGCCGAAATCTATTCACGAGCGGTCAAACAGGGTCTCGGACGCGAGCTAGCGGCTTTTAAAATAATTTTCTTACGTCTCGGCGAAGCCATCGAACTCGGCGCAGAAAAAAATAAGGAGTTATCGCTGTTCTGATCCATGGCCATGAAGATTATTTTTCTTGATATCGAAACCGTCCCTACCGATCTATCGTTGCAGGAAAATGGTCTCCTTGAACCGCAAATCCAACTGAATGAAACCGAACTGATCAAAAAGCTCAGCCTATCGGCGGCAACTGCGAAGATTCTTTGCCTCTGCTACGCCATCGAGCCGTCCACAGACACCGAAGTCCAAGTGCTTCAAGGAGAAGAGACCGAAATCATCAAAGGGTTTTGGAAATTGGCGGTCGAGTGCAATCTCTTCGTCGGCCACAACATCCTCGATTTCGACCTTCGCTTCATCTATCAACGCTCGATCATCCATCGGATCAAACCGTCGCGCGATCTTCCCTTTGCTCGTTTCCGAAACGCGCCGATTTACGACACCATGCAGGAGTGGAGCAAGTGGGGCCGCGAGCATGCGAGCCTCGACACACTTTCGAAAGCCCTCAGCATTCCTTCGCCGAAGGAAAGTCTCGACGGCTCTAAAGTCTACCCGTACTACCGAGCCGGCAAGCTCGCCGAAATCATCGAATACTGTAAGCGCGACGTCGACTCGACACGGCAAGTCTATCGCCGGCTGACGTTTACGAATGGGCCGGGGCCGGCTGTATAGACAACCGTTTTGACGTTTGGGGCAAGTGATGTGACAAACCGCGACAATTCTAGATGCTGCACCTAACCGATTCGCTAAAGCGCATGCCTAGCGTGTATGTTATCGGCCTGTTAGATAGCAACTAACTATTGTGCCAAGACATCGAGAGAAGGATATGAACGAAGAACGAATAGCTCAAAATTTGGCGGCCGTTGTGAACCATTTTCACAGTGAGGCGCTGAACGACGTGGAGGCCGCACTTTCGACATTCACCGACGATGTCATTTGGGAGGCACCTGCACCGAACGGTCTTAACCGATCTTTCACGGGGAAGGAGGCGGTCGAGAGTAATTATCGGCAGCTCTGGGCGTCCATGCGCAATGTGACCTTTCAGCCGCTCCAGCGCATCGCTACCGAGGATCGTGTGGTGGATGACTGCACGGTTACTTTTGAGGTGGCCAAAGATGGATATTGGCATTTTCCGGTCGGCAGCAAAGTGGAAATGCGACTGGTCCACATCTTCGAGATGCGCGACGGAAAGATTGCACGGGAGATCGTTTTCGACATGGGACGTAGCGTCTAGTCGGAAGGGCAAGATGATACCGACGACTGCTGGGATCTAGTTCGAGATTGGGAGCATATTGGCTAAGGTTTAATCTCCATTTAGTTCTTGCTCCTGCCTTCTCGACGGCTCGTTTGACTCCCAGTACGCCAGTCGATAATAATTGTTACAAATCCGCTAGGCCTGAGCACGTGATCTCACGCCGATCTGCAGATTCCAACGAATTATACGAGCAAGAAGGAGGCATTATGGATCATTCCGCTGAGCAATCATTTCAGGAACCGACAGATAAAAAGACCCGGGCCGGCTATGGGAAATTTCTCCGGCCGAACACGCCCTACGACAACTTCATGGAGTCGCAGGGCATTCCGATTTATCGCGACATCGGCGTTCGGCGCGTGCAGGATCTGCCGCGCAAGCCGTGGAAGCGCATGGGCGGCAGCGGCACATTCATTCAGCTCCTCGGCACCGAAGGTCTGTGGGGCTGCTACGTCGTCGAGGTCCCCGGCGCGGGTGCACTCAATCCCGAAAAGCACCTTTACGAAGAGCAATATCTCGTCGTCGACGGCCGCGGCACGACCGAGGTTTGGGTCGACGGCAATCCGAAGAAGGTCACGTTTGAATGGCAGAAAGGTTCGATCTTCGCCATTCCGATGAATGCGACGCATCGCATCGTCAATGCGACCTCGAGCCCGGCGCTTTTGCTCGCCGGCACGACCGCGCCCAATATTATGAACAACTTTGGCAACGAGGATTTTATCTTCAACTGCCCCTATAACTTCAAAGACCGTTTCGATCCGAGCGACGACTACTACAAGTACAAAGAAGAAGTCACGCCGGACCCGCTTCGGGGTCTCGCCATGCGCCAGACGAACATCATTCCCGACGTGATGTCCTGCGAGTTGCCCATGGATAACCGGCGCTCGCCGGGCTATCGGCGCATCGAGCCGCATATGGCGGGACAACAATTCTATATGTGGATCGGTCAGCATGAAACCGGCCGTTACTCGAAAGCGCATGCGCATGGCTCCGCGGCAGTGCTGATTTGCCTCAGCGGCAAAGGGTATACCTACACGTGGCCGGCAAAATTGGGCACCCATCCCTGGGAAAAAGGCACGACGGAAGAAATCAGACGCCAGGACTATGAACCCGTGGGTATGGTCAGCGCGGCGCCAATGAGCGGGAACTGGTTTCATGCCCATTTTGGCGCGAGCAAAGAGCCGCTGCGTCTCACCGCCTGGTTCGGCCCCAACGCGCCAGGGCGCGATCGCGGCAAGCCTGGTGAAAAGGGCATCGACTACGGCGCCATCGACATGAAAGACGGCGGCACGGCGATCCCGTACAACGAAGAAGATCCGTATCTCCGTAAAGAGTTCGAAGAGACCCTGGCGAGCGTGGGCGCACAGTCACGCATGGAGCCGGATCTTTACAAGCACTCCTACTAAGAATTTGTCTCGCGTCTAGGGTCTAGAGTTTGGAGGTTAACGCCAGACTCTAGACTCTGGAATCCAAACGATCTTAGCTGCCCAAAGGATTTTCATGGCCACCGCACCTCGAGGTTCGTTTTCCAATGCCAACCGCCACATGCAGGAGGAAGAAAAGCTTCAGCTCACCAGCGTCGGTGTCGACATAGGCTCTTCGACATCGCACCTGGTTTTTTCCCGGCTGGAACTGACCCTCGAAGGTTCGCGTTATCGCGTCACCAAACGCGATGTCTTGAACGAATCGCAGATCCTGCTGACGCCTTATGTCGACGATACGAGAATCGACGTGGAAGCGCTGGAAACTTTTATCGACGAACAGTACAAGACCGCCAGGATCCGTCGCGAGGATGTCGACACCGGCGCACTCATTCTCACCGGCGTCGCGGTGCGCCGGCGCAACGCTCGCGCCATCGCCGACCTCTTCGCTGAGGAGGCGGGCAAATTCGTGGCCGTAAGCGCAGGCGACGGTCTGGAGGCTACGATGGCGGCTCACGGCTCGGGCGCGGTGGCGCACTCAGAAAAAATGGGCGGCGTCGTCCTGAACATCGATGTCGGCGGCGGCACGAGCAAGTTTGCAATCTGTAATAACGGCAAGGTTCAGGAAGTTTCCGCCATCGACGTAGGCGCACGCCTGCTCGCCTTCGACAAAGACGGCGCCATCGTGCGTATCGAGGAAGCCGGCCGCAAGCATGCCGGCTGGGCCGGATTTTCAGTGGCGCTCGGCGAAAAAATCGCCGAAGCAAACCTGCGCAGAATGGTCTCGGGCATGGTGGATAAACTATTTGCCATGTTGAAGCCGCAATCCATCACCGAAGATATTAAAGAGCTTCTGCGCCTGTCGCCGCTGACCTACAAAGGGGAAATCGATTGTGTAATGTTTTCCGGCGGCGTGTCGGAGTTCATCTACAATCGCACCAAGACCAGTTTCGGCGATCTCGGACCATGGATCGCAGAAGAGGTGCACAAGCGCACGGGCGATTTAGGGCTCCTCGTCATGGAACCCAACGCGCGGATTCGCGCCACCGTCATAGGCGCCTCGCAATATACCGTGCAGGTGAGCGGCAACACAGTCTTCATTTCGCCGGAAGACGCCGTTCCCGTGCGCAACGTCGCGGTCGTCGCGCCGGAGTTTCCGTTAAACGAAGATGATTTCACCAAAGATGCGGTCCGCGACGCGCTGCTAAATGCGTTACGACGCTTGGACTTGCTACATGGACGCCAACCCGTAGCCGTTGCGTTTCATTGGGACGGCTCAGCGACATTCTCCCGTTTGCAGTCCTTTTGCAGTGGCGTCGCCGAAGGACTCAAAGATATCTTCGCCAAAGGCCACCCGCTAGTTTTGGTGAACGACGGCGACATCGGCGGTATTGTTGGATTACATTTTCAAGAAGAACTGCAGATGCAGACCCCGATCATCTCCATCGATGGCATCGCCCTCAGCGATTTCGACTACATCGACATCGGCGCGCTGATTCAATCGTCCGGCGCAGTGCCGGTCGTGATCAAATCCCTGATCTTTCCAGCTTCACCGCAACAATAAAAAAGGCCGAAAAGGTGACTCCTTCCCGGCCTTCAATGGCTTGAACGATTTGCACCCGATGGAGTTTTTTTAAACCCTAAAAAATCGTTTGGCATTTCCTCCCAACACCGCGGCTTTTTCTGAGTGCGTCAAATCCGGACGTTCCACGGTGTCGTGAATCATCTGCTTCGCCGCCACTAAATCGACTTCATGCGGATAGTCCGAAGCGTAGGAAAAAGCGTCGGCACCACATTGCTTGATCACGTACGGCAAAATCCATTCGTTGCCTTCGCAACCGACGAGCACCTGGCCACTGGCAAGATAGTCGTTGAGACTGCGCGAATGGCCAGTGCTGGTCGTGTAGACATTGTCGTCGCGATCCATGCGGTCCTTGGCATTGCGCAGCCGAACCAGATCCGGAATGTCCACGGGCCTGCCCAGAATGATAAATCCAGCAGGCCGCCAGTCAAAATCGCGGCCACTGAGATGCTTCGGCTCCGGCCCAAGGTATTCCTCGGCACTGGCCTCAACGTAAGTGTTTGGCGCCGCGCGCAATGCCGTCGGCGGCCTCGTCCACA
>Ga0209811_10000274_pt1 | contig 23742 bp, 14 predicted proteins | sample Coa_R1_6_FD_187161 | JGI IMG/M metagenome (GOLD analysis project Ga0209811, IMG submission 187161) | Surface soil microbial communities from Centralia Pennsylvania, which are recovering from an underground coalmine fire. - Coalmine... | ecosystem: Environmental > Terrestrial > Soil >... | reverse complement strand
CCTCGACTCCACCAACCCCTGGCTGGAAGGCATTGATCGCGAGCGCCTTGAATGCGATGGCCACGTTCGCCTGAACTTCGCGCCTGCCCAGAAAGACGGTTCGGACACGCCGTTCCTTCCATTCGCGCAAGGCGGATTCCAAACTCCCAGCGGCAAAGCGGAACTGTATAACGCCGCCCTGATCGCGCAAGGGCTCGATCCGGTCGCCGAATTCATCCCGCCGGAAGAATCCCGTCACAGCGCAGGTGCGCAGTCTTACCCACTTGAGCTACTCGCCCGCAAGGCCGACAACTTCCTGAATTCGACGTTCTCCAACCTGCCTTCCGTCCAAGCCATGGAGGAACCGGGCCTCCTCGAGCTTCACCCGGGCGATGCTGCGAAAAGAGGCATTCGCGACGGCGACTCAGTCCGAGTGTTCAATTCGCGAGGGGAACAGACCCTGCGGGCCCGGGTGAACGGTAGCGTGCAGGCAGGCGTCGTCGCTGCAGCCCTTAATTGGGCAAAGCTGACCCCGGGTGGGAGCAACATAAACGTGCTCACCTCAGAAAAACTTACGGACATGGGCAACTCCGCCACGTTTTATTCCGTCTTGGTTGAGGTGGAGTTGGCGACGCCAGCTCGGCCATCGAAGTTAAGCAAAATGAATACATAACAACCGGTTTGGCAGGCGCAGACTTTGGACGCTGTGCCCACGTCTACCGTATAATTGCCGTTTTCCTGACTCCCAGAGGCCGAGGTAGTAGCGATTCACTTTCGCTTTCATCCGGATATCCCTGTGCCACGGCCGAGCGCCCAGCGCCGCTCCGCTATCTCGAATTCCCCATCTCACTCATTTGCTGAGGGTTGTGGACCGGGAGCGACGGCCATGCGCCGTTCCGTTGCCGGATTCGTGCTCGTTCTTCTCGTGCTTCTTTGTCCGCGAGGATGGGCGCAGCAGGATCTGGTCACCGAAATCGTGATCCACGGCAACCGGCGCATTCCGGCGGATACCGTGAAGGCGCGCATTTTCACCCACCCGGGCGACGTCTACGACGCCGCAGGCCTCGAGCGCGACTTCAATTCCCTGTGGAATACCGGCTACTTCGAAGACATCCGCTTCGAGCGTGAGCAGACGCCCAAAGGCTGGCGCATTCACGTTTATGTGAAAGAAAAGCCGACCATCCGCGAGATCAACTACACGGGCCTGAGTTCGGTCTCGACCAGCGACGTGCTCGATCGCTTTAAGGAACGAAAAGTCGGACTTTCGGTCGAAAGCCAGTACGACCCGACGCGCATCAAGAAAGCTGAAGTCGCGATCAAGGAACTATTAGCCGAGCACGGACGTCAGTTCGCAACCATCCGTTCCGAAGTCCGCCCAATTCCGCCGGCCGCTGTCGGTATCACTTTCGTGGTGAAAGAAGGACCGAAGGTTAAAGTAGGCCGCATTCGCTTTACGGGCAATCGCAACATCAATAGCCGCACCCTCCGCGCGGCGATGAAGAATCTCAAGCCCATCGGTATCCCGCATTCCATCTTCCTCGAGAACATCTTCGCGAAGACTTACGACGCGACCAAGCTCGAAGAAGACACCGAACGCGTCCGCAACGAGTATCAGAATCGCGGATTCTTCAAGGTTCTCGTGCAAGACCCGAAGACCGAAATCCACGACACCGGGCATCCGGGATTCCATGTTCCGCTCATACAAAAGGGGCCGGGAAAGGCCGTCGACATCACGATGCCGATCGAGGAAGGCGATCGCTACAAGCTCGCCAGCATCACCTTCAAGAACAACAAGGCGATTACCAACACCAAGGCCCTTCGCGCCCTGTTCCCGATCAAGGACGGCGACATCTTCAGCCGCGAAAAGGTCGGCAAGGGCCTGGAGAACTTGCGCAAGGCGTACGGCGAGTACGGATATATCAACTTCACGTCGGTTCCCGACACAAAGTTCGACGACGAGAAGAAGCTGATCTTCCTCGACATCGACGTCGACGAAGGCAAGCAGTTCTACGTCCGCCGCATCGAGTTCCAGGGCAACACGACTACGCGCGATAAGGTAATCCGCCGCGAAATTGCTCTCGAGGAAGGCCAGGTCTACAACTCGCGCATGTGGGAGTTCAGTCTTCTGCGCCTGAACCAGTTGGGCTACTTTGAGCAGCTGAAGCCGGACGACCCCAACACGACCGACAAGAAGCTCGACGAAAAAGATGGATTGGTTGATCTTGCCCTGAAGGTCCATGAGAAAGGCAAGAACAGCATCGGCCTCAATGGCGGCGTCAGTGGTTTGGAAGGCGCGTTCATCGGTCTGAGTTACCAGACGAACAACTTCCTGGGACTCGGCGAGACGCTGCAGGTCCAGGCGAGCATCGGCAACCTGATGCGCAGTGTTCTTTTCGGCTTCACAGAACCCTACTTGTGGGACCGGCCTCTGCAGGCGGGATTCACGGTGTACACCACTCGCACCAGCTATAACCAGGCGCGCCAGTACGCCATCCTGAGCGGACAGCAGGTGAACCTGCCTTCCTACTACCTGCAGAACCTTCAGAACTACACCCAGTCCAGCACTGGCTTTACCACCTCGTTGAGTTATCCACTGCACCGCTCCTTGAAGCGCGTGGGCTTGACGTACTCGTTCGACAACTCATCGCTGATCGCACTCAGCGATGCGTCCAAGGCGTTGTTCACGAACCTCGCGTTCCGCGGCATCTCCGGGCCGAATGCGTTGAGCGGTATCATTACGAGCAAGATCCTACCGAGTCTCACCATCAACACACTCGACGCCTCCTACCAGCCCCACAGCGGTAAGCAACTCTTCCTCGGCGGTGAGATCGCCGGACTGGGCGGGACGGTGAAATCAGTTCGACCGATTGTGCAATACAAGCAGTTCTTTCCCATGCAGAAGCATCGCAATGCGATCGGCGTCAACTTTCAGGGGTCGTTCCTCACCGGTTACGGCGGACTGGTCGCTCCTCCGTTCCAGCGCTTCTACATGGGTGGTGAGAACGACTTGCGCGGATTCGATATCCGATCGGTATCCCCGATTGCATTCCTGCCCAATAAGGCCGTCGTGAACCTGACCAACCCGGACGGTTCGACCGTGTTTAAGGATCCGTCCAACCAACGACTCGGCCCTTACCAGATTCCGATTCCGATTGCGAGCATCGTTCAGCCCGGCGGCGATCTGAACGTCTTCGGCAACGTCGAGTATCGCGTCTCAATCGTTGGTCCGGTCACCCTGGCGCCCTTCATGGACATGGGCATCAACCCGATCGTTCGCCAGTCGCAACTGCGCATTAATCCCGGTCAGTTAAGCGACATCAACAACACACAATTCGGGTGCCCGGCCCTCGACATTGCTTTGAACTGCATAGGCGGAGAGAAATTAACCTTCTCGGGGTTCCTGAAACCAGTAGCCGGATCTAACTGGACCCCGCGCATGTCGACCGGCCTCGAGTTGCAGGTCATGCTGCCCGTGATCAACGCGCCCTTCCGCATTTACTGGGCCTATAACCCCTTGCGACTCGACTCGACGGCTACGGCGCCGACTGCCATTACCCGCAGCATGTTCCCGGGCGCAACGGAGCCTTTCCTCTACAAAGCGGCCGGCGACTATACCTATACGCAGACCATTAACACCTACAGCTCGGTTTTCACATTGCGCGAACCGCGCAAGACTTTCCGTTTCACGGTGGCAACGACGTTCTAGTCCCTGTGATGGGGGCAGCTACGAGCAGGATCGTTTGACGGTAAGTGCTATAATGAAACGACTTCTGCCCTGACACGGTCGACAGATTCGGGGTGTGCTGCCACGCATATCAGGTTCGGCGTGAGGAGCTGAACAGGCTCACCTGTCCGGTCGCGAAGATTTCCTCTTCAAGACCCGGCAACCTAGTGGCACGGCCCAGCGTAAATCTGGGAAGAAAGACGTAAGCCAAAATTTCCCGGAACAATTTCCAAGGAGTCCAAGCGATCCAATGAAAAGCAAGTTCACGCGCATCCTTCTGGCCACGGCCTTCGTCATTTCGGTAGCTGCCCTGGCTCAAACCGGCAGCGCCGCAGCCGCGCCTGCCGCCGCCAAGCCTGCATCGGCCGCCCCGGCGACTCCGGCCGTGACCGGACCGGGCACCAAGATCGGCACCATCAGCATGGAACAGGCGATCTTCGCCACCAACGAAGGACGTCGCGATTTCGAGGCGCTCAGCAAGAAGCTCGAGCCCAAGCAAAACGAACTGAAAGGTTCGAACGACGAAATCGAGAGCCTGAAAAAACAGCTCAACACCCAGGGCGACAAGCTGAACGACGATGCTCGCGCCAGCCTGGTGAAGCAGATCGAGACCAAGCAGAAGTCTCTCGACCGCCAGTTGCAGGACGCCCGGGAAGATGCGCAGAACCAGCAGAACGAAATCGCGCAGCGCATCCTTCAGAAGCTCGGCCCGGTGTTGATCAAGTACGCGACCGACAATGGCTTCGGAATGATCGTCGACACCTCGCAACCCTGGCCGCAGAGCCCGGTGGTGTGGTGGGGCGAGTCCGTTGATGTGACCAAGCCTGTGGTCGATGTCTACAACGCGCAATCCGGCGTCGCACCTCCGCCCGCAACTGGTGCAGCGAAACCGGCTCCTGCTGCGAAACCGGCCGTCCCAGGCACGAAGCCGGCGACGCCGCCTGTAAAGCAGCCCGAACCACCGAAGTAGATTCATCACGACACCTCTGGTGCCGTGAAAGTTCCCGAAGGCCGCGTACCCGCGCGGCCTTTTTTATTTTCAGGAATCTCTGCCACGTATGACGAACACGGTGTCCTTACAGCTAGCAATCGCTGTTCTGGAGGACACGATGTTCGCCGATAGCCTGCTCGAATCAAATCTCTCTCGCAGCCAGCGTGCGTGGACCACGCTGGTGTCGTTCGCGCTGCAAACGCTGGGCGTTGCGATTCTGTTGATGCTCCCGCTTCTTTACACCGAAGGATTACCCAAACTGCACCTACTTTCGATGAGCGCCCCGATTGGGGCACCACCCGGGCCGCCGCCTGCCGCGCAACAACATTCTTCAGCCGCCGTCCGTCAAAGCAACATGATCAACGGAATCGTGGTCGCTCCGCAGATCATTCCTTCTCACATTGGCACCGTGGTGGAGGACTCTGCGCCACAGGATTCCGCGCCCTGCTCGGTTTGCGTACCAGGAGGGACCGGATCTCTCGCAAGTAACAACCCGATCATCGGCTCGATCGGGACGGCGCTTCCCGTCGTAGCATCTCCGCCGCCCACGGCCCACCCGCCGCGCATCTCGCACATGATGGAAGGAAACCTGATCTACAAAGTGCAGCCGGTCTATCCACCATTGGCGCGCGCTGCGCGAATTCAGGGTGCAGTTGTAATTCGCGCGATCATCAGCCGGAACGGTTCGATTGAAAATCTGCAAACCTTGAGCGGCCATCCGATGCTGGTGGGTGCCGCTCTGGATGCGGTTCGTCAGTGGCGCTATCGGCCGTACATCCTGAATGGAGATCCGGTCGAGGTCGAGACACAGGTGACGGTGAATTTTTCGCTCTCCGGCGGTTAGAGTTGAGGAGATCGTGTCGCCCCCGGAGGGCGAATGAAAATAGCCCGCCACTTCAGAGGCGGGGAGGGCGCGGTCACCATGGCCGTGCGGAGGGACGGCTGAAATTTGCGACGAACTTTCAAGCGTCCCTCCGGGACGCGTCAGGTTTGTCCATTACCCGGCGCTGAAAGCGCCGGGCTATTTTCAGACTTCCCTCGGGCAGACTGCCTTTCAGGTTAACTAAAAGATACATCTAGCGCCAGGATGACTTATGGGCTTCGACTTGTGGCTTGGAGACCCTTAAACCACCACCCGGCCCTCAACTGGCGCACTGCGGGCTTCTAAGCGCTGCTACAGGGCATTCCAGGCACCGCCTCTTAGGCAATTATCAACAGCTTATGAGCGCTAAACGAAGTTTCAACAACTTAGCTCATAGTGATTCACATTGAGACCGCCCTCCCGCGAATTTAGCGCCGGCCGTTCGCGCAGCATCGCCTTTGTCTTCGAGAGGGACTCACGCGCATGCTCGATCGTTCCGGAGAGCTCATCGGCCGACGGTAACGTTCGTTCTGAAATCCGCAGCCGATATAATTTTGAAACTGTGAGTATTGCGACACTCGGTGTAGCTCCCCGACAATCGGCGCGTCCCACCTGGGCGGAGATTTCGCTCGATAAATTGTGCGGCAATTTCCGCGCCCTGCGCACGCACGTTGGCAAGGCGGTTGAAGTCTGCGCCGTCATCAAGGCGGATGCTTACGGCCACGGTGCGACGCCTTGCGCGCTGGCCCTCGAAAGAGCAGGAGCAAAGTGGTTCGGCGTAACCACCACCGACGAAGGAATGCCGCTGCGTTCCGCCGGACTGGGCGGACGAATTCTGCTGATGACTGGTTTCTGGCGCGGCGAGGAAGAAGAAGTCGTCCGCCAGAATCTGACCGCGACCGTCTGGGAGCCTTGGCACCTTGAGCTGCTCGAGCGGGCCGCGCGCGATCAGGACGCTGGTCCGCAGCCCGTTCACTTGAAAATCGATACCGGCATGGGGCGGCTGGGTGTGAGCCTGGATGAGGTTGCTTCCATGTGCCGCGAGATTCGCAGACATCCAAACATCGTGCTCGAAGGCATCTCTACTCACTTTGCGTCTTCAGAAATTCTGGACGCGCCGGAGAACCAACAGCAGATCGCGAATTTCGAGAGCGCCATTCGCATCGTGCAAGAGGCAGGCTTCCGTCCAGCGCTGCTGCATATGGACAACACGGCTGGAATGCTGACTCGGCCAGAAACCTGGCGGAGCATGGTGCGTCCGGGGATTGCCTTGTATGGATACGCGCTGAAGCAGAGTCGAGGGGGAAAGCAAGTCGCCAGCCCCCCTCCGCTCGATCTGGAGCCTGCGCTTTCCTGGAGAACGCGCATCATCTCGATTCGCGAATTCGGCGCGGGGCAGGCGCTCGGCTACAACGGAACCTACACGACGCCGCACCCCGCGCGCATCGCCGTTCTTCCTGTGGGCTATGCGGATGGCTACCGCCGCGGTCTCTCGAACCGGGGACGCGTGATCGTGCGCGACGCGTATGCGCCAATCGTGGGCGCCATCTCGATGGACCTTACGCTGGTCGATGTCACCCAGATTGCCGGGGTTGAGGAAGGCGACGACGTGACACTGATTGGCAGCAGCGGCGATCTCAGGGTCGACGCGGTCGAACTCGCGAATCTCTGCGGTACCGTGCCTTACGAAATTCTCTGCGGCATTTCAAAGCGCGTCCCACGCGTGCACTTCTCATAACTCGCCGAACAATCGCGCTCGGACGGTTTCATCGCAAGGCAGTTCCGGACCTCCAAAGAGATGATCGGGCACCCGCGTCTGATCCTCGGCGATTTTCGGCATCGCGCGCTGGCGAACAGTCTGCGCTTCCGGTCCCGGATCCTGAAACAGGGTGCGCAGCCAGCCACACACCTTACGCATATCCTGGAAGTATTGATCGTGCTGGCGAGCGTATTCATGTCCCGCCTGATCCCAATCGGAGTGAGTGCGCAATGCGTCGCGCAGCACTCGAGCGTCGCGCAGAGTCATCGGCATGCCTTGCCCGAAGGTGGGGTCGTTCGTTCCTGCGGCATCGCCAATGAGTGCCACACCGTCGTGGTACGGATGGTTCACCCAGTTCTCCCCGGCTTCGAAGCTGGCCAGCGGTCCAACGCATTCGACATTCGCATACAGTTCCTGGATACCCGGTGCGACTTTGGCGGACTCGGTCAGGAATGTTTTGAGCTTTTCTGCGCCCTGCAGCGCGCGTCCACCATTCACCGGATACCCCAAATAAGCGCGCCAGCGCTGCTTCGTTTGCGGAATCGCGGCGATGACCAGACCCAGCTCAGGATTGAAGAGGAAAGTGGTGAGATCGTCGCGTCCCGAAACTCCTGTCAGAAGCACTCCCGCAAACTGAAAAGGCTGCACATTCCTTTGATTTTCAAACTGCGCCCACTTGCGAACGGCCGATCCGCGACCATCTGAGCCCACCACGAGCCGCGCTTCTATCCGCTCATCTTTTCCATTGCGGGTGATGACCACCGGATGACTCGCGTCGGGCTCGATCCCTTGCACGATGCTACCTCTACGGACCTGCACGCCTGCCTTCGCGGCTTCCGCTAGCAAGACCTCCTGCATTTCAGGATGGCTATAGGTAAACGACGCCATCATTTGCGGTGTGGTCTCCGCCACGTTGCGAGGCCCAAACCCCATTTCGATCCAGGGAACTTCCTTGGCGCAGCACTGCAACAGTAAATCTGCGATGCCCAACTCTCGCGCCTCCGCCACACCCCAGGGCGACAGGTACTCCCCGCGAACCCGGTCGCGGAATTTCTCTTCCTTTTCGATCACGAGCACGCGGGCGCCTTCGCGAGCCATGGCAATGGCAAGCGCCGATGCGCCGAGACCGCCGCCAACGGTGATCAAGTCAAATTGTTCTGATTTCATGGGGACCCTCGCTTGAATTTACGTTGCGATCGCCGGGGTACAAATCGAACAGGGCCCTGATGGGGCAGCCATGTTATCAAAGGGAATGGCGCGAGGAAAGCCCGCGGCTTAGCGCGCAACGCCCCACAAATTGACCGCTGAATGCAGCAAATCCCCACTGGCTGCGCACTTGCTGCCTGTTCGTCGTCGCTCTTGCTATATTCGATCCATCACATGCCAAGCCGCTACGCCAAGTGGATGTACGAGTGGGAGGATCGCCTTACCGCCGTCGACAATAATCGGATCGTCCGTCCCCTCGATTGGGGAACGGAGTGGGCGCACGCGTGGCCATGCCGCAACGGGGTGCGTCCTGGAGAGATACCGGCCGATCCGGAACAGTTCTTTGCGGACTACAACCAGCGCATCATCGCCAATAGCGACGATTTTTATTCTTACCAGACGCCTCAGGACTTCCAGTTAGAGAATCGCGAAGTGCAGGTGTTCAGCACCCGCGAAGTTCCCGATCCGAAGCTCGAGGAAAAAGTCCGCGGAACGTATGCGGAGTTTCTCCGCTTCACCTCTCCGGTGAAAACGCCCTTTCCGGAAAACAACCGGGTCAACGCTCGCTGGTTTCCCGCACGCGGCCGGCGGGCGGTGGTGCTGCTGCCCCACTGGAACTCGGACGCGGTCTCCTATACCGGGCTGTGCCGAGTGCTGAATCTTCTTGGCATCGCAGTTCTGCGGTTGAGCATGCCGTATCACGACATTCGCATGCCGGCGGAAATCGGGCGCGCGGATTACGCGGTCTCGGCGAACATCGGGCGCACGCTCGACGCCGTTCGCCAGGGCGTCGTCGATATTCGTTGCTGCTTCGATTGGCTCGAGCAGAAGGGGTACAAACAACTGGGAGTGATTGGAACGAGTCTTGGTTCGTGCTACGCATTCATTGCCAGCGCGCACGATGCCCGCATTCGAGCCGCCGCTTTCAATCATGCCTCCACTTACTTCGCCGATGTAGTGTGGCACGGGCAATCCACCCGGCACATTCGGAAGGGCATCGAAAGCGCGATCGACCTGGAGCGCTTGCGCGACCTGTGGCTGGCCATCAGCCCCATGGTCTACTTCGATAAGTTCGCGCGCCATCCCAAGAGGTCGCTGGTGATTTACGCCAATTACGATCTAACCTTCCTGCCGGAATTCTCCCGCGAAGTGGTGGACCAGTTTGCCGCTCACCGCCTGGATCACAAAGTTGTCGTCCTGCCCTGCGGTCACTACACGACCGGCGAGACTCCTTACAAATACATGGACGGCTGGCACCTCGCCTCATTTTTCCGAACCGCGTTTGAAGCGTAGAATCAGGGGTTGCGGCCTCGACCGCCGCGGTTGCGGTGGCGGTGCCACGCTCTCTGCCACCGACCATCACCGGAGCGAATGATGAGTGATCAATCGATGTACCGTCCGTTGTTTGAAGCCGACCCGCAGATCGCCGCCGCGATCGACAACGAGACCCGCCGCCAGCATGAAGGGCTCGAACTCATCGCCTCCGAAAATTTCGTGAGTGAGGCGGTGCTGGAAGCGGCCGGTTCGGTTTTCACCAACAAATACGCGGAAGGCTACCCGGGCAAACGCTATTACGGGGGATGCGAATTCACCGACGTGGTGGAGAACCTCGCTCGATCCCGTGCAAAAGAACTCTTTGGCGCGGAGTACGTCAATGTGCAGCCGCACGCCGGGTCGCAAGCCAACATGGAAGCGTATGCCGCGGTGCTCCAGCCCGGAGACACGATTCTGGGTCTGAATCTCGCGCATGGTGGCCATCTCACGCACGGCCATCATCTGAATTTTTCCGGCAAGACTTACAAGATCATTCCTTACGGCGTCACGAAGGAAACCGAGACCATCGACTACGACGAACTCGAGCGCCTTGCAGAAAAAGAGCGCCCCAAGATGATCATCGGCGGAGGCAGCGCCTATCCCCGCATAATCGACTTTGCGCGCATGCGCCTGATCGCGGACAAAGTGGGTGCGCTCTACCTCGTCGATATGGCGCACTTCGCAGGACTCGTGGCTGGTGGCGCGCATCCTTCACCGGTGCCGCACGCGCATATCGTCACATCCACAACGCACAAAACGCTGCGCGGCCCGCGTTCGGGCATGATCCTGGCGAAGGCTGACCTGGGGCCGGCCATCGACAAGACGGTTTTCCCCGGCATGCAGGGTGGCCCGCTGGTCCACATCATGGCCGCAAAGGCAGTCTGCTTTCTCGAAGCGATGCAGCCTGAATTCAAGGTGTACGCGCGGCAAGTGGTCGCCAATGCCAAGGTGCTCGCCGAGACTCTGGCGGCGGAGGGCTATCGAATCATCTCGGGAGGAACCGACACGCACGTCATGCTGGTCGATGTTTTTGCAAAGGGCATGCTCGGCAGCGAGGCGGAAAAGGCACTGGGCGAAGCCAACATCACCGTCAACAAGAATGCGATCCCCTTCGACACGAACCCGCCCCTGAAACCCAGCGGCATCCGGATTGGCAGCCCGGCTCTGACTACGCGCGGCATGAAGGAAGTCGAAATGCGACAAGTAGGCCGCTGGATTTCCGAGACCCTGCACCATCGTTCCGAGCCGGATACGCTGAGCAAGATTCGACGCCAAGTGCTTGAACTGGCAGAAGCATTCCCCCTCTACGCCGAGCGCCGCGCCCAGGCGCAGGCCGAAGCACGGGCCTAGCCCGGTACAGTTCCCGGCTTTCGGGAGTCGGGCGAAATCCTTTGTCTTAGGCAATCAAAGCTGTGGTTAAATCATGCCGTGAAGATTGCCCTCGACATCCGCCGCATGACGGAGTTTGGCATCGGCACGTACACCCGCAATGTTGTTCGAGCTTTGGGCAGGCTGGATCGCACCACCAAGTACTTTCTGATTGGCTCACCCGAAAAAGTTAAGGAGATCGGATCCCTTCCCGCAAACTTCCACACGGTTCCTCTGCTGGAAGCCGACACCACCGCCAAGGGATATTTCGAATTCCGCACCATTCTGAAACGACTCGATGTCGATGTGGTGCACATCCCGCACTTATTCTGGTTGCCCCGTTCTTTGCCGTGTCCCTACGTGATGACGGTGCACGACGTGCTTGAGCACATGGCGCGCTCCAAAGGACACTCCGGCCTGCGCCGCTCTCTTCACTACCAGCTTACGCGGCGCGTTCTGCTGGGCGCAGCGCGCATTTTCGCGGTGTCGCAGTTTTCAAAAAGTGAAGTGGAGAAACTATTCGGGATCCCCTCGCCGAAGATCGAAGTCGTCTACAATGCGATTGACGAGCGTTTTCTGCACGGTCACACCAATGACGCCGACCGGCAACTGATCGCGGAACGCTATCTAGTAACCTATCCTTTTCTGTTGTACGCGGGTCGAATCAGTCCGCATAAGAATCTGGTCCGCATCATCGAAGCCTTCTCGGCTCTGAAGGGAGAACTCGAGAAGGAAAATCGCCTGCCGGATCTGAAACTCATCATTATTGGCGACGATCTTTCCAGCCATCCCGACTTACGGCGTACCGTGATTCGCAGCGGTGTGCATAATGACGTGCGGTTCTTCGGCTTCGTTCCAATCGACATTCTGCGGATTTTCTACGACCTCGCGATCGCCTTCATCTTCCCCTCTCTCTACGAAGGCTTTGGCCTGCCGCCCCTGGAGGCCATGGCGCACGGCACGCCGGTCGTGACTTCGAACATGTCGTCACTGCCCGAAGTGGTCGGAAATGCTGCTGTGCTGGTGAATCCGGAAAATGTGTTTGAGATCATGCGAGCGACCCATCGGGTGCTGGTGGACTCGACTCTAAGAGAAAAATTGAAGGTGCGCGGGTACGAACGGGCAAAGCATTTTTCCTGGGACGAATCTGCCCGGCGCATTTTGAAGGTTTACCGAGAGGTCGCCGGTGCTCCGGACAACGACAACGTCCCTTCGGACCACCAGCCCGAGGTACAACGCCTGCGCGCCTGAATCACGGCGTTATGGCAGAGGCCTTCTGGATGTTTGCTTCGGCCTGAGAAAGCCGCCGCGCGACGTTTGCAGGCGGAATGCAATCGAACGCATCGGGACTCACGCGACCCACCTCTGGCACTCGTTGCCACTCCTCTACGCTTTGCTTGTACCAGGCAGCGGATTGTCGCCAGTGTTGAAGGCGAGCCGCGGGCGCGAGGCGCCGATCCGACGCACGGGCTGTTTCCACGTCGCCGAGTCCGGTACAGGCATCGGCCAGGGTGTAAAGGGCCTGCATGTTAGGATGGCTTGCTTTCGCTGCTTCCTCGACCAAGCTCAGTGCTTTTCGAAAACTGGCTTCGGCTGCTTCGAGATCGTGAAGTCCCAGTTGAGCACGTCCGGCACTGTTATGCGTCCCCCCAAGACGCTGGCCAGCTCCCCCGTTTTTTGCGTTCGCCGACGCTATCGCCGATAGGACACCGATCGAGGTTTCGTAATATTTCAAGGCGCGCTGGTAGTCCTGCTTCCGGCTCGCGATATCGCCCGCCGTGGTATGCAGGTCAGCCTTCATTGCTTGCACTTCGGTGTCCTTTGGGCTTTGCTCGACCAGCTTTGGCATCAGTGCAAAAGCCTTCTCCATGTGGAGGATGGCGTCATGGTCGCGCCCGGTTCTGGACTCAAGATCGGCGACCAGTTTGTAATCTTCGATTCGTGTAACTCCTGATTGCGCATCCCGCGGATCAGAAACTGCAAGCTCCGTCGAAAGGTTCAAAGCTGAGTTAGCGGCGGCGAGAGCGGCAGGGATGTCCCCTTTGAATAATTGAACCACCGTGATCCGCTCGTACAAAAGGCCCAGCAGATACTTGCCGCGAGGCCCCTTGTTCGAGTGATAGGCAACTTCCTGGAACAAAGGCTGTGCGCGCAGGTAGTTTTCCAACGCCTCGCTCGCATGTCCTGCTTGCCACAGTTGATCTCCCATGGTGCTGATTGCAATCGCAAGATTGCCTTTGCCCCGGGCACTTCCATTTTCGAGATTGGCAAATCGCTCCGCGGCCTCGAGTTGCTTATGTCGGTACACAAGTGCGGCCTCGTTGTCTCCCATGTTCGACAGACTTAAGTCGCCTCCGAGAATGTTCGCGACCGACTGGTAGTCGCCCAGCAGTTCAAGGACAACTTTGGGATCTGCGGAATGACCGGCATCGATGGGCGCCATCAGATTGACGGCAGCCTGGCCGCTTTCGAGTGCCGCTGATAGATCTCCTTCGGTTTGTTGGGTCTGGGAGATCAGGCGATAAAGTTCGGCGAGGGCGAGCGCACCGCTGACGTCCCCACTGTTCGGCGACCACAAGCTCTTTCGGATCGCCAGCGCTTTCTGGTAGCTCTTCAGGGCGTTGCTCGTGTCCCCAAGGTTCGCGAAAAACTCATTTCCCTGTACGTCCCCGATTCGCTTGTACGCCGAGGCGAGTTCCAGCCTCAAAGATGGGTCGCCTTGCGATTCCTGTTCAAGGCTGTCCAGGTAGTGGAGCCCCTTGTCGACAATCGTTTTCCGCGCCGCGGTTGCTCCCGGCAGATCCTGAATCGAATCGTGCACGTCGAAGATCAGAGAATTTGCCAAAGACCGAACGTCTTGAAACCTGCGTTCCGCGCGCGCACGCTGCACGCGTGCGACGTGTGCCTCCCACACGATCCCGATCATGAGGGCTGCCAGGATCGCGGCGACACAGGAGGCAACCAGTACACCCGTCTTGTGGCGGCCGATGAATTTTGAAGCGCGGTAACGGAACGTATCGGCGCGCGCTTTTACGGGAAGACTCTCGAGATGCCGGCGGATGTCTTCCGCAAAGTGCTCCGCCGATGCGTAGCGCCGCTCCGGTTCCTTCTTCAACGCCATCAGGACGATGTTGTCGAGATCGCCCCGCAACCGCTTGCTGAGCTTTTCGGGAGAGTCCTCGGTCGCAGCGTGGAGAGCCTTGCCGTTTCCCTGATCCTGTTGGGCCGCGCCGGCGGTTGCCCAGCGCACCACTGTGCTTGGTTTGGGAGGCTCGGCGTCGCGCGTGGCGATCAGCATCTCATCGGGCGAGCGTCCGCGCCCCCGAAACGGATGCTGTCCCGTCAGCAAACGGAATAACACCACTCCCAGCGAATAAACATCGCTCGCGGTCGTAACGACTTCCCCGCGCACCTGCTCCGGGCTGGCGTACTCCGGAGTCAGCATGCGCATCGCGTTCATGGTGGGCTCATTCGTGTTCGGAGAAGAGCCGGGATCGAGAATCTTGGCGATTCCAAAGTCCAGCAGTTTGGGAGTTCCATCGGGAGTGACCAGAATGTTGCCGGGCTTCAGGTCTCGATGAATCACCAAGTGCTGGTGGGCGTACTGCACACCCGAACACACGCGCAGAAACAGCCGCAGGCTTTCATCGATCGACAATTTGCGAGCACTGCAATACTGGTCGATGGGCTCACCATCCACCAGTTCCATGACCAGGTAAGGCAGACCGTTCTCGGTGGTGCCGCCGTCCAGAAGGCGAGCGATGTGAGGATGATCCAGATTGGCAAGAATCTGTCGCTCGGCGCGGAACTGCGCAAGCGCGAAGGCAGTGCCCAAGCCTTGTCGAACGACCTTGATCGCCACCTGCTTTTCGTATTGCCGGTCGGCGCGGGTGCCGCGATAGACCGACCCCATGCCGCCTTCGCCGATCAGGGCCCCAACTTCGTACGCCCCGATGCGGCGTCCGACCCACGAGTCCGACAAGGCCGACTCGAACGCGGCGCTAGTCCAAAGCGGAGCCTCCAGAAATCCTTCCGCGCCCGCCACTTCACCGGCCAGCAATGATTCGACTTCCAGGCGCAAGGGTTCGTCGCCTTCGCAAGCCTGGTCAAGGAACGAGGCCCTTTGCGGCGGAGAAATTTCGAGAACCTGTTGCAGAACGCCCTTCACCTGCTGCCAGCGTTCCGGGGTCATTGCCCGATCCATATCAGGTCGTATGCTCCGAAAGAATCAGGATGCAACAGTGGCCTCACTTTCATCGGAAGCCCGGGAACGATGAAAGCGAGTTCCGCGACTGGCTTTGACGAGGCCGAACACAAATCCAATCCGGCGTCGGGAGGAGGGCGTGCTTAGCCGCCAAAACTAACCCGCTTCGGGACGAAAGTCAATCAAGCGCAACGGCGAGCCGGGCATTTGCCTCCGGGAGTAGAAACTCTCGATGCCTGCATTACAATCGAGATTCGTATGTGCCCTTCGCGAGAGCCCCGCGTCGCCCCCGTACACCCTTCTCTAACCACGTCGCTTCTTACAAGCCAACCAAATCCGCTCAGATAGGATGTAGCGTATGGCCGACGATATAAACACATACCGCACAGTGACCCCATACCTGGTCGTACAAGATGCCGACGCCGAGATGCAGTTCCTCAAACGAGCGTTCGGCGCCACGGAAGCTTCCTGCGAGCGGAATGCCGACCAGACCGTCATGCACGCGGAGATGCGGGTGGGAAACTCACTGCTCATGCTGGGCCAGGCGAACGAAACCTGGAAGGCTCTGAAGGCCTCTTTGTATCTGTGGATCCCCGATGTCGATGCGACGTATGCGACCGCCCTCGCAGCCGGGGCGGTGTCGCTATCCGCGCCCGAGGACAAGCCCTATGGACATCGCAACGCGGGCGTTGTGGATCAGAACGGAATCACCTGGTGGATTGGGTCGCCGGTCAAGTAGCCGCGTGCGTGGCCGCGGAAACTGAGGCTCGAATTTTTCGTCCGAGAGGAAATCCCAATGTCTCTTGCCCGGGTTCGTGCGGCTTTGTTCGCGCTCCTGATCACTACCGTCCCCGCGCTCGCCAGCCAGCCTGCGGCGATCAACGTGTGGTCCGTTGACTCGCTGACTAAGGTATTCCCCAGTGACACTCCCAGGAAAGGCCCTCCTGCATCGCCTGAATTCTGGACAGGCCGAAACCAACATTTGAGCATTCAGTTCGCTGTCCGCTCGGCGAAACCCCTCAAGGATGTCTCGGCTGAAGTCACATCCCTAAAAAGCACGAGGGGCGAATCCATCAGCGGAGTGACGGTGCACTCGGTCGGCTACGTCGTGGTCGGCTCGCACAGTGACGACACTCCCGCCGATGAACTCATCGGCGAAGCGCCGGGGTGGTATCCCGATCCTCTCTGGAATTTTCCCTTGGAGTTGGAAAAGAATCGCACACACGCACTCTGGGCTACTGTCGCCGTGCCTGCCAATGCTGTGCCCGGTTTGTATCGGGGAACGTTTTTGGTGCGAACTGGCAAGCGCCCTTTGGCGCATATCGATTTCCGCGTTCACGTTCTCTCCGCGACTGTCCCCGAGCAGCACACACTGAAAGTCACCAACTGGTTCAACCTCGGGGATGCAGCGTCCCGGCAGTTTTACGACGTAGCTCAGTTTTCCGATGGGTGGTGGACCCTGGTGGAGAACGTCGCCCGGGTGATGGCAGATCATCGTCAGAACATGGTGATCACTCCACTCATGGATCTGGTCACGCCGCGCGCTGAGGACGGCCATCTAGCCTATGACTTCTCCAATTTCGATCGCTGGGTCGACACTTTTCGGAAAGCTGGAGTCATAGGCTATATCGAGGGTAGTCACCTTCTCGGCCGCGCAGGAAGTTACGATGCCGCTCTTACGGTTCGGATCTTCCTGCTCGAGAAAGGCAAGGTGACAAAGCAAGACCTTCCGCCGGACGATTCCCGCGTCGACCCCTACTTAACTGATTTTCTTTCTGCGCTCGACAAACACCTGGCGGAAAAGAAGTGGAAATCAATTTACTTCCAGCACATCCTTGATGAACCCCATGGCAGCGAGCCGCCGTACTACGCTCGCGTCGCCGATCTCGTGCATCGCAATCTGCCCGGGGTGCTCACCATGGATGCCGTGGATGCTTCCGACATACAGGAAGAGCTAAAGAAGAACTGCGACGTCTGGGTGCCCCAGCTCGGGCGCTTTGACAATCACATGGACCTCATTCGCGATCGCATCCAGAGCGGTCACGACGTATGGTTCTACACTTGCCTGTTCCCCAACAAGCGCTATTTGAATCGCCTGATGGATTACCCGTTGCTCAAGGTTCGCCTGCTCCATTGGCTGAATTACCGCTACGGCTTCACCGGCTTCCTGCACTGGGGCTGGAATTACTGGACCCCCGAGCCAGTGAAAGACACGCAACCGGTGATCGATGCCAACACGCAGTTGCTCCCCTCGGGCGACGCCTTCATCGTGTATCCCGACCGGGCGGGCAAATCGGTCTACAGTTCGATCCGTCTTGAAGCCATGCGGGAAGGACTCGAAGACTACGAGTTGCTGCTCCTGCTTAAGCAGAAGAATCCATCCGCCGCCGATCAACTTTCCCAGGCTGCCATCACATCGTTCACCGAATATGTGCGCGATCCTGAGGCGTTTCGCAAAATTGAACGGAAACTACTGCAGGCTCTCTCGAACTGAAGCGCTAAAGCCGGGACGGGTCGATGCGTGACGCAAAACGGTCACATGCAAACCCGAATTCCTGGCAAGTGTTGAAGAAGCTGTGACAGGCGGACCCGTTTTGCCGAATTCTTCGACCCGTGTTGAAGGCAAGTTGTGGAATCGCCGGGAGGTTGAAGTGCTAATGACCTCAACCTTGGAACGGGATGTCAGATTTTGCGTCACACCGGCGCCATCAATGGAACGCTCGCGAAATCACTGGTGCCGAGGACCAATGACGAGACAAACTGCAATGTCTGCTGGGGCGTAACGGGAACTTGGACATCCGTGACCGGCTTCCGGCTCAGCGGCCGCCATAAACGAACAGGCTGTAAATGAAGTCTGGACGCGCATCTCCACGGGCATCGGATACTCGCGCGTAGAAGGTTACGGGAGTCGTGCCCGTGCCCGGAACCTGGAAATCAAAGTACGTGCTGCTATAGAAGGTTCCGTCGAGACCATTGATGCAGGGGTTCGTGTATGTCAAACCACCTCCTGAGAAGCCCGCTGGCGTGCACGTTTGATAGCGTGTTTCATTGGCATCGACGACTTCCAGAACAGGAAGCATGTAATTCGGCAACGGAGGTTGGACGAAATCGTTGTTGGCCGAAACATAAAAGTTCACGATCGTGCCGGGAGGCGCAGTTAAGCGATAGACATCAACATCCGGACCGGACGTGCTGGCATCGAAAGACGGGCTGATAGAGGCCAGCAAGCGGATGCTCGACAGCGGCAACGCTGTAGCGAGCGTTTCGTTGCGCTGCAGCTGAGTGCGATCCTTCACCGCGATGGTGAGTGGAAGTGAGCTTGTTTGATGGAGGTTGCCAGAATTGCCATCCGAGATCGCGAACGTGACAGGATAAGTCCCCGGAGTGGCAGGCACGCCGTGCAAAACTGCCGTGGAGACGTCGAATGTCATACCTGCCGGCAGGGACCCCGAGGATAGAGACCACGTAATTGGAAAAGCTCCCCCCGCGGACTGTAATCCGAGCCACACTGAACTGCCCGCGGCGATAGGCGGCAGACTGCTGGTGCTTATTCGGAGTTTGTCATAGACAATCAACTGAAACACTGTGTAGTTCGCACGCAGCGGCGGATTGCTGCTGTCCTGCGCGTTGATGACAGACAGAAAAGTTCCAACACTCTTGGGGATACCACTCAACGTTCCCGTTGAAGTATCGAAATTCAAGCCCGCGGGGGCTACGTCAATGCTCCATTTATAGGGCGGGAATCCGCCTGTCACCGGGAAGTTCTTACTGTAGTTTTGGTTGTACAGGATCTGATCCAGCTGGGGACCGGTCAAGCTCATCTGATCACTGATCCGAATCTGGTAGGCCTGCTTCACGGTATTCGGAACTTCGTAAGAATCCGAAATCTGGACGGTGAAGCTGAACAACCCATCCTTTGTCGGACTTCCAGTCATATAAAACGAGGTCGGATACGGAGAGGCACTGAGTGTCAGGCCATCTGGCAATGCTCCCGACACCAATTGGGCGGTATATGGAGCGCGCCCGCCCACGATGTTTAAGGTGCTGGAGTAATTGAGGCCACGAGCGTAATCGGGGAGTGACGTGGTCTGTATCGACAACGGCGGCTGCACGTGGAGTGTAACCAGGGGATTGATTGTGACTGGCGTTGGAGCAGAGTCAGTAATTAGCACTACAAGATAGGAATCGCCGATCGTAGTTGGAGTTCCAGAGATCTTGCCGGTTGCCGTATTAAGAGTGAGTCCCGGTGGCATGCTGGAAAATTGACCAAGGACGAAATGGTACGGAGGTGTACCGCCTGCGGGTTGAATCTGCTCCTGATAGGCCAGGCTCTTCACCGCATCGGGCAGCGTGGTCTGAGGAAGCACAAGACCGTTCAACACATCCAGAGTAAAGAGCTGAGAAATCCTTTCCGGAGGAGAATACGTGTCGGTAACTTCGACTGTGAAGGAATAGGTGCCCGGTGTCGTGGGCGTTCCCTGAATCAGGCCTACGCCTCCACTATCAGCGAAAGTGAGCCCAGGAGGCATAACGGATCCAGATGCCAACCGATACGTGTAAGGCCCTTTTCCTCCGTTTGCGCTGATATAGAACCAGGATGGGAGAGCGATGTTTTGCGAAGGCAGCGTCGCCGGGGTCGTAAAAACGAACGGGCCGTAGATGTCGATTTCCATCCCCGCAGTCGTCTTACGATTTGCAGCATCTGTCACCGTGAAGCTCGGAATAAAGGTTCCGATGCTGCTCGGGTTTCCGCTGATGGTCCCGTCCGCAGCGAGGTTCAATCCAGCGATTCCAAGGAGCGATGTGCTCCAAGTGTAAGGAGGAGTTCCACCGGTAGCTTGCAGCCTTCCGGAGTACGGTTGTCCCGCCAAGCCGGCAGGCAGGGCTCCGGAGATCGCCAAAGGATGAACCACGGGCGGTGGTGGTGGAGTACCTCCGCCACCACCACCGCCCGAAGAGCCGCCCCCGCAGGCAGTGGCGATCGCAAAGATCGCGCACGTCAGAAGCGCGGTTACGAATTTGCGTCTGATGCCTTTCACGAGTTGCGCCGCCTCTTACTGTTTCTGTCGGACACAACCGGAATGGCAGGCATCGCGGGGGCAATCAGCAGAGCATTCTCGAAGGCATCAAAGCGCGGCAGAGTACCCTTGAGGGTGATGTTCAAGGGGGTGATGGCACCCGCAGTAACTGTGATGGTCACCTGGCTGGATGTTCCCGGAGAAGGAATCGGGGGATCAAGCGGGCCCATGCCGGATCCTCCACTAAATCCACCGAGGATTGATTCAGTCGTGACGGTGTAAGTGCCGGTGGGTAACGGAATCTCGTAGTGTCCAACCAGTGCAGGGTCGTGCGACCCGAAGCGACTTCCGAGATTCGAGCATGTTGCTGGAGTCGGGTTTGTGGGGTCAGTACAGGTTGCGGTTTGGCCGGGGTTCCCGGTGAACAGGAAGCCGGAGACCACGGAGACCGCGTTGCGTCTGGGCAGATTCGCGTTGCGTGCGATGACGTTAACGCCCTGTGCGGGCGTGATCCCGTCAGAGAAAAATACAGTCCCGCTCAGAATTCCATAGCCGCTATTAAAGCTGGTTTTGCCCGAAGGTGCCGGCGATCCCACGGGGTACAACTTTGAAATCCAAGCCGCATCATCAACCGCAATCATGGGAACACCTGCGGTGGTTCGTGCCGGACAAATCCCAATAATCGGGAACATCAACGGCATTCCTGCGGTGTCGTCGACGGTGCAGGAATAGCTGGTTCCGTTGATCGCCTTCATGAAAAGGTCAACGTTGATCTGCGAGTGATCTAATCCTAGAAAATGTCCGAACTCATGGGTAAACGCCTGATCAAATTCTGCAGACGTCAATTCAAAATTTGCAGATGCCGGATCGTTGACACCGTCCTGCCATCGACCATTGAGTACTGCTCCGGCCGAAATCACCTTGCCTGTCGAGGGGTTGAAGTCGCACTGAAATGCAAAGCCGATCACTTCCGGAGGCAGACCCAACGAAGTGAAGATCGAACCGTCGGCGTCGAACATGATCGGACTCTGTCCACCGCCATAACAAGAGTTCGGATCTGGAGTTGCTTGAACGCTTGGATCTCCCACCACATTGAGGAACTGCTGGGCCGTTTGGACGTCGCCGCCGGCGGGAAAACCCGCGCTGGCTATACCGAGAAGCCCACCTGCGTTCGTAAATGTGAGGTTAGCTGTAGAGACAGCGGCCCAACTTCCGAAGAGGTGGTTGACCCTGCTAACGCCGGTGGCATTGTCGATTACGACGGTGCCATTGGATCGCTGACTTAAGGGGCCAGCATCGACACGGTAGGCTATGGGTTTCGTGGCATCCCACGTTAGGGGAACGCCAACAACGCCAGCCGTAGGCCCGCCAACAGCAACCGGCCCTCCACCAAAGACTGGCTGCCACGGCAGTAATAAGAGACTCACAACCGCACATGCGCGTTGCCAGGCAGAGGGCCGATGTGCGGAAATTTTCATTGCACGGCCTTCCTTGAAACAATCGCGCGAATCACCGCTTTCAGTTGATCCAAGCCAACTGGTCCGGGACTCGCTTTTGCCATCATTCGGCGGGCTTCAACGGTCAAGGAAGAATTCTGCTGCAACTCGACTGGAAGATTGCGGAATAGTCCGATATTTCCCAAGCCGTTGGTCGCTGTCAACTTGCCGTTCGAACCAGGCTCGATAAGAAATCGCCCCTGTTCCATGCCTGCCGGACTGCTGAGCCCGTATTCACTCGGCTTAATCAGCAGCAGCAGAACGTGCTGTCCAGCTCGATACCCAAATTTTCTTTCTTGCTCGCGCGCATCAATAACCGCTTGGCGAAAGGTATAAGCTCTCGCGGCACCGCCTTTTAAGGTTTCCTCCAACTGGACTGTAACCACTACTGTAAGTAAGTTCTTCAAACGGTCGTGGGGCTCCAGGGCAACTCGGGTGACTGTTCCCTGGACGACGGTAGAAGACTCCACTACGAGCTCAGCAAGATTGCGAGGCAGAGTAATCGCACTGGTTTGAGCGTGCGTCGACGCAACCAGTAGACCTATAAGAAGCAAGCCAATCCCGATGGCTCTGGATTGGTGAACTTTCCAAGCGGGAAGCGGCATTTGAAGGGCAGCGTAAGTGGCCAGAGGCTGCCGTTGGCGAAGATTATGTGCAGAGATTTAATTTGTCAAGGACAGAACGCACAGGCGATTGTGAGCTGAATAAAGTTCAGTCCGAAACACCGTCAAAGTATTGACAGACGCGGTCGGCAGCCCCAAGATGGAGCCGGTTTCTGGCCAAACCGCTATGCTACCCTCGCAGACTCGTCTTTCACCAGCTTACCCCCTCTTAGTAACGTTGTTGTTAATGGCGGTTGTTGGTGTGCTCTCGACCAACAACTCAAGACTATGGGCAGGTTCGAGGTCCTCAGCCTCGGATCCGGGTGAAGAGGCCCGAGCAGTCCGCCGCGCCCGCCTGCTGCAAGGATTCGACCATCCGAAGAGAGCATATCGGCCGGGGGAAGTGCTGGTACGGTTCCGCCCGGGGACCACGGATCTGCAAAAGGTAAAGGCGCATAACAAAGCGAATGCCCTTCTCCTGAAAAGCTATCCATCCGTACCACTCCTGGACAGAGTCGCGGTGCCGCAAGGGACCAGTGTCGAGGAGGCGGTGGCCAAGTATCGCTCTCAGCCGAACGTTCTGTACGCCGAACCTAATTACATCGTCCACGCCGATCAGGCAGCCGTTACCCCGAACGATCCGAGGTTCAATCAGCAATGGAATCTCCACAACACCGGCCAGGGAGGTGGAACGTCCGGGGCGGACATTCATGCTCCGGAAGCGTGGAGCACCACCACGGGTAGCACGAATGTAGTGGTGGCAGTGATCGATTCCGGCATCGATTACACGCATCCGGATCTTGCGTCTCAGGCATGGTCGGCTCCGGCGCCGTTCACCGTTACTCGCACACAGGGAGATGTCTTCACATGCCCGGCAGGATCTCACGGGTTCGATGCGGTAAATGGAGACTGCGATCCGCAGGACGATGTCGGACATGGGACCCACGTGTCTGGCATCATCGGTGCCGCTACAAATAATGCGACGGGCGTCGCGGGCATCAACTGGAGTGTGCGGGTGCTGGCATGCAAATTTCTTGATAACCAGGGATTTGGTGACACCGCGGGCGCTCTCACCTGTCTCGAGATGATCAAATCGCTGAAAGATGGCGGCATCAACATCGTCGCCACCAATAACAGCTGGGGAGGGAGCGAATTCTCGCAAGCTCTTTCGGATGCCATCGCCGCACAGGCACAAAGCGGAATCCTATTTGTCGCGGCG
>Ga0209811_10000273_pt1 | contig 23833 bp, 19 predicted proteins | sample Coa_R1_6_FD_187161 | JGI IMG/M metagenome (GOLD analysis project Ga0209811, IMG submission 187161) | Surface soil microbial communities from Centralia Pennsylvania, which are recovering from an underground coalmine fire. - Coalmine... | ecosystem: Environmental > Terrestrial > Soil >... | reverse complement strand
CGGCACTGCGGCTCGAACTGAAGTAGATGGTTCCATCATTCGTCACCGAAGCACCGAAGTTCCAGGCCCGCTCTGGAGCATTCACCGGGGCCGGCAGCGGCTTCGGTTCGCCCCAACCTTGTCCTTGTCGTTCGACCATCCAGATGCGCCACGGGCGAAACTTCGAATCCGGCACCGGTCGGTTGGACGAGAAATACATCACCTTGCCGTCGGGCGACAGACGCGGCGTTGCATCGAGGTACAGCCCCGAGAACGGAACGACCTCCGGCTTGGACCAATTTCCGTCGCGAAAGCGCGTGACGCAGATCAGTCCCAGGTGGGGGAAATTCGTGTATTGATCCTGCTTCGCGAAATAGAATTCCGTGCCATCGGGGCTGAACGTGGCCCCCACCTCGTCATCTTCCGTGGAGACCACGTTCTCGGCGAATAATTGTGGCGCTGCGGTTGGGCCAACATCGTATGGCGGGCGGGCGGCAGGCGCCGATAAAGCCGGAGTCGCCCCTATCACCGCAGCGCACAACACCAGGCAGATCCGAGAGAAGCGCATCGCCAGCCTCCAAAAGAAAGGGCGCACGTCAGCAAAATCTCGTGGTTGGACGTCCCTCCACAACAACCGTCACCCGTCAAACTCGGTTCGGCGCTGCCATTGCGTTGACTCAGCTCCTGGCTTGCGGTACTTTTCTCGCGGTCAAATTTCCACCTCGATAGTTCATTCGCTTCGCACTTTGTAAATTCTGCCGCTTTGTTACCACGGTCATCTAGGTGTTGCATGGGGAACGCGATAGTTTGAACTTCGGTTTACCCCTATGAAACTCTCCAAAAACAATCTCGCAACCCTGGGCGGCTGCCTGCTCCTGGCCACCCTCGCTCTTGTGTCGGTAGCGCAGTCGCAGAGCCATGCCTGGCTCATGAGCAGCGCGGTGGCGTCGATGGACTCCCGCTCCGCCTATGCCACTGACATCGAAAATCAACTGCGGCAGCGCGGCGTCGATGCGCGCGTCCAACTGGCTGGCGATACTCGCGATGTTCTGCAAGTGGAATGGACGAGCGCACGCCACACTGACATCTACTCTTTCGTGAACTCCAGCGTCGCTGACAACGCCCGGCAGATGGGCTTCGGTTCGATCCAAATTCTGGACGGCCTGCAGCGTTGGGACTATGACCTGACCCGTGAATCAATGGTGTGGAGCACGGTGCAATAACCAGCAAGACCGACTTCACCGAAGGCACGCTCGCACTCGGCGTGCCTTCTTCCTTCCCGCCCCCACCTTTCTGTATAAATAGTTTCACTCAGCATCCCGCGGCAGTGCAGTTCCGGGTGGCCACGCCAGGAATGCCTCTCCGAAACGCGGGGAAACGTGCGCGAAACAACTGACAAACCCGAAGGTACTCAGCGCAACGTTACTCGTGTTTGGCGGGGTTACTAAAGTGTTTAGGACTTAAAAAAAATGATCGTTAAGCTTCTCTCTGCGCATGTTCCCGAGAGCCTTCGAACATCTGCGAACAAAACTGCTCGCGGCTATGTTGGCGGTAGTATTTCTGCTGACAGCCTCGGTGCTCGCGTTCGTCCAGATACGAATGCGCGCCCACGTTGCCGAAGATCTTGCCTCCGCGTTGCGCATGGAATCCGCGGTCTACACGAAGGTTCAGGAAGCCCGCCGCCAGCAAACCGAGCAGAGCGCGGCCCTAATCGCGAACATGCCCGGCCTCAAGGCTATGATGTCGGTGCACGACGGCCCCACCATTCAAGACGCATCGGAATCGATACTAGAAAATAGCGGCGCAGATGTTCTGATCCTGCAGGATCCCTCCGGCGCAACCCTCGCCCTGCACGCCAAATCGCAGAAGGTGGCCACATCCAGCCAACGCATGCTGCTGTTTCACACTTCGGAGAAGCATGACTGGTGGTTCGTCAACGGCCACTTGTACGACCTGACATTTGCTCCTATTACTGCGGGATCTGGGACAGAAAGACGCTCCCTCGGATTGGTAGCCCTCGGCCGTGAAGTTACGCCTCAGGGAATCGCCGGTTCGGATGGCCTGAAAAGCGGGCCGGTCATCTTCGAGCGCGATGGACGCGTGTTGCTCAGTTCACTCGATGCCCTGCTATGGAACGATTTCCAGAAGTGGCTTGTCGGCTCGTCGCCCTCCTCGGGTTCAATTCATGAAATCGACCTAGGCGGCGAACGCTACCTCGGCAGTTCCATCGAACTCTCGGGCGACCACCCGGTGCGCCTCTTTTGCCTGAAGTCTTACGACCAGGCCACCGGCTTCCTTGATTCCCTGAATCGTGCGCTGCTCACCATGGGTTTGGTGGCGGTTCTCACGGGCTCCCTGTTCGGCTTCGCGTTATCGCGTCAAATTACGCGCCCTCTCGAAGATCTCGTGCATGCCAGCCGCCAGATGGAAAAGGGCGACTTCGAATTCCCGATCATCGCTCACGGCGAGGATGAAGTCGCCGAACTCACGCGCGCCTTTGCGCAGATGCGGAAAAGCCTGCGTCTGTCGCGCGAAGGCATGCTCCGTTCCGCGAGGCTCGAAGCGGTCGGCAGGCTGGCGGGTGGCATCGCTCACGACTTCAATAATCTGGTGATGATCATCAAGGGCTACAGCGATCTCGTTCTCGAATCTGCGAATGAAGAGACTCGCCCTCACATCGAAGAAATCAAACGCGCCGGCGATCGCGCCAGTGGGCTCACCCGCCAGTTGCTGGCTTTCAGCCGCAAGCAGGTGCTTGAGCCTCAGGTGCTCGATCTCAACCACACCGTGCGCGGCATGTTGAAGATGCTTCGCTTGTTGCTAGGCGAGGATATCGAACTCCTCACCAGTCTCTCGGAGCAGATCGGACGCGTGAAAGCGGATCCCAGCCAGATCGAGCAAGTCATCATGAATCTCGCCGTTAACGCCCGCGACGCGATCCCCGGCCGCGGCAAGGTCATCATCGAGACTCAATTCTGCAGCTTGGACGACTCCTACGCCGCTACCCACAACGAAGTGGCTCCGGGAGATTACGTGCTACTCGCCGTCACCGACAACGGCTGCGGCATGAACAGCGAGACTGCCGCGCAGATCTTCGAGCCATTCTTCACCACGAAAGAACCCGGCAAGGGCACCGGCTTGGGCCTCTCGACCGTCTACGGCATCGTGAAGCAAAGCCGAGGTCACATCACGGTGTATAGCGAAATCGGCGTTGGTACGACCTTCAAGGTCTATATCCCGGCTGTCGACAAACCCGCCACCGCCACCCAGAGCCAGCCCGACGAAGTGCTTCCTAAAGGCCACGGCACCGTTCTGCTCGCCGAGGACGAAGCTCCCTTGCGCACCCTCGCTGCCGAGACCCTGAAGCGGCTCGGCTATCACGTGCTACCCGCAGGCAATGGCTTGGAGGCTTTGGTCGCCGCCGATCAGCACGAAGGCAACATCGACATCGTCGTGACCGATATCGTCATGCCGCGGATGGGTGGACCGGAACTGGTCGAGAAGCTGCGTCGCAAGCGCCCCAACTTCCACGTGATTTTCATGTCCGGATACACCGAGGCGGCTGTGCTCGAGAACGCGAACATCGGCAAAGATGCAATCTTGCTCAATAAGCCTTTTTCAACGGAGATGTTGGTTCGGAAGATGCGCGAGGTATTGGAAGCGGATGCGCCGGAAGCAGAGTCGAGTCCCGCCCGCATCGATGTCTGAGTAGTTCGAGAGCCGACTGGCAGGTAAATTCAAAAAAAGCTTACTGGCACTTATTTCCCGGGCATTTCGGGCTGACGGGCTCATCGTCGTGCAGCAGCGACCACGCTGCAATCCCACCCGCCACGCCGATGCCAATGCCGATCGCTGTCGGAGAATCCAGCACGCCGCCCGTCGCACCAGGCACTGCGCCGCCGGCGCCGCGATCTTTTTTCTTCTTACCCTTCTCGTTGGTCTCGTCGCGCGTTGTTTCCTGACCCTCCGCCAACGTCGAGGTGGTGCCGCTGGCATCGATCAACTTCACATCGCCTTTGCGTGCGACGATGCGCACTGCCCCGTCCGTGTCGTGAACTTCAAATTCCGTCCACAAGGCTGCGGCTGGCACGACCTTCAGACCGCCAATTTGCGCTGCCATTCCTTTGGACGTAGCAACATTCATGCTGCCGTGTTCGAGCTTCACGGCGCTGCCCTGGTACTGAATAAATGAGTCGGAAAGCACCAGCACGCTGGTGCCGCTGGACTTGATGTTGGCAACCGAATCGGATTTCGTTTCCACGAGGTCGCCGGCGAAAATCGCCGATGACTTGGGAATTGTCCCGCCGTTGATCCACGCCGTGCCGTTTGTGTACAGCATCGCCGCTGCGGAGTCCGCCGCGAACGAAGGCGTTCCCAACAGCATGATCAGCAGCCAACTCAGGATCCCGCGAAACGTCAAAGTTCGCATTGCTTCTCCAACTGCCAGCTCGGGAATTTGTGCGCTATGTTAGCCCGTAACTTGTTGAGAGTCAATCTCTCTGACGGACAGCAACGTTTGCAACTTCCGCTCACTTCGTCCACCGGTCGACTACCTGCCACCAGAACATTCGCAGCCACTCGTCCACGTTGGTCTTGGCCCACTGTCGATGCTTCCACCACGGCGTGCCAAACTGCTCGTCGTCGTAGGCAGGCGCCACGCTGAACGTCCAGTCGGGATCTTCCTTCCGGAATATGCTCAGGGCGCGCCGCGTGTGGAAATCCGACGTCACCAGCAGCACCGACCGAGCCCCTAACTTCCTCAGACACTCCCCCGCCTCTAATGACTCGGCTTTGGTCGAGAGCCCGTGAATCGGGCAGATCGACAGCGCCGGCGCCTGCAGCTGCTCCCCTGCCCACTTCTCCGCCAGCCGCACGTATGTAACGCCATAGACCTTGGGATCAGCGGGAACATCGAAAATCACTCGCGAGCCGAATCCCTGCTGCAACAACTCCAGCGCGCGCGCCGGCCGCTGCTCGGTCTCGCCTGCCAATACGAGAATCACGTCTGACTTTACGGGACGATCAACAATAAGGAAGGTCGCAGAACTCGCCGCCAGCCAGAGCATTGCAAGAATCAAAACAGCCACACGCAGTCTGCGCGAAAATTTCAACGAACCGCCTCGCCTTCGAAAGATTGCATCTCACGCCCGTTACCGCCGCGACCAATCAAACATACGGCAGAGGCTGACTCAGGACCCTGTAGCCTAAACCCTCACTGAGCAGCCTTTTTCAGCATGTTAAAATCTGAAGGATTCCCCACCAAATCATGACGATGCGCACTGTATCTTCTCTTTCTACCGAACTCAAGACGAGGATCGAAAACCGCCAAGCCCAAGTCGCCATCATCGGCATGGGTTACGTTGGGCTCCCTTTGGCCCTGCTCTACACCGAGCAGAAACTGCGCGTTACGGGTTTCGATATCGACCAGCGCAAAGTCGATACGCTTAACGCCGGCGGTTCCTACATCTTCCGCATTACGCCGGAAGAAATTTCCTCGGCTCGATCCGGCGGCCTTACGGCCACATCGGACTACGCCCGTCTCACTCAGATGGACGCGATCATCATCTGCGTTCCCACTCCGCTCAACGAATATCACGAGCCTGATCTCAGCTACATCACCAACACCGGCCACGCGATCGCTCCGCACCTACGCGCCGGACAGTTGGTCATTCTGGAAAGCACCACTTACCCCGGCACCACCGAAGAAGTCCTCGTGCCGATTCTCGAAAAGGAAAACAAGGCCGGCTTGAAAGCGGCGCGCGTTGGACAGAGTGCCGAATCCGATTTCTTCGTCGCTTTCTCACCGGAACGCGAAGATCCCGGCAACACGACAGTCGCCCGCCGCGACATCCCGAAAGTCGTCGGCGGACTTGACCCGCAGGCCGCTGATCTCGCCGCCGCGCTCTACGGGAAGATCTTCCAACGCGTCGTCCGCGTGTCATCTCCGGCTGCAGCCGAGATGACCAAGCTTCTCGAGAATATCTACCGCTGCGTGAACATCGCGCTGGTCAATGAACTCAAGCTGCTCAGCCTGCGCATGGGCCTCGACATCTGGGAAGTCATTGAAGCCGCCTCCACCAAGCCCTTTGGCTTCCAGCCGTTTTATCCCGGGCCCGGACTCGGCGGGCATTGCATTCCCGTCGATCCCTTCTACCTCTCCTGGAAGGCTAAGGAATTCGACTTCCACACTCGCTTCATCGAACTGGCCGGCGAGATCAACTCAGGCATGCCTTATCACGTTATCGCGTCCGTGGTCGGCGCTCTCAATCGCCACAAGAAGTCGCTCAATGGCGCGCGCGTACTCGTCTTGGGCGTGGCCTACAAACGCGACATCGACGACCTCCGCGAATCACCTTCCCTCACCATCATTGAGCTTCTTCAAAAAGAAGGCGCGCAGGTCAGCTACAACGACCCCTACTTCCCCACCATCGGCAAGGGCCGCCGCTACGATCTGCAAATGAAGCGCTCGTCGCTCGACAATCTGGGCCAGTATGACTGCGTCCTGATCGTCACCGACCATTCCGATTACGACTACGCCAAGATCGTGCAGGAGTCGCAACTGGTCGTCGACTCTCGCAACGCCACCAAGGGCATTCAAAGCGACAAAATCGTCCACTGTTAGCGCATGAGGAACGCCATGTTCGAATTTTTATCCCAAATGGCTGTACGGCATGAAAACCTACCCACAAGCTGTAAAGTTTTGCCCCTTTCGAAAGCACAGAAGGGCAGAAAACATGTTTTGCACCTAACCCGTGACGGGGTAAGCGGTTAGGGGATTTATCCTCCGGAAGAATTGGCCTTCTGGTTGCAGTGAAGGTGCTCCGGAGTTGTACACTTAGCGGGTCCCGGTCCGTCTCCAGGTTCACCACCCCATCGGATCGGCTGCCTGCAATGCAGGAGAATTTCGTTGGAGGGCAGCTCTGCCGAGTTGCCGGACATCTGAGACCCTTATGGCTTCCGACCCGTTGAAGACACCTTTCGCATTGCTCCCAGATCGCAGGCCCCCATGGAAAGAGTTCACTTTCAGCATGGTGACCCAGGGAGCTGCGATCGTTCTCAGCCTCTGGATCGTCGGCCTGCGCCCTCAAATCCTGCCTGCTCCTCAGCATAACTACATCGAGATGGCGCTCGTGAGTACACCCCCACCCGTCAACCACAAGCCGGCTCCGGTTCGTGAGTTCAAAGTGCCCGAGCCCGTGGCGCAACTCAACACACCTATCCCAGAAAACCTCCGTCTGCCCTCGCCCACTCCCAAGCCCAAAGTGAACGTCGAGGAGACCCAGGCACCGAACGTTCAGATGGCTGCTTCCAAGCCTGACCTGCCGACGGCCGCTCCGGCGATTCCCAAGCGCCTGGTGCAGACCAACGTATTCTCCACCGGCAGCTCCGCCACGCCTACCATGGCCGCGGCCCCGCAAAAAGTGCAGACTGGCGGTTTTGGCGATCCCAACGGCGTGCCTGCGCAGGCCAACAGTAACGGCAAGCCTGCCAACATAGCGCAGCTCGGATCCTTCGATTTGCCGGCCGGTCCCGGATACGGCAACGGCACCGGGGGCGCGAAAGGCGCGCGCGGCATAGTGGCTAGCACGGGATTTGGAAACGGGGTTGCTACCGGAGACGGTAGCGGTCGGATCAATACGTCACGGGGCAACGGAGTCGTCCGGCAAGCGGGCTTCGGAGATGCTGACGCTGCTGCCGTGCAAACCGTTCGCCCGAAGGTGGCCGAGACCGCTCCTCGCGTTACACCTGCTGAAATTGTTTCCAAACCCACTCCGGCTTACACCGATGAAGCTCGTAAGGCTCGCGTCGAAGGCGAAGTTCTTCTTGAAGTGGTTCTCGAAGCCTCCGGAAAAGTTCGGGTGCTGCGCGTCGTCCGAGGATTGGGTCACGGTCTCGATGAATCGGCGGTCCGCGCGGCTGAGCAAATCAATTTCAAGCCGGCTCTGCGGGATGGCCAGCCCTCGGATTCTACGGCCGTGTTACACATTATTTTCCAGTTGGCCTGAAGCTGCTCGTTATGAAGGGGTCGAATGCGTAGTCTGAAAGCGATCTGGTTCCCTCTTTTCACGGTGTTCGCTCTGGTTTCAGGGTTGGCGGCTCAGAACGCCACCTCGCCAGGATCGGATCCCGACACCACGACGCCGGCAACCGTCACCCAGTTACCCGCCGCCTCCGCTCAGGCCGCTCCTTCGTCTTTCGACCAGGTCATCGACCGCGTCGTCGAACGCGAACACTTCTTTGTCGCGCAGATGCGGCACATGCACCCTCTCGTCGAGACCTATATCCAGAACATGAAGCCTGACAAGGAAATGGGCACGATCCCGGTTGGCGATCACTATTTCCTGGGCCGCCTCGACATGAGCAACGGTACCGACGACCGCACCTTCATTGGCCGCCCCGGTTTCGGTCGCCGCATGCTCAACACCCTCACCAGCGTTTATTCCATGCACTTCCTGCCTCTGGGATTCGCCCAGATGGTGATGCTCGACGACGATTTCCAGAAAAAGGCGTACTCGCTGACGTTCGTGCGCCGCGAGTTCCTCGGCGAGACCCGTTGCCTTGTCATCGATGTGCAACCCAAGGACAAGTCCGGCAAAGGCCGGTTCCTGGGCCGCATCTGGGTCGAAGATCAGGACTACAACATCGTGCGCTTCAACGGCACGTACTCCCCGCACGCCAGCACCGCGCTCTATTTGCACTTTGACAGCTGGCGGCTGAATATGCGCCCCGGCGTCTGGCTCCCTGCATACGTCTACAGCGAAGAATCAGACCTCAAGTACCGCATGTCGCAGAACCTTCACTTCAAGGCCCAGACCCGCTTGTGGGGATACGATCTCAAGAATCTCGGACGGACCGACGAGTTCACTTCCATCCAGATCGACTCCCCCCAGCCCGTGAAAGACCAGAGCGAAGCCGGACAGGATGCCACGCCGGTCGAAGCCGAGCGGATGTGGCAGCATCAGGCCGAAGACAACGCCGTTGAGCGCCTCCAGAAAATTGGCTTGCTCGCGCCTCCCGGAGATGTCGATAAGGTGTTGACCACTGTAGTCAACAACCTCATCGTCACGAACAATCTCGATATTCAGCCGGAGATTCGCGCCCGTGTTTTGCTGACAGCGCCCTTGGAGTCGTTTACCATCGGCCATACCATCGTCGTCAGCCGCGGCCTGCTGGATGTTTTGCCCGACGAAGCCTCTCTTGCCATGGTTCTGGCGCGCGAACTGGGCCATGTTGCTCTTGGACATCAGATGGACACGAAGTTCGCCTTCAACGACCGCCTGTTCTTCGCGGATGAAGACACCTTCTCGGCGATCGGCTTCCAGCGCAACCGCCTGGAGGAAGAAGAGGCCGACAAGAAAGCGCTGGAATTTCTCACCAACTCGCCCTACAAAGACAAACTGGGCAACGCCGGACTTTTCCTGCGGGCGTTGCAGGACCGCGCACCGGACTTGAAAAATCTGATTCGCGCGCGCTTGGGAGATGGGCTCGTGAGCGGCAAGACGCTGCGCATGTCGGCACTCTTGGGCAGCGCTCCGCAACTGGACGAGCGCAAGAAAGATCAGATCGCGGCCCTGCCTTTGGGCGGCCGTATCAAAGTCGATCCATGGAGCAACCAGGCCACATTGGCCAAGACCAAGCCAGTAGCGCTCCTTTCGGCGCGCGAGAAGATGCCCTTCGAAGTCACGCCCGTCTTTCCTTACCTGACTCGGATCCCGAATTCAGGCTCGGAGAGAGTGGCCTCGACGGCTCCGGCGCCTGCCGCCAAATAAGGCACCAGCAAACCTCATCTCTTCCAATTAACCGGGGATGCCCGCGCTTCGGAACGAAGCACGGGTGCTCGCGACCCCACAGGGCAAGGATCGCGTAAAAGCGGAATCCGGGGGGCCTACTGGATCGCGCTTCCGACTTGAGAAAACACTGTGTTGGCGTTTGATCCAATCAACCGGATCGTGCCCACAACGATTACCAGAATCACAGCCAGCATCACTGCGTACTCAGCGATGTCCTGTCCAGATTCTTCTGACCATAACTGCTTAAAGAACTTCATAACGGGCTCCTCCCCCTCTCATCTGCGGGCCGAACTTTTAAACGTCGAACCGCTCAGACCCAAAAGCGCAAACTTTTGCCTAAGCGTAGCTTGCCATAATGCTAGTTTTTCGCGCTAGTAGAACCAATGGCACCGAAGTGGCTGGATATGGCACTTTCGTGCCATGCGGAGTCTATGTCGTTTTATTACAATAACTTACATAGATCATCACGGAATGCCTTTTATCGGGAGCCCCTGATTTACAGCAAACAACGCCAGCTCCAGTCGGGTCGACACCCCAAGCTTATCGAAGATGTTGCTCAAGTGATGCTTCACGGTATCTTCGCTGATTTTGAAATATTCAGCGATTTCTTTGTTGGAGTAGCCGGCGACCACGGCCGAAACGATCTCCAGTTCGCGCGGCGTGAGGCCGAACTTCTTCTGCCGCGACTCCTCGTTCGAGGCCTGCATTTGCATGCGCAGGTATTGCACCAGGTTCGAAACCGCTTCCCGTCCCACCCAGTACTCTCCCGCCATGACGGTGTGAATGCTCTTGAGCAGCAACTGCGTCGCAGAATCCTTCAGAACCACGCCCCGCGCTCCCAGCTGCAGGGCTTCGACGATCTGGTGCTTTTCGGCGGCAGCGGTCAGCAGAATGACTTTCACTCCATTCGCGCCGCCGATGCTCAGGTCGCGCAAGGCTTCCAGCCCAGGTTGCCGCGGCATGGCAAGGTCCAGCAACATAACGTCTGGCTTCAGCTGCCGAGCCAGCTTAACGGCGTCGTTGCCGTCAGAGGCTTCTCCAATAACCTTCAACCCCGGCTCTGCCTCCAGCAGGCGGCGTAACCCGTCGCGGAAGATCGGGTGATCGTCGGCGATCACGATGCGTATAGTCTGCTGCGATCTTTTAATGTCCATATTCGGCATCTCGGTGTTTCGGCACCCGGATTTCGAGCCGCGCCCCACGGCCAGGGTTCGATTCTATCGTGAGTTCTCCATCAATCAAACGCACCCGCTCCATGATCACCGTCGGACCCTTACCCAGCTCCTGCGACTCCACTGGTTTCAACGTCCCTGTGAATGGAAAGCCCTTCCCGTTGTCTTCCAAGGTCAGCACCCAGTGCGTGGGGTTCTCCGAAAAGCGCGCGAGGCTTTCCGTCGCCTTCGAGTGCTTCCGCACGTTGACCAATCCTTCTTGAACGATGCGGGCCAGCTCCCTGCAAACTCTTGGAGGCATGTGCGGATGCTCTACCTCGGAAACAAAGCGCGCGCCGATTCCCGTCTCTCTCTGGAATCTCTCTACCGTGTCGACGAGGAATCGTACGAAATTCGACGAATCCACTTCCAGTGATTTCATCTGCTGCATCAGTTCGCGCAGCTTGAGCACTTCCTCGCGCAGCAGTCCCTGGATCCTCGCCAGCTCTCCGGCAATCGGGCTCGATTGCGCCTCTGCCTGTCGCCGAACCACGTCCACCTGCATCTCCATCGCGATCAGGGACTGCACCGCGCCGTCGTGCAATTCGCGCGCAACGCGAGCACGTTCCACCGCTCCCGCCCGTTGCCGGAGCCGCCGCAGGAGGTAAACGTTGTACACCGCCGGCCCCACCTGCCGCACCAGTTCCTGCAAAAAGCGCAGCTCTTCTTCGCGGTCGCCGCCCAGTATCGGGTCGATAAGAAATATGCGTCCCCACCATTCCTGCCCGAACAGGAACGAGACCGCCATCAGCGATTCGAACGGATAAGTCTTCGTCAGCGTCGCCAACGGCTTATCGCTAGCGTTGCGCAGCCGTACTCCATCGCGATCCAACGAGACAATCTGCGAGGTCTGCCCTTTGCGAATGATCAAGGAGGCGTCTGCCTCGACCTCGTACAAGTACACCTCGCGGTCCGAAGGCAACGACTCCAGCCAATTCAATTGCGGAGGACCTGAATTCACAGCCTGCACGTCGCCTACGAACACGCGATATTTGCTCGTCTCCTGCGAGGCGATCAACGCGCGGCGCGCCCCGTACATCGCCAGCAGCTCCGCTAAGATCTCCTGCAACGTAACCGTGAGACCCGCTTCCACCCGCGCCCGCCCCAGAACCCTAGTGATGATGGCGCGCTCCGCGCGCAGACGCTTCTGTTGCTCGGCCAGATAGCCCAGCAACAGTCCCATCACCAGCAGGTACGCCGAAAGCATAAACAAATGCTTTGGCTCGAACTGCCAGCTCCGGACTCCCAGCGGCAGCAGGCCGTGACTGGTCATCACACCGTCAAGCCATGCCAGCCCGCCTCGGTTGATGAACAGGCTCTCAACCCACAAGAGCAACACAGTAGCCAGCGCCGTGCCGAACGTCTCCCACAGACCCCACCGGTATGCTGCCGCTGCCAGCACAAATACGAAGAACAGCAGGAACGGGCCGCCTTGGCTGGTGGCAAACAAAACCATGAGCACCGGCCACAGAACGTCTCCGGCGTGCACGAGCATGCGGAACGCCGAGGTCGATTCCTTCCGGAACCGTAACAACAGCATGACCACGACGCCATGAACGATGTAGACACCCAGAATCCAGTACGCCCAAGGCGAATAGCCCAGTTCGCCCGGATCCATCCAGAGCGCTACCAGCGCGGAGATGGCCAGGAATACGCGGGCCGACGCAAGCCACCGCTCGATCCGCCGCACCTCTCCCATGTCGATGGGTGCCCGCAAGCGGGAAAACAGACGATATGTGTTGGGAGAGAACGGTGCCCGGCTCACAACTCCCCAATGGGTTCTCGTGGGATGAACACGGATATTATTGATTCAACACCCATATAGCAAGTCAAAGTTCGCCGTAAGCGCAAAGCCCTAGACTGGACAAACAACTCCGTCACAAACATGAAGCAACCCGGAGAGGCTGCCCCCCCACTTCGCGGATTTTTCACGGGTGGATACGGACCTCCGGATCTGATCAGCACTTGGCCTCGGCTTGCTCGCGGCTCGAAGCTCGTGGCCGGTCGCTTCCTCACCGCATCGTGTTACCTAAGTAACCTCCGTAACATTTGTCCACCGTCTAGAATGACGCCGAAGGACTTCTTCTTTGTCTGAAAGCTCCAAACTCTGGATCTTGGCAGCGGCTTGCCTGGTGTTTGCGCAGGGCTGCGCTTCCCTGCTGATCGCGCCCGGCTTCGCGCTCAATGTTTTCAGCGACGTCACCCAGTGCATCCTGCTGCTCTCGGGAACGGCAGCCCTCCTTCCTAACATCAGAAAGAATCATGGACGCATCCGTTTGTTCTGGACCTTGATGACGGTCGGCATTTTCTTCTGGCTGACCTACCAGCTGCTCTGGACGTACATCGAGGTCGTCCTCCGCCAGGATGTGCCCCAGCCTTTCGTCGGCGACATCGTGATCTTCCTGCACCTGGTACCGATGATGGCGGCGCTCGCGCTCCAACCCCAGGCGCAACAGAACGAGCATGAGGCGCGGCTCGGCCACCTCGACTTCGTTCTCTTGCTCACCTGGTGGGTGTACCTCTATGCGTTTGCCGTCATCCCCTGGCAATACGCGCAACGCGACGAAGTCGCTTACGGGCGAAGTCTAAACGCGCTCTACTTGACCGAGAAACTCGTCTTCCTGGTGGCGCTCGCCGCCATCGGCTTGCGGAGCCACAAAGGATGGCGCACGATCTACGCGCACTGGTTTGGAGCAAGTCTGGTCTACGCACTCAGCTCCTACATTGCGAATTGGGCCATCCTGCGCAACGTGTATTTCACGGGGAGCCTTTACGATCTTCCGCTGGCCGCGTCCATGGGATGGGTCAGCGTGGTGGGCGTCATCGGTCAGGATACTCACGCGCAGGAAGAGAAGACTCCGGCGACCGGCCGCCATGGGGTATGGGTCGCGCGCCTCGGCATGATGGTGATCCTGTCGCTGCCGGTCCTCGCGGCCTGGTCCGTGTTCAACTCCGGTGCTCCGGCGCGCGTGCGCAATTTCCGGCTCGTGCTCACGCTCGTGACCATGATGATCATGGGCGGCATTGTTTTCCTGCGCCAGCATCTGCTCGATCGCGAACTCATTCGCCTGCTGCGCAGTTCGGAAGAATCTTTCAACAACCTTAAGCGGCTGCAGACCCAGCTTATCCAGTCGGAAAAACTAGCTTCCCTCGGACAGCTGGTGGGCGGCGCCGCTCATGAGCTGAACAATCCGCTGACGGCGATGCTGGGTTATTCAGAATTGCTGGCGTCCTCCGGACTCACCGAAGAGCAGCGCACCCTCGCTTCCAAGATCGCGCAGCAAGTTCGGCGAACGCGCGTTCTAATCTCCAGCCTGTTGAATTTCGCCCGGCAGGTTCCGGGCGAAAAAGTTCTGGTCGACCTCAACTCAGTGGTGCGCACTGCTCTCAAGCACAACCAGCCACAATTCAGTTCCCGGCGCGTCGAGGTGCAAGTCAATCTCGCGGATGGTCTGAAGCAGGTCTCCGGCGATCCCAACCAGTTGCTGCAGGTCGTCCTGCATATTGCGAGCAACTCGCAGCAGGCGCTCGAAGAAGTGGGCGGCGGAATCTTTTCAGTGCGCACGCGTCAGAAGAATGACACGGTGATGCTGGAACTTTCCGACAACGGCCCGGGAGCTCGCGAGCCGGAGCGCGTCTTCGATCCCTTCTACACCACACGCTCGCTTGGGAAGGGCGCGGGCCTGGGACTGAGCGCATGTTACGGGATCATCCAGGACCATCACGGCCGCATCCTCTGCACGAACCGCGTGGAAGGTGGCATGACCATTTGCATCGAGCTTCCAGTGGCCGGGACCGAATCCATCATGGTGCCACCGCCCGAGGCGACTGAACCGATGGCAACTCTTTCGGAAGCCCCACCGGCGGTTCCGCCCGCGGTCAACTAGCCCAGCTGCACCATCCCCGATTCGGGGGCAGAGATCTCGATCGTGCGCTTGAGTTGCCCGCACGCCGCATAGATATCGCGACCGCGTGGACGTCGAATGAACGCCGGCAGGGCGGCTCCCACGAGAACCTTCTGAAACGCCAGCACGCGCTCCACTGCGGGCGTGCCGAAGACAATGCCTGGTCCAGGGTTGAGTGCGATCAGGTTGACCTTGGCGCGGACTCCACGCACCAACTCGACAATTTCGCGCGCGTTCTGCAGAGAATCATTCACGTCCGCCAGCAATACGTACTCAAACGTCATCCGCTCGCGCGCCCGCAACGGAAACGCGCGCGCAGCATCGAGCAGCGCCGCGAGGTTCCATTTCTTATTGATCGGCATGAGCTGCGTGCGCAGCTTGTCGTTCGAAGCGTTCAAAGAAATCGCAAGCTTCGGCCGCACAGCCTCGGCGCCGAAGTCATAAATGCGCGGCACGATGCCGGCCGTCGACAACGTCATACGCGACTCAGGAATGCCCACGCCCTCGACCAGCAGTCGCACCGCCTTCATGCAGTTGTCGAAATTGAGGAAGGGCTCGCCCATCCCCATGAAGACCAGGTTGATGCGATCTTCCGGCGGCGATACTTCTTGATCGCGCAACACGGCGCAAACTTGTCCCACAATTTCACCTGCGCTGAGGTTGCGCTTCACGCCCAGTAAGGCGGTCAGACAGAACTGGCAATCAACCGCGCAGCCGATCTGGCTCGAGACACAGATGGTCGCGCGATCCCAACGGCGCGAGGATTCGTCCCCGGCATCGGTGCCATCGCCTGTCTCACCGCCATCGCCTTCAGGCATCCACACGGTTTCGACCGTCTGCCCATCGTCACACGCGATAAGATAGCGCACGGTTCCATCGACCGATTGGAATTTGTTTTCGATGCGCGGCGCACCGATGGTGACGTCCCGTGCACTGAGTTCGCTTCGCAGGCTCGCGGGCAGGGTCGAAATTTGATCGACAGAATCGACGCGCTGGCGGTAGAGCGCCTCGAAGATTTGCTGCGCACGGTAGGCCGGCTCGTTCAGTTCGTCGACGAGGGCGGCGAGATCTTTTCGGTCGAGGCCGAGCAGAGGTCTGTGAACAGAGCTGGTCATGCGGTGGCGAGTTACCTTGATTGTATCCGAGCGCGAAGAACGCGGGATCTTGCACTAACACGAAAGTCACGAATGATTGGCTGCAAGGCATTGATTCTTTTGACTGATTTTTCCGCTCGGCACTTAACTCGTCGGCTGTGTGAGAATAGGTAGAACCGCCGGACCCGGTAAGCGACCGGACTGGCGGACGATACTTTTATGGTCGCAGAACTGCGCAACATTCACCGGCAGGTGCTTCCCAACGGGCTGACCGTGATCTCGGAAGAGATGAAGCACATCCGGTCGATTTCGATCGGGATCTGGATCAAGGCCGGGTCGCGCGATGAAGACCCTCAGCTAAATGGGCTGTCGCACTTCATCGAGCACATGGTGTTCAAGGGCACGAAGAACCGTTCGGCAGAGGCCATTGCGCGGCAAGTGGATTCGATCGGCGGCAACCTAGACGCCTTCACTGCGAAGGAGTGTGTGTGTTTCAACATCAAGGTGCTCGACGAGCATTTGCCCGTCGCTTTCGAAGTACTTTCCGACCTGGTACTGAATCCGGTGTTCGCGGTGGAAGACATCGCGCGCGAGCGACGAGTGATTCTTGAAGAAATCAAGATGGACGAGGACAGCCCGGAATATCTGGTACATGAAATCTTCACGCAGAATTTCTGGAAGGATCATCCACTGGGCAAGCCGATCCTGGGAACAAAGGAGACGGTCAAGGGATTCGAGCAGCCCGCGGTTCGAGATCTGTACAGCAAGCGTTTCACGCCCGGGAATTTCATCATTTCGGCGGCTGGGAATCTCAAGCACGAGCGCTTCGTCGAGTTGGTGATTAAACATTTCGAGCACATGAAGCCGTTGAAGAACGGATTCCACCGCTTGGTGCCGAAGATTGTCCCGCGCATCACGCTGCGTACCAAGAAATCACTCGAGCAAGTGCAGATTTGCATGGGCGTTCCGTCGCATCCCATCGCGCACGAGAAGCGGTTTGCCTCCTACGTGCTGAACACCCTGCTGGGAGGCGGCATGAGTTCGCGGCTGTTCCAGAATATTCGCGAACGGCAAGGCCTGGCGTATTCGATCTACAGCGACCTGAATCCTTATCTCGATACCGGATGCCTATCGGTGTATGCGGGCACTTCGCGGCAGTCGGCGGCGAAGGTTGTGCAGTCCGTGGTGTCGGAATTCAAGAAGCTGAAGTCGGAAAAGCTGCCGGCGGAAGAAGTACGGCGGGCGAAGGATCAGTTGAAGGGCAGCCTGATGCTCTCGCTGGAGTCGTCGACCTCGCGAATGTCGAACCTGGCGCGGCAGGATATGTACTTCGAAAAGTTCTACGGAATGGACGCTGTGATCGAGAAGATCGAGGCGGTTACGGCCGAGGATCTGCATGAAATGGCGAACGACTTTTTCAAGACCGATTCGATCGCGGTGACGGCGCTGGGCAACTTGGATGGATTAAAGATTTCGCGAGATCAGTTGGCGTGTTAACCGCGGTAAGGCGTCCTCGATCGAGTGACGTTTCAGCATCAACATTTCGTCGGTTGAATTCACGATCAATTGAAGACGATTTGGACCATTCCTAAACGAGCTTTGTCGTGGCTCTGCCATCGATGAAGCTTTGCCGTGATACGTGGCGCCCCTCTCGCCGAATTCCTCGTTCTGGGATGAAGGTGCTGGTCGGCATGCGCAATCCAAAATCGACGCAGCCAAAGCCGACGCGAACGGGTCGGAATGATGGTGGATCCTGCGAGAATTCAACCTCAAATCTCGAGATGGATGCGAGACTCCGTTCACCGTACGCTCAAATTCAATCATCGGACACGTAGCGTACAGACGTGAGGATGGCAAGTGTGTACGCTCTAGGCGTCTCCTCGAGCAATGTGACCCCAGCTGCCTTCCCTTGAGCAACGGTCTCTTGCGAAGCCAAAGATAGTTGCCGTTCCGTATAGAAGCAGACATGGCCGAAAAATCTTCTCGCGTGCCAATATCGCGCGCCACCGCTGCTTTGCGCCACTCTGATGGCGACGGGAACCACATTCATAATCAGATACTTCTACGCCTGCCGGCAGCGGAGCGGGATATCGTGTTTCCAAAACTGGAACTGGTGCGCCTGAAAGGTCGCCAGATGCTGCACGAGGTGGGAGACACTTTAAAGTCGGCCTACTTCTGCAATACGGGAATGATCTCGATCCTGACCGTATTTTCCGACGGGAAAAGCATCGAGGCAGGGCTGATCGGCAAGGAAGGCTTCGTCGGAATTCCTCTGGTCGCCGGTTTCCGCACCGCTTCCACGCGCGCGGTGGTACAAGTCGAGGCCACGGCGTTGCGCATCGAGGCCGAAACTTTGTCCAGCTTCCTTAGGCAGTGTCAAGTCCTGGAGCGACAACTGCAGCAGTGTTCGCAGATGATGGCTATGGAGGCAACTCAACTTGCTGCCTGTAACCGTCTCCATGCGGTTGAGCAGCGACTGGCGCGGTGGCTGTTAGTGTGCTCGGATCGCCTGGGCACCAAGTCGTTACCATTGACGCAGGAATTGCTGTCACAGATGCTGGGCACACGACGCGCGAGCGTCACGATTGCCGCCGGCATTTTGCAGAAAGCCGGATTCATTGCCCAGAATCGGGGAAGCGTGACGATTACGGACCGGGAACAACTGGAACAAGTTTCCTGCGAGTGCTATGGAATGATGAAACGACAGAGACAGCGGTGGGAAAAGGACTGCGAGTGACCTGCTCGCCGATGTGCGCCCTCGGATCGATTCCGGGCGCAGAGTAGTTCTTTTCCCAGACAAACCTCAACAGCGACGGGCGCCGATCGGGCGCTCTCTTACGTTACGGTCGTTACGGCCCGCTCGCACACCTGCATAAGCCATTCGCTCAAGTACTCCAGACGGTCGGCTTTGGAGAAGACACGCTGAATGCCTATCGCCTGAGCTTTTTTGGCGATTTGAGGCCCGCTGTGCAGGGTAAGCAACGCCACCGTGGCTTCGGGCGCGATGCGAGTGATGTGCCGCGCAGCCTCTATTCCGTCCATAACCGGCATCTGCCAGTCGAGAATGACAACGTCGGGCTTGAGTTCCTTGACCTTATCGATAGCGGTGCGACCATCCTCGGCCTCGCCGCACACTCTCATTTTAGGGTTCTGCTCGAGACACGAGCGCAGGGAACGACGGAAAAGTGCCGAGTCATCGGCGATGAGAATCTTGCACATTTTGCAACCCGATCTGCCTCAACGGGTTGCTGGCCGAACCGGTGAAAGGTCGGCAACGGGCAAAGGCGGCTATGTTGTCTGACGGACTTTATAAAGTTATACAGCGTACGATACGCGTCGCGTTGCAAATGCGTCCATACCGCAACCTCTGTAGGCTGGGATTGCTTTGGGTTGGATGGGCAAAGCTCTGATAGTAAGCTCGTGCCCTGTTCTTCCGATTGCAGCGTACCTGGTAGAAAAACTCCTAAAGGGGCAGTTTTTGTTGCGTCGGTAGGGCGTCTCTGAGGACATGCCTTGGTGCGACCCTTGTGTGCGCGTCCGCTTGCACCACAGAGGGTTCGGTGTGGGACGCGGGTCGCGGGCACTGTACCGTTGCGGTGAGGTATTGCCGCAGGCAGCGGGGGCATGGGGCGTAGCCTTCACGCATCGCTTGCGACGCGGTCATCGTCTCGGGACTCTCGCCGACTTTGTTGTGCAGGTAACGGCAATTGGGCACGTGAAACAGCTTGCCATCGCTGGAGACCACTACTTTCAACTCTGGCGGAATTTTGTAGGCAGGCTGCGCCAGGCGGGAGCGTGAATCGGGATGGGCGAAGACGCTCGAGTTACCGAGCACCACCGCGCCAGCGATTAGAGCGACGGCCGCAACGGCCAGCATCCAGAACGAGTGCAAACCTGCAAACCAGGACGAGTCGGATTCCTCGGCAAGGCGTCGTTGCAGGCGGCGGCCGAATCCGACAGGCAGTTCGAACAAGCGATCGTCTCCGTACAGCTGGACAACGTTGCGGGCACCATCGAGCACCGCGGTGCAGTGCTTGCATTGCGCGAAATGAATCTCCATCGCAACACGTAACCCTGCATCAACCTCTCCCTCGAGATAGTTGGAGACCTCCCTCCAGACATGTTCGCAGTTGACTACCATGGCTTACTCCCCTTTTCGAAAGGCAACCGGCCGAACCAGGGGCTGCCCAGGCCCGGAGCGAGCATGTCTCGCAGCATGAGACGAGCTCGCAGCAGCCGAGTTTTTACGGAGGCCTGCGAGATGCCGAGAGCCTCCGCCGTTTCTTCAATGCTCATGTGCTGCACGTCGCGCAGGACGAACACCTGGCGATACTTTTCGGCCAGAGCGGCGACGGCACCCGCAAGCTTGCTGCGAATTTCCTTTCGCTCCAAAGATTCGGAAGGAATCTCGCGCCAGTCGGCGAAATCGCGCGGGGCGTAAGAGCCGTCTTCTTCTTCGCGTTCTCCGATGGGCTCCATAATCTCGGCGTGCGCTTTGCGTTTTCGCATGAGAGCCTCGTTGACGGCGATCTGAATAAGCCACGTGCTGAAGCGAGCTTCCGCACGAAACTGTTGGATGTGGGTCAGCGCTTTGAGAAAGGCCTCTTGGGCGGCGTCTTCAGCTTCCGCTTCATTGCGCAAGATAGAAAGAGCGGCGGAATATACCCGCCGCTGGTAGGGCTTGATGAGCTCGTAGAAATATCCCTTCTGCCCCGCTTGGACGCGCCGCAGCAGATTCTGCTCTCGCAAGGCTGCGGGGTCGGTAGGACTCACGCTAATGGTCATTCCTTCGGGCGCACTGCCCATTGCATGTCCCCTGCAGACGCCGGCTAGCGCGGCGGATATTCCGGGTCGACCTTCCACCCCGTGAGCATGGAAACGAAATTATTCCATCCATGCAGGACCACCATGACGAGGTGGCCAAGCACGAAAAACAAGATGGCCCACATGGTGAGGAAGTGCCAGACCCGCGCGAGATGAAATCCTCCCATGAGCCAGGCGAGCCAGGAAAACTGTACAGGCTTCCACACCGCGACGCCGGTGAGCACGGTCAATACGCCCAGTCCGATCGCCGAGGTGTAAGCCAGCTTCTGCAAAGGGTTGTAAGCCTCACTCGCCGGCGGCTTGGGACCAAAGAAAAAGTAATGCCGCGCCATCGGCCAGACTCCCCGCACGTCGCGGCGCGAGAACAGAACCTGGGGATAGTTTCCGGAAAAAATCTGGTAACCGAGATAGAAGGCGCCGGTGGCTATGTAGATCCACATGAACGTGAGGTGCCACTGGAGGGCGCCGCCCAGCCATCCACCGATGGCGAACGCCTTCGGCCAGTTCAAAAGATCCTTCTGCGGAATCTTCGCGCCGAAGCTGGGAAACGCTCGGAAGATCTGGAAGCCGCTGCCGACCATCACGAACAGGGCGATCGCATTCAGCCAATGAGTGAAGCGCACGACCCAATGATGTTCGTGGACGGCCTGGAGCGGTTCCTCGCCTTTGGCAGATTCGATTTCGATGACTTCCGCTGGCATGTTCAGACCTCAGAGTCCGTAGAACCACGAGTAGCCCTGGTCTTCCCAGTAGCCGACTTTCTCCAGAACGTGACCAACCTTCAGATCAGTGAGGTACTTCGCCTGCTTGTAACCGATCTTGGTAGGGACAGTGAGTCGGAGCGGCGCGCCATGCTCGCGGGTCAGCGGCTGATCATACATTTCGTAGCACAATAACGTTTGCGGGTGCATGGCGGTGGCCATATCGAGCGACTCGTAATAGTCGTCGGCGCATTGGACTGTTATAAAGCGCGCGGCAGGATCGGCGCCCACGAACTTTAGGAACTCGGAAAGCGGCGTTCCGCCAAAGCGGCCGATGACGTCCCAGCCCTCCACACAGATGTGCCGCGTGTTCTGGCGTTTTTTGGGGAGGGACTGAATGTCGGAGAGTTTATAGTCTCCTGGCTTCTGCACGGCTCCACTCACGGTGAGACTCCAGTTTTCAAAAATTACTCCGGGGTCGTCGACGTCGTAGCCGTTGATGGGAAATTTTGCGAAGGGCGTTAATTCGGAATCCGTGAAAGTCGTCGCCAGATGGCCCGGCCGGAATAGTTTGCCCGAGGCCCAGTCGCTGAAGACCAAACCTTCTTTGAGCAGAGGCTCGCGAAGTTTCGGAAGCGCAAAAGCGCCGAGCGCGACTAAAGGCGTGAGCTTCAGCAGCTCGCGGCGATTCATTTTCTTAAATTTGCGCTCGTCCATTCAGCAGGCTCCTCACGGTGCGACCCCACACACTCGCTGTGGTGGGATTCGCCGCACAGGGGAAAGTTACAGCATTTGCGACAGTTTTTCACGGGGATGTCACGGTTCCTTGACGCTAAGGCGTTGAGAAAGCGACATCGCAACTCATCACGCGATTCCGGGTTGATGCATCTAACGAAGTAAGAGCCGGCAGCCTCGGCCATGGTGACCAGAACGAGAATCCGAGACTGACGGGACGTTGGATCGGAGGATGGCTATGGCAAAGGTGATCGAGTTTTATGTACCTGATCGTTTTCGCAAGAAGATGAAATGGGTGCCGCCCGAACAGCGCGGAAAAGTGCTCGCGTTTCCGGAACCCGTCAAGAAGACGGCCTGAACGCGCGGCGGCACAAAACCAACGCCCGGCTCACGAATGCGTGAGACCGGGCGTTGTCGCGTTGGGGACGGGACTGATTCAGCGACGAGCGCCGACAGTTTCCGGCTTCTCGGCGCATAGACTTTTGGTGCGCGGTTCGTACACGCAGAACGGTTCCTCGTCCATGAAATCGCCGGTGGCGGCGTAGGCGCGCGCGCGGCATCCCATGCAAACGTTGCGGAACTCGCAGCATCCGCACTTTCCTTTCAAGTTGCTGGTGTCGCGCAGTTCGTGGAAGACTTCTGAGTTCTCCCATATGTCGGAGAAGCTCTGCTTGCGTAGATCACCGGCAATAACCGGCAAATATCCGCATGGGTAGACTTCGCCTTCATGCGAGATGAAGCAAACGCCCGTTCCCGCCAAGCAGCCCTTGGTCATGGCATTCAGATCCGAAGGATTGCCGCCCGGATGTCCGACGGCGTGGCCTATGCCGTGCGGCTTGATGGCCATGCCGGTGGAACCCGGCATCGTCATGTCAGTGGGGCCGATGGAGGAAGGCTGGGGAGAGGGCGCAGGAGCTAAGGTCGCTATGTTGGTGAGTTGTGCGGCCGCGCGGCGGTCGGCGGCGCGACGTTGCCGAGCTACGCGGAAGTAATGCGGCGCGCAGGTGGCTTTGAGTTCGATTCCACCTGTGAGCGATTGATCGTAGAACCAGTTCAGCATGCGCTCGTATTCTTCGGGGGGGACCATCTGCGAGGCAGCGATGTCGACACCGCAGCCCACGGGTACGAGCAGGAAAGTATGCAGAGCGTCAGCTCCCAGGGTGCGAGCCAACTGGAGAACGGCGGGCAACTGATGCGCGTTGTGGCGCGCGATGGTCATGTTGATCTGCACCGACATGCCGAGCGCCTTAAGATTCCGAAGCCCGTGAACGGCAGCATCGAACGCTCCGGGAATACCGCGGAAGGCATCGTGAGTGGCAGCGTCGGCGCCGTCGAGGCTGATCGAAACGCGGCGGACGCCGGCATCGACGATCATGCGCGCAACATCTTTGGTCACGAGCGTACCGTTGGTGGCCAGGGCGACGCGCAACCCTTTGTCGGTCGCGTAGCGAGCGAGTTGGAAAATATCGGAACGGTAGAGAGGTTCTCCGCCGCTCAATACGAGAATCGGGTTCGCGGCTGCGGCGATCTGGTCGATGATGCCGAGTGCGGCGCGGGTGGGAAGATCGGTGGGAGAACTCAACTCCGTGGCGG
>Ga0209811_10000272_pt1 | contig 23921 bp, 19 predicted proteins | sample Coa_R1_6_FD_187161 | JGI IMG/M metagenome (GOLD analysis project Ga0209811, IMG submission 187161) | Surface soil microbial communities from Centralia Pennsylvania, which are recovering from an underground coalmine fire. - Coalmine... | ecosystem: Environmental > Terrestrial > Soil >... | reverse complement strand
AAGGCGCTGAACACGCTGGTCTCCGAGGACGGCAACACGATCACGATCGACAACTACCCGAAGCCGCGGCCGCTCTCCGACGAGGAGCGCGCGATGATCGCCGAGGCCTCGAAGCGGCAGAGCGAGGAGAGCGCGAAGAAGTCGCTCTCGGTGAGCCACTGGATCGACGACCTGCCGTGGGTCCAGGCGCGGGAGCGGCTCGAGTCGCAGCCGACGGTGAACATCGAAGGCCTCGTCGGCGGCTATACGGGACCCGGCGGCAAGACCATCCTCCCGCACCGCGCCGCGGCGAAGATCGACATGCGACTCGTGCCCGACATGAAGAGGGATGACGCGGTCGCCGCGCTCAAGGCGCATCTCAAGGCCCACGGCTTCGGCGACATCGACGTGAACGTCACCGGCGGCTACGACCCCACGAGCACGGCGGCGTCGACAAGGCTCGTCCAGGCGCAGGTCGCGGTGCTGAAGCGCGCCGGGATCGATCCCGTGATGTGGCCGCGCAACGCCGGCTCGTATCCCGGATACGTGTTCACCGGCGAGCCGCTCAAGATGGCCTCCGGCCATTTCGGCCTCGGCCACGGCAGCGGCGCGCACGCGCCGGACGAGTACTACGTGATCGAGTCCAGCAATCCGAAGATGCAGGGCTTCGACGGCGCGGTGCTGTCGTTCGTCCAGTACCTCTACGAGCTCGCGGCCAAGTAGCTGGGGCGCACCTGGAACACCAGCTTTCCACGCAGGTGGCGGCCCTCGCTCACGCGCTGGGCCGCCGCCGCGTCGGCGAGGCGGTAGGTGGTGATTCCGGGCACGCGCAGCGCGCCGGCCGCGACCAGGGCGAGGAGGCGCTCGAGGTGCGCGCGGTCGCGCCGAACGTCTGGTCGCAGCGCCGCCACGTCGTCGCGGGGCGGAGGCGGCAGCACGTTCCCCGAAGCGATGAACGCGGCGCGGCCGCCGGGCTTGAGCACCGCGAACGAGCGCTTCGCGACGTCGCCGCCGACGGTGTCGAACACCGCGTCGCAGGGCGCCACGACCTGGGTGAAGTCGTGCACGCCGTAGTCGATCACCTCGTCGGCACCAAGGCCGCGGACGTAGTCGACGTTCGCGGCACTCGTGGTCGCGATCACGTGCGCGCCCCGTTGCTTCGCGATCTGGATCGCCATGCAGGCGACGCCGCCGGCGCCGCCCTGGACGAGGATCCGCTCGCCGCGCTCGAGCTCGAGCGTGTCCTCGATGGAGACGAGCGCGGTGAGCCCGGTGAGCGCGATCGCGGCGCATTCGGCGTGCGACAGGCTCCCGGGCTTGCGCGCCACGAGCGCGGCCTTGATGGCGACCTTCTCCGCGTAAGCGCCGTCGTGGCCGACGTCGCAAACGCCGAACACGGGATCCCCCGCGCGGAGATCGCGGACGCCGTCGCCCAGCGCGCTCACCACGCCCGAGAAGTCGCGCCCGGGGACGTACGGGAACGAGGTGATCTGCGTGTACCGGCCGGAGCGCATCTTCCAGTCGGCGCCGTTCACGCTCGCTGCGTGCACGTCGACCAGCACCTCGCCGGCGCCCGCCACCGGATCGGGGACGTCCCCGTACTCCATCACCTCCGGGCCGCCGCATCTCATGAAATACGCCGCCTTCATCCATCCTCCGCTACGCTGGGACCCGCAGTGTACCCGGCCTTCATGGGGCGGAGGCAGCCGTGAGCCATCGAGACCTGTTCGGCGACCGCGCCGAGGAGTACGCACGGCACCGGCCCACTTACCCGGATGCGCTCTTCGATCATCTCCTCGGGCTGGTCGATCGTCGCGAGCTGGCGTGGGATTGCGGGGCGGGCAGCGGGCAGACCTCGCGCAGCCTGGCCGCGCGCTTCGCGCACGTCGTCGCCACCGACGCGAGCATGCGGCAGCTCACGACCGCCAGCGCGCCAGCCCGCGTGCATTTCGTGGCCGGGGCGTCGGAGGCGGCACCGCTTCGTGACCACTGCGCGGACCTGGTCACGGTCTCCGCAGCGCTCCATTGGTTCGACCGGTCCCGGTTCTACGCCGAGGTCCGCCGCGTCGCGCGCCCGGGCGCGATCCTCGCCGTGTGGTCCTATTACCAGAGCCTGATCGAGCCCGCGATCGACGCGGTGCTGGCGCACTATGCCGAGGACGTGGTCGGGCCGCTGTGGAGCCCGGGGATGAGGCTCAACCGGAGCGGCTACCGCGATCTCGAGTTCCCGTTCGAGCGGCTGCCATGGCCGGGATTCCAGGCCGAGGCACGCCTGCGTCTCCAGGACCTGTTCCAGTACATGCGCACGTGGTCCGCGAGCCAGGAGTGGCAGCGCACGCGTGGCACCGACCCGGTCGAAGCAGTTCGCCACGACCTCGAGCGGGCCTGGGGAGATCCGGAGACTCCGCGCGCGGTGCGCTGGCCGCTCCACGGCGCCATCGGACGCGTGCCCTGAGACTCGCGCGCCGGCCTCTCAGACGTCGGGCTTGAGCCAGCGCTCGAGCGCCTGCGACAGCTCCTCGTAGCTGCGCGCGCCGATCATAACCTCGCGCACGACGCCCTCGCGGTCGATCACGACCGTCATGGGACGGCCCTTCACGTCCAGCCAGCCGGCATCGGTGGCGTAGACGTTGAGCGTGGCGACCGGGTGCTTCTCCGCGAACGCCTTGAGGTGCTCGCGCTGCTCGGTCGAGAGCGTCACCACGGCGAGGTCGCGCTCGGCATGATCGCGCGCGATGCGGTCCATCGCCGGCAGCTCGTGAAGGCAGGGCCCGCACCACGTCGCCCAGAGATTCAATACCACCACGCGACCTCTCAGCTCGCTCAGCCGGTGCGGGGCGTCATCGGCCACCGCGCGGAAGTCGAGCTCGCGCGCGGGATGGTTCGAGATGCTGCCGAGGTAGCGGACCTGCGCGAGCATCGGCTGCATGGGCCCGAGCAGCAAGCACGAGCCGAGCGCGCACATGAGCGAGACGCACGCGAGCAGGAGCGAGGCGATCCGCGCCGGCCAGCGCGCGGGGATCAGGAACCGGCCACCCCGGCCCAGGCGGACGATGCCCAGCGCGGCCGCGATCCCCGCGACCGCGAGCACCCACACGCCCCACTGTGCGACGAACGGCAGCAACCGCTCGACCTGCATCTGTCCCATGCGGCACCTCCCGGTGAATGGGTGCAGTACGCGTTCCAGTGGGCCCGGGTTGCACGGCGACGGCCTGCCTCGCCCCGTTCAAGCCGACGCCGAGCGATGCCGAGAACCACTGCGGCGGGAAGCACGCTGGGAGGCTTGCATGGCGACGAAGATCACCGTGAACGAGAAGGTCTACGACAGCATCGATGCCATGCCGCCTGACGTGCGCGCGGTCTACGAGCAGGCCATGCGCGCGGCGGGGGCCGCCGGACCCGTCGTCCGGCACTCCGAGATCAAGGTGTCGTTCCAGATGAATGGCCCGCACTTCAAGTTCCGCGTCGGCTCAGGAGCCACGCCCGGTGCGGAGACGCCGTCGACCTCGCCCGCGCTCCTGGAGCAGGCGGCGCCGGTCCGCGTCGACGCGCCGCCGCCCATCGAGCCCGGCTCCGGGAGCGTCGGCCTACGGATCGCACTGGTCGTGGCCATGGGGCTCGCGATCGGCCTCGGCTTCTGGATCTGGGCCAACGCCCACTAACCGCAGGGATCTATCTCTACCGCCTGGTCACGCCGCGCGGCGAGTGGTCGGGCCGGAGCGTGAGGATCCGCTAGCGGAACAACAGCTGCGCGCGCTTGTCCGCCCCGGCTTCGTACGTGACCCAGTACATGCGATCGGTGACGAGCCGGCCGGCGTCGTCGCGGCCGGTCCAGAACACCTGTTGCAGGCCCTGGACGCGCGCGGCGAACACGTGCGTGACGATCCTGCCCGCCAGGTCCATGACCCGTACGTCCACGTCGGCGGAGTCCGGGACGTCGAAGTACACGACCACGAAGTCGGGCGAGGGGTTGGGAACGGGGTAGAGGTCGCCCAGGGACGCGAGCTTGAGCGTGTCGCCCGACACCAGGTCCCGGTTCGCGATCGTGAGCGGCGCGGTGGCGTCGGCGACATCCCCGAACGCGCTTGCGACCACCTCGTACGCCCCGGGCTGCAGTCCCTCGAAGCGATAGGTCCCGCCCCGGGTGCGCGTGCGGCCGAGGCTCGTGTCGCCGTAGCGCAGCTCCACCTCGACACTGTCCGCGTCGTCCACCAAGCGCGTGCCCGCGAAATGGCCGTCGGCTGCCACCAAGTAGCCCGTGAGCCGCACGTGGCCGCTGAGCGCGTGCGTGCCCGGCGGTGCGGTGGGCGGGTCGTGGGAGCAGCCGAGCTGGGCCACGACCGCGGCCAGGGCCGCGAGGCCCATGGCCGCGGAGTACGGACGTCTCATGAGTATCGCTACTTCTTCCCCTTCTGCGCCCACTGGGCCGCCCTGCGCATAGTACGCCATCATCACGTCCGTCGCTGCGGCCTGCCGCTGCGCGAACGCCGCCTTCCTTCGGGCTGGGAAAGAGGTCCGGACCCAGGCGATCGCTGACTGGTCATCGCCCCGTTCCGCGTGCCACACTTCCCGTCATGGTCGGTGTCGTCATCAGGGACGGCCGATCGCGACCGCCGCATCGGATCGGTTCGAACGCCACGCCGCTGGGGCGTATCTCACGCGTCGCCGCGGCGTTCGCCGCGGCCGCGTGGCTGGGCGTGTGCGCCCCCGCCGCACGGGCGCAGGACCCGAGCGTGACCGCGACGATCTTCCTCGCCGGGTTCAACAACACCGGTGCCAAGAGCCACGGCGTGTTCGGCGTGGACGGCAGCGAGGCGCTCCTCGACAGCATCGCGGCGCTGGTGAGCGTGCCCGTGGCGCACGGCGACGCGTCGCTGCCGGCGAACGCCGCCGCGACCGCGATCTACTACGGCGACACACCGCCGCCCTATTACACCGAGGCGGACCTGACCGAGCTGGCGCAGGTCACCGTGCAATGGGGCGGGGGCGTGCCACGCTACGCGCTCATCGTCGCCAAGTTCGCGCGCGAGCTGATGCGCCGGTCGGGCGCGCGGCAGGTGAACCTCGTTTCGGGCAGCTTCGGCTCCCTGATCGTGCGCTGGCTGATCGAGAAGGACGTGGGCGGGCTCGCGAGCGGCGGGAAGATCGCGCGCTGGCTCTCGGTCGAGGGCGTGCTCGCGGGCAACTGGGCGGCGAGCCGCAACCACCTGGTCGACATCGTGGACGGCATCGACCCGCTCTCGATCGACGTCGCGCACATGAACTTCGACTGGGTGAGCGCGAACCTCCACTCGCCGCGGAACGAAGCCGACAACCCGCTCTATGCCGGGATCCTCATGGGCGAGCTGGTTTCGACCGACGACAGCTACAACAACGGGCTCCTGAGCGCCCTGATGCTGTCAGAGCAGGCCTGGCAGCCGAACGACGGCCTCCAGGCCGTGGCCGATGCGCAGTTCCAGCCGGTGACGGCGCGGTCGGAGCTGCTGGGGCGGCCGCCCACGCTCGGGTGGCTGCGAAGCACCCACCTGGACGTCAAGTATGACCGCGGCGGCTGGGCGGACGTGGCCACGTTCCTCACCGAGCGTCATCGCGTCGTGATCACGATGACGGACGCGACGCTCAAGGACATCAGCGAGCCCTTCTTCCTGCTGCCGGCGGAGGTGGTGCTCGAGAGCCGCGTCAGCTCACCCGCGGTCGGCGCGCGCTGGGGCATCGTCGAGCCGCTCACCGTGCGCGAGAAGGAGGGCGGCGTGGCGCCGCTGCGCCGCTTCACCAGCAGCGGCGAACACCAGCACTTCTCGGAGCTGCTGTTCGACGGCATGGTGTTGCCTGAAGAGAAGCAGCTTCGGCTCGATCTGCACGCCGAGGAGATCGACTACGACTGGCGGTACAACGTGCACGAGACGCTGACGCGACCGTATTACGACGAGCTGGGCGAGGGCCCGGTCATGGTCTCGACGCTGGCCCCGGCGACGTACACGTTCGATGCCCCGAGGTGGAGCTGCGTGGTCGCCGTACAGACCTACGACTACCCGTTCGCGGCAGCACCGGTCACCGCCGTGGCGCCGACCACGCCGCGACCACTGGCGCTTGCGATCTCGCCGGATCCGCACGCCGGCCCGGTTCGCATCGCGCTCGAGGGGCTCGCGCCCGCGGACGGCGCCGAGCGGGCCACGCTCGACGTGCTCGACCTCAGCGGCCGGCGGGTGCGGAGCATCGCCGGCGACGCGCGCGCCGGCATCGTCTGGGACGGCCGGAACGCGTCGGGCGTGCCGCTGCCCGCGGGCGTGTACCTCTACCGCCTGGTGAGCGCGCGCGGCACGTGGTCGGGACGGAGCGTGCTGGTGCATTGACAACCGCCACGCCCGCGACAGGCGGGCGCGGCGGCGCGTCGTTCGCTCACTTCTTCTTGCCCTGCGCCTTCTCGATCTTGCTCTTGCTCACCTTGAGCGACTCCAGCTGCTTCACCGCGTCGGTGTTCGTGGAGTCCAGCGACACCGTCGTCAGGTAGGCGTCGATGGCGAGCTTCTTGTCGTCCTTGCCACCGCGCTTCACGTACGCGCCGCCGAGGTCGTAGAAGGCGTCGCCGGACTGCGGATGCTCGCTGGTGTTGAGCTTGTAGGCGGCGATCGCGGCGTCGGTCTTGCCCGCCTTCGTCAGGCGCCCGGCCAGGCCTGCCAGCAGGGCTTCCTGGTCGCGCGGCTGGAACTGCCCCTTCACGCGCTGGAACACCGCGGCCCCGGAGTCGCCGCCCTGCGCGTAGTACGCCATCATCGCGTCCGTCGCCGCGGCCTGCCGCTGCGCGAACGCCGAGTTCGGGTTCATCTCCACGTTGTACTTCATGATGTTCTGCGCATCCTCGAAGTGACCGCTGTCGGCGAGCGCCTGCCCCACCTCCGCGAGCGGCACCTCGCCGAAATCGTACGCCGCGCTGCCGTAGTAGCGGTCGCGCAGCGCCGAATAGCGCGCGCGCGTCGAGTCGATGCCGCCGCGGGCGTAGGCGATCTTCAGCACGTCGGTGAGCGGGCGCGGGTGCGAGATGCCGTGGTGGCAGGTGACGCACTGCACCTGGATGGGCGGGTTCGAGTGGTCCTCGAGCGTGGAGATGAACTTCTCGTTGATGTCGTGCGTCATCTGCATCATCACCCGCGCGGTCTTCTTCTCGTCCTTCTCGTCGCTCGGGAAATCCAGGCCCTGTCCGCCGGCCTTCTGCGCGTGGCAGGCGCCGCAGCGCACGCCGAGTGCACGCGTGAAGCCGCCCATGATCGCCCGCAGCTCCTCATGGGAGATGTCCTTGGGGAGCACCTTCAGGTTCTGGAACTTCTCCGCTTCCTGTGCGGCGGCGCTGTGGAATCCCGCCACCAGGCCGCCGGCCAGGACGAGGGCGGCGAGCAAGCCGTACGGCGTGATCCAGTTCGTGCGCTTCATCCATCCTCCATTGGGGGTGCGAAGGGGCCAGGTCAGCCCCGCTTGAACAGGTTCTCCAGCTCAGCGGACGACAACGCGATCGAGAAGCTGCCGAACGTCCCCTCCCGCGCGAGCTCGCCGGCGGCGCGCGCGAACCCGCCCCAGGCGGCGCGCGCGAGCGCACCGCCGACGCTGATCCGGCGCACGCCGAGTGCGGCCAGCTCGGCGACGGTGGTGAAGGAGGAGCCCACGAGCACGTTCACGGGCTTGGGCGCGACCGCGCGCACGATCGCCGTGATCTCCTCGCGCGTGCGCACGCCGGGCGCGTACAAGCAGTCGGCGCCGGCCTCGGCATAGGCGGTGAGCCGGCGCACGGTCTCGGCGAGGTGCGGCCGGCCGGCGATGAAGCCCTCGGAGCGCGCCACCAGTGTCACCCCGGTGTCAGCGACCGCGGCTGCGGCGGCGCGCACGCGCTCGACCGCGAGGCCGAACTCGTGGAGCGGAGCCGATGCGTCGCCGGTCGAATCCTCGATCGAGAGGCCGGCGACGCCGGTGGCGACCGCGCGCCGCACGTTGGCGGCGACGCCAGCGGGCTCGGTCGCGAACCCGCCCTCGAAGTCGGCGTTCACCGGCACGCCCACGCCCGCCGCCATGTCCTCGAGGTGGTGGAGCACGTCGTCGATCGTGATCGCGTTGTCGGAGCGCCCGCGCGACCACGCGAACCCGGAGCTGGTCGTCGCCAGCGCCTTGAAGCCGAGGCTCACGAGGTAGCGGGCGCTGCCCAGGTCCCAGGGGTTCGGGATCACGAAGCAGCCGGACTCGTGCAGCCGGCGGAACGTCTCGCGCTTCTCGTCGACGCCGAGCGCGCCGGGGGCCGCACCCGCCGCGGGCTTCATGGCACCACCACGAACGTGCCCTTCATGCCGTGCTTGGCGTGCGAGTCCACGTGGCAGAAGAACTCGTACTCGCCGGGCTTCGTGGGCGTGAACCGCACCGTCTTTCCGCCCCAGAACATGCCGACGTTCGCGCTCACCTCGATGCCAGCGTCCTTGTCGAAGCAGGTGAGGTTGTGCGGCACGATCATCGACCCGTTCTTCACCTTGAGCTCCACTTCCTTGCCGGCCTTGAGGACGACGCGATTGGGGTCGTACCAGTAGCTGTGCACCTTGATGGTCACGTGCTGGAGGCTGTCGGTCGCGACCGCAGTCACCTCGTGCACGGGCTTCTTGAGTCCGGACGAGCAGCCGGTGAGTGCGGCAAGCACGAGGATGGCGATGCCGGCGGCAAGCGATCGCGAGCGGGATCCGGACAGCTGTCGCATGGGGCCTCCATTCTCTAAAGGTGTGCGCGGGTCGCCCATTCTCGGCTGCGGCCCCGCGGTCAGCAAGACGGGCGCTGCCCGCGCGGGTGCGGGCCACCGCGCTTGCATCCCCATGACGTCCGCCGGCCCCGGCTCAAGTCCGCCCCCTTCTCTGCCGATGGATTCGCCGGAAGGCGTGTGCCGTGAACCGAAAGGACCACCCGTGAGCATGGAAGCCCGCCACTGGATCGAGCTGGTCTCGCTGTGGACGCCGTTCAAGGCGGCGTTCGCGTGGGCCTGGGGCCGGGGCGACGCGACCTGGTTGATGCTGCTCAAGCGCATCTTCCTGCTGCTGCCGATCGGCACCGTGCTCCTCGGCTACTGGTCGACCGCGCTCTCCCTGCCCACGATCGTGGTGCGCTCGCGCCGGCGCACGTTCGTGAGCCTCATGCTCGTGACCTGGTGGGACGCGGCGCGCGCGATGTTCGCGTTCTGGGGCGGCGTGTTCCGCTTCGCGCTCCAGCTCTTCGTCTCGTTGCTCGGCGCGGGGCAGATGCTCCTGATCGGGCTGTGGACGCTCGTCGCCGAGGTGTTCCTGCTGCCGTTCCGGTTCGTGCGCCGCATGGGCAGCAACGTGCTCAGCCCCGGCGTGCCGTGGATCGCGGTGACGATGACGTTCTTCTGGTGCATCTTCGAGGCCATCATCTTCACGTTCGTGACCACGTCGCTGGTGATCGACACCCTCTCGAACCTCGCCGGCACGCAGCTCACCGAGACCGGCATCCGCATCCCGCTGTTCCTGTTCATGCTGTTCATCGCGCTCGGCAGCTACGCCGTGCTGTCGTCGTTCACCGACGCAGTCAAGAGCCGCGACTGGGCGACGATCGTGAAGATCGCCGTCGTCGAGTCGGTGGCGATGTTCGTCGAGATCGTGTTCCTGTACCGCGAGTTCGTGGACGCGCTGGTGCCGTGGTTCGCGCAGCACACGTCCGGCAAGTTCGAGCTCGGCATCGGCGGCACGCTGGCGATCGCGGGCATGGTGTGGCTCGGCGTGCGCAGCCTGTCGTGGTTCCTGTTCGCGGGCGCCGGCACGCCCACGATCCTCGCCATCATCTCCGGCCAGGGCGTGGGGGCGAACGCTGCGGGCGCCGTGCCGGACGAGTTCAAGCTGTTCTCCGACGGCTTCGCCAACCAGCTCCGCACCGAGTTCGAGTGGGCGGGTAACGAGGGCCAGAAGCTGCTGGAGGCGTTCCTCGTGCCGCCGATGCAGCTGGTGGCGGCGACGCTCAACTTCGTCACCATGCTGTGCGCGAACCGGCACCTGCTCGACCTGCCGCTCAACAGCATCCAGGACTTCAAGGACGCCCGGACGATCCAGGCCGAGCTGGGCGACCCCGGCAACCAGCAGGTGGCGTGATGACCGTACGACTGGTGAAGATCGCGATCCTGACCATGCTGCTGCTCGCCACGAGCTGCTCGTCCAACTCGATCCCGCACCTCAACATGAAGCTGCCGAAGCTGGGTGTGAACACCGGCAAGCCGGCCGAGCCCGCGGCGGCGCCGACGCCGCGCCTGGTGATGTTCGTCGGCGTCGACATCAGCGGCTCGTTCATGAACGGCCGCTACTTCGACGATTCGATCCAGTTCCTGGCGCGCTACATCTACGGGCACCTGAACGGCATCGGCGAAATGGAGGTGCCGCACTCGCTGTTCGTGGGCTCGATCGGCGGCTACAAGAAGGACGAGCCGAAGACGCTCTACCCGATCGAGTCGTTCCAGAACCGCTCGGTCGAGGAGATCGAGGCGCGGCTCCACGAGATCTTCCCGAAAGGCCGCGTCAACCACTTCACCGACTTCAACGCGTTCTTCACCCAGGTCGGCGACATGATCGACCAGAAGAAACTGCTATTGAAGCCGATCTCGATCGTGCTCATCACCGACGGCGACCCGGACCTGGGCGAGGGCACCGCCAGCGCCAACGCCTCCAACACCGAACGGGAAGCGAAGTTCCGCAGCCTGTCCGTGGCCCCGCTCGAGGGCCTGTCACGCAACATCACCGTGCGCGTGCTCTATACCGACGCGGTGACCGGAAAGGACTGGCTCGACGACATGCCGCGGAAGCGCGTCAAGGTGTGGACGCAGGACGCGATCGTGATGAAGGAGTGGAAGGATTCCACGATCTACCTGCCCGACACGCCGTTCGAGAAACAGACGCGGTTCTTCTCCTGGGTGCAGAACAACGTCGACTTCCAGCCGCGGCTGCGGCGGGTCGACTAGGGCCGACCGGGCCCTCCGCCCCGCATCAGTCGATCACGGTCACCCGCGCCACCTTGGCGTCGTTGCCCTGAGTGAGCCGCAGCAGGTAGACCCCGGGCGCGAAGCGCTGCCCAGCGCCCAGGTCGACGCTGTGGCGCCCGGTCCCCAGCGAGCCCAGCTCGCGCATCGCGACCCGGCGCCCCATCACGTCCAGCACCTCGAGCCGCGCGGGATCGGCGCTCGGCAGCGCCACGTCGACAACGAGCGCGCGGCCACGGGCCGGGTTGGCGGCCACGGGGGCGATCGCCAGCGTCAGCGGCGCTGAAGCCCTGGACTCCTCGGTGCTGCGGGCGGCGACCGGTTCGACCGTCGCCACCGGGGCGCCCTGCGGGCCGTAGCTCTCGACCATGATCGTACCCACATCGAGCCAGCCCTCGGGATCCTGCTCGTACGAGAGGCCCACGGCGCCGCCCGAGGCGACGGTGGCCGCGCTTCCGGCGTGGGTCCCGGCGATCAACGGCTGCAGGCGCTGGTAGATCGTGTAGCGGATGCGCTGGCCGCCGCCGGGGCGGGGCAGGGACGAGGCCTCGACGAGCGTGATCTGCGGCGCGCGGGAGCTGTTCGCCGACGCGCGCGCGGCGCTGGACGCGATCGAGACGGATGCGGCGAGCAGCAGGACGAGGGTGCGCATGATGCCTCCCGAGCGATGATGTGGAGCGTGAGCGCGGCCCGTCATCCGGTGACGTGGCGGTCGGCGACCTCGAGCGCCTGGTCGATCGCGGCGAGCCCTTCACGGATCTCGTCGGCGGTCGTGGTACAGGGCGGTGTGACCTGAAGCCGGTTGAAGTGAACGAACGGCCACACGCCGGCGCTCTTGCACGCCGCGAGCACGTCGGCCATGGGCTTCGCGTCGGCGCCGCTGGCGTTGAACGGCACCAGGGGCTCGCGGGTCTTCCGATCCTTCACCAGCTCGATGCACCAGAACACGCCGAGCCCGCGCACCTCTCCGACGCTGGGATGCTTCGCGGCGATCTTCGCCAGCTCGGGGCCGATGACGTCGGTGCCGAGCGACCGGGCGTGCTCGACGATGCGCTCCTCCTTGAAGATGCCGATGCTGGCGACGATCGAGGCACAGGCGAGCGGGTGGCCACTGTACGTGAGCCCGCCGGGGAAGACGCGGTCCTTGAACGTGTCGGCGATCTTGCGTTTGATGACGACGCCGCCCACCGGGAGGTAACCCGAGTTCGAGCCCTTGGCGAACGTGATCAGGTCCGGCGTCACCTTCCACTTGTTGACCGCGAACCACTCGCCGCAGCGGCCGAAGGCGGCCATGACCTCGTCGCAGATCATGACGATGCCGTGCTTGTCGCAGAGCGCGCGTACGCCGGCGAGGTAGCCGTCTGGCGGCACCAGGATGCCGTTCGTGCCCACGACCGTCTCCAGGATGATGGCCGCAACCGTGTGCGGTCCTTCCACCATGAGCACGTCGGAAAGATGCTCGAGCGCGCGCTCGCACTCCTCCACCGGCGTGGTGGCGTGGAACGCGGAGCGATAGAGGTAGGGGCCCCAGAACTTGACCGCGCCCGGCGTGGCGGGCTCGTTGGCCCAGCGCCTCGGGTCGCCGGTGAGGCCGATGCTGGTGCCGGTGGCGCCGTGGTAGCTGCGGTAGGTCGAGAGCACCTTCGCGCGGCCGGTGTGGCCGCGCGCGAGCCGCACCGCGTTCTCCACCGCGTCGGTGCCGCCGTTGGTGAAGAACACCATGTCGAGGTCGCCGGGTGCCAGCTCCGAGATCAACCGAGCCGCCTCGCTCCGCATGTCGTTGGCCATGAACGGCCCGATGGTGCAGAGCCTCGCCGCCTGATCCTGGATCGCGGCCACGAGCTTCGGATGCTGGTGGCCGATGTTCACGTTCACGAGCTGGCTCGCGAAGTCGAGCCAGGTGCGGCCCTTGTCGTCCCACATCCGCGAGCCCTTGGCGCCCGCGATCACGGTGGGCTGGAGCGCTCCCTGGGCGGACCAGGAGTGGAAGACGTGGGCGCGGTCGTTGGCGTAGGCGGCGGCGAGATAGGGCGAGGTGCTCAAGTCGAGTTCGGTCATGGCGCGGATGGTAGGCCACGGGCGGCCGGCGCGGAAGGGCCGCTCAGGGAAAGGGGAGAACGTGCCGATGACCATTCGGTTCGTCCGCTGACCCGAGCCGCCAGGAGGGATCCACGCCGTGCAGACGCCGCGCCCGTTCTCGCCCTGGTGGGCCCTTGCCCTGGCACCCGTGGCGCTCGGGATCGGCTGGATGGCCGGCGGCACGCCGGCCGCGCCGCGGCGCGAGCCCTCGGTCTCGATCACGCCGATCTCCGCAACCGGCGACGGGGCAGGGGTCGCCCGGCCGGCAGCGCCGCAGGGGGCGGAGCCGCCCGTCGTCTACTCCGAGTGGACGACCTACGACGACGCGATCCGGCAGGCCCGTGACACCGGCAAACCCGTGCTGCTGGACTTCAACGCCGAGTGGTGCGGCCCCTGCCAGATGCTCCGCCGCGAGGTGTTCGAGAACGCGGCTGCGGGCACCACGGTCAAGGCAGCCGTGATCCCGGTCTCGCTGGTGGATCGCGTGCGCGAGCAGGGCCAGAACCCCGCCGCACTCGAGCAGCTGCAGCAGCGCTACGATGTACAGGCGTTCCCGACGCTGGTGGTGTTCGCGCCCGGGAGCGGGCGGTTCGAACGCCGGGTGGGCTATCCCGGAGACGCCGAGACGCTGCGCTGGATCACGGAGACCGCGGCGCGCCTTCGCTGATCCGCCCGGACCTGCGGGCCGGAGCGTCCTGCGAACTTCGTTCAGCTCGACGCGACGCCGGGCAGAGTCCCGGGATCCGTGCATTGCGCAATGGCACGGAGTCCCGCGTGAGCCCCGGTCGCTATATCAAATCCGTTTAGTGCTTGTATCGCCGAGAATATGAATGGGATACTTTTCATTAACTCGTGCGTTACAGCGTGCCCGTCCGGTGTCCCCGCGCGCATCCGCTCGGAACCCGAACGCGGCTCTCTCTCGCGCGAACCGCATCGACGTCCCCCACGGGTTCCCCGGCACTCCCGACCTGCAAGTCACGACGCGACTCTCCGCGCGTCGGGCCGAGGACCTGAAACCCCTGCGCACGGTGCCCCGCACGGCGCCGTGCGATCCGGTTCGCCGGCACGGCCACCGCCGGCGTCCACGGGAGTACACCCGGTATGGATCGACTCCACCCCGCGCGGGTTCTCGTCACCGGTGGCGCGGGCTTCCTCGGTTCCCATCTGTGCGCGCGTCTGCTCAAGGAAGGCAAAGACGTGCTCTGCGTCGACAACTTCAGCACCGGGAGCCGCGACAACGTGCTCTCGCTCATGGACAACCCGCGCTTCGAGCTGGTCCGTCACGACGTCTGCTTCCCGCTGCACGTCGAGGTGGACGAGATCTACAACTTCGCCTGCCCGGCCTCGCCCGCGCACTACCAGGCCGACCCGGTGCAGACGCTCAAGACCTGCGTCCAGGGCGCCCACAACGCGCTCGGGCTCGCGCGCCGGGTGAAGGCCAAGGTGCTCCAGGCCTCGACGAGCGAGGTCTACGGCGACCCCGACGTGCATCCGCAGCAGGAGTCGTACTGGGGCAACGTCAACCCGAACGGTACGCGCGCCTGCTACGACGAGGGCAAGCGCTGCGCGGAGACACTGTTCTTCGACTACCGCCGCATGCACGGCATCCGTATAAAGGTGGCGAGGATCTTCAACACCTTCGGGCCGCGGATGAACCCTGCCGACGGGCGCGTGGTCTCGAACTTCATCGTCCAGGCGCTGCAGAACCAGCCGCTCACCGTCTACGGCGAGGGGCTGCAGACGCGGTCGTTCTGCTACGTGGACGACCTGATCGAGGGCTGCGTGCGGCTCATGGGCACCAGCGACGACTTCACCGGACCGGTCAACCTCGGGAACCCGCAGGAGCTGACCGTGCGCGAGCTGGCGATCGCCATCATCCGGCTCACCGGGTCGCGCTCGACGCTCGTGTTCAAGGCGCTCCCCAGCGACGACCCGCGTCGCCGGCGCCCGGACATCGGGCTCGCCTACGAGGCCCTCGGGTGGCGGCCCACGGCATCGCTCGAGGTGGGGCTGGCGAGGACCGTCGAGTACTTCGACCGCCTGCTCAGCACGCCCGGCTACAGGGCTCCGGCCTCCCGGAACGGCCACGCCGGCCGCAACGTCGCCTGATCGGCGCCGCGTCATGACGAACGCCATCCTGGTCACGGGTGGCTCCGGCTACATCGGGAGCCACACCTGCAAGCTGCTCGCCGCGCACGGCTGGACGCCGGTCGTGCTCGACGACTGCGTGCGCGGGCATCGCGCCGCCGTGCGTTGGGGCCCGCTCTACGTGGGCGACATCGCCGACACCGCCCTCCTCCAGCGCATCCTCCACGAGCACCAGATCCGCGCCATGGTGCACTTCGCCGCCTACGCCTACGTGGGCGAGTCCATGCAGGAGCCGGAGAAATACTTCCTCAACAACGTCGCCAAGTCGATGAGCATGCTCTCGACCGCGATCGCCGCCGGCGTCCAGCACGTGGTGTTCTCGTCCACGTGCGCCACCTACGGCATGCCCGAGTCGATGCCGATCCGCGAGACCACGCCGCAGCGGCCGGTGAACCCGTACGGCGAATCCAAGGTCGCGGTCGAGCGCGCGCTGCACTGGTTCGGCGCCACGCGCGGCCTCGGTTGGATGGCGCTCCGCTACTTCAATGCCGCCGGCGCGGACCCGGAGGGCGAGATCGGCGAGAATCACGATCCCGAGCCGCACCTGGTGCCGCGCGTGATCCAGGCGGCGCTCGGCCAGCTGTCGCACGTGGACGTGTTCGGCACCGACTATCCGACGCCGGACGGCACCGCGATCCGCGACTACATCCACGTCACCGACCTGGCCGACGCCCACGTGCGCGCGCTCGATCACCTGATGCGCGGCGGCGAGAGCATGGCGGTCAACCTCGGCACCGGACACGGTCACTCGGTGCGCGAGGTGGTCCACGCCGTGGAGCGGCGCACCGGGCTCGAGGTGCCCGTGCGCGAGGGGCCGCGCCGTGCGGGGGACCCGCCGGTGCTCGTCGCCGATCCCTCGCTCGCCGGCCAGGTGCTGGAGTGGACGCCCAGGCACTCGAGCCTGGACGAGATCGTGGACACCGCGTGGCGCTGGCAGGCCGCGCGCGCCGAACGCTCGTCCGCTACGGCGCGGGCCGGGGCGAACCCCTGACCGCCCGCGGCGGATGCGAATGAGGCTCCGTTCATGATGCGCCCGAGCGCCCGCGGCAAATTCCTCTTCGCCGGCAGCGAGAAGCTGTGGGTACGCGGCATCTCGTACGGCCGGCGTGCCGTCTCCGACGGCGATCGGGCGCTGCCGCCCCAGCACGTCGTGCGCGCCGACTTCGCCGAGCTGGCGGCCCGGGGCCTGAACGCCGTGCGCGTGCACGCCACGCCACCGCGGTGGCTGCTCGATCTCGCCGAGGCGGCCGGGCTGCGCGTGCTCGTCGGCCTGTCGTGGCCGCAGCGTGATTGTTTCCTCGACGAACCCGGGCGCACGCGCGCCGTGGTGCGCCGCGTCCGCCACGACGTGCGCTCGCTCGCCGATCACCCGGCGCTGCTCGCCTACGCGATCGGCGACGGCATCCCGTCGAACATGGTGCGCTGGATGGGGGAGCGTCGCGTCGAGCGGTTCCTGCGGAAAGTCACGGACATCGTCCGGGAGGAGGATGCGGGTGCGCTCGTCACCTACGTCAACGTCCCCGGCACCGAGTACCTGCAACTCCAGTTCCTGGACTTCGCCAGCTTCGACGTGAGCCTCGGCTCGCGCGACGGGCTCGAGGGCTATCTCGGGAGGCTCCAGAACCTCGCCGACGACCGGCCGCTCCTGTTCGCGGGATCCGGGGACATGCTCCCCGGCGAGCCGGCCCCAGCGGATCTGGGTGCCCGGATCGAGACCGCGTTCGCGGCCGGCTGCTGCGGCACGTTCGTATGCGCCGAGGACCCGACCGAGCTCGCCGCGCTGAGCGAGACCTACGCGCGGATGCCGTTCGGGAGCGAGCGCGACGATGCGCCCAGGTGGCCGCGCATCTCGGTGGTCGTCTGCAGCTACAACGGCTCGCGCACGATCCGCGACACGCTCGAAGGGCTATCGCGCGTCGACTACCCCGACTTCGAGGTCATCGTCGTCGACGACGGTTCCAAGGACAACGTCTCCGCGATCGCCCTCGAGTACGACGTACGGCTGATCTGCACGCAGAATCGCGGCCTCTCGAGCGCGCGCAACACCGGCTGCGAGGCGGCGACCGGCGAGATCGTGGCCTACGTGGACGACGACGCGTGGCCGGATCCGCACTGGCTCCGCTACCTGGCGCTTCGCTATCGCCGCGGCGACCTGGTGGGTGTCGGCGGCCCCAACCTGCCGCCGCCCGGCGACGGACCAATCGCGGACTGCGTCGCGAACGCCCCGGGTGGACCCGTGCACGTGCTGCTCGATGACCGGATCGCCGAGCACATCCCCGGCTGCAACATGTCGTTCCACCGCGACGCGCTCAGGGCCGTGGGCGGGTTCGATCCCATCTATCGCGTGGCCGGCGACGATGTCGACCTGTGCTGGCGGCTCCAGGAGCGCGGCGGGCTCATCGGCTTCGCGCCAGGGGCGGTGGTATGGCACCACCGCCGCAACTCCGTCCGTACCTACTGGAGGCAGCAAAAAGGGTACGGCAAGGCGGAGGCGCTGCTCGAGCGCAAGTGGCCGCAACGCTACAATGCCAATGGACACTTGAGCTGGCAGGGGCGGTTGTACGGTCGCGGGTGGACGCTCTCGCTCGATCACCTGGGCGGCCGCATCTACCGCGGGGCGTCGAACACGGCGCCGTTCCAGTCGCTCTACCAGCGCACGCCGAGCACGTGGCTGTCATTGCCGCTCATGCCCGAGTGGCTCCTCGGCGTCGCCGCACTCGCGGCGCTCACGCTGCTGGGCCTCGGCTGGCGGCCGCTGTTCATGGTGGCGCTGCCGTTGTTCGTCGTCGCCGCGGCGCTGCCGATCGCCCAGGCGATCCTCAGTGCCAGCGTCGCCCGGTTCACGAGCGGCACCACGTGGCGGGACCGCGCGTGGCGCTATGGGCTCACCGCGTTCATGCACCTCCAGCAGCCGACGGCGCGGCTCATCGGCCGCATCCAGCACGGGCTCGTGCCGTGGCGGCGCCGGGGGCCGGAGCGGAAGCTCTGGCGCTTGGCGACGCGCAGCTCGAGCTGGCGCGAGCGGTGGAAGTCGCCCGAGACGCGGCTCGAAGCCCTGCACACGGCGCTCCGTTCTTCCGGCGCGGTGGCGTGGCGCGGCGGCGACTATGACGCCTGGGACATCGCGGTGCGCGGCGGGTTCCTGGGCGAGGCGAGGCTCTCCATGGGCGCGGAGGAGCACGGCGGCGGCTGCCAGCTGCTCCGCTTCCGCACCTGGGCGCGCGTGCCCGGCTTCGCCGTGCTCGCCATGACCGCGCTCGGCGCGCTCGGTATCGCCGCGCTGGCCACCGGCGCCTCCATCGTCGGAGCCTTGCTGCTCGCGGCCTCGGCATCCGTGCTCTGCACTGCGTTCGTTCACGTGGCGCGCGCGTTCGCCGCGCTCGACCTGGCGCGGCCCGCGGCGGAGGCCGAAGGCGTGACGCCCGTCGCCGTCGTCGATTCGCCGCCTACGGTCCCCGCGCCCGACACCGCCTGGGCTCCGGCGGCGCTGGCGCTCCACGAGGCCGCGGGCCAGGAGCGTTGAGCATGCGCGATTCCACGTTGTACAAGCGCCTCCTCCAGCAGACCCGCCCACACTGGCTCGCGATCGGCGCGCTCCTCCTCCTCGGCCTGCTCGCGGCACCGCTCACGCTCCTGGTTCCGGTCCCGCTCAAGATCGCCGTCGACTGCGTGATCGGCAACGCGCCGCTGCCTGCGTTCCTCAGGCCATTCGTCCCCGCCGCGTTCCTCCACTCGCGCGGCTCCATCCTCGCGTTCGCCGCGCTCCTCGTGGTGGTGACCGCGCTCCTCACGCAGCTCCAGGCGCTGCTCATGACGCTGCTGCGCACGTGGACGGCGGAGCGGCTCGTGCAGGGCTTCCGCGCCCGGTTGTTCCAGCACGTGCAGCGGCTCTCGCTCCTCTACCACGACGCCAAGGGCAGCTCCGACGCCGTCTATCGCATCCAGCAGGATGCGGTCTCGATCCAGGACATCGCCATCGACGGCCTGATCCCGGCCGTGACCGCGGCCGTGACGCTGGTGGGCATGTTCGTGGTCATGATGCGCCTCGACTGGCAGCTGGCGCTGGTGGCGCTGGGCGTGACCCCGATCGTGTTCGTGCTCGCGCGCATCTACCGCATGCGGCTCCGCAAGCGCTCGCGCGAGGTGAAGAAGCTCGAGACCGAAGCGCTGAGCGTGGTCTACGAGGTGCTCACCGCGCTGCGTGTGGTCAAGGCGTTCGCCCAGGAGGAGCGCGAGCTGGAGCGCTTCGCCCACACGTCGCTGCGCGGCGTGCGCGAGCGCGTCAAGCTCGCCGCGGCCCAGGGCCGGCTCCAACTGTGGGTGGGCCTCGCCACCGCGGCGGGCACGGCGACGCTGCTGTGGGTGGGGGCGAGCCACGTGCTCTCCGGCCAGCTCACGCTCGGCGGGTTACTGCTGGTGATGAGCTACCTGGGACAGCTCTACGAGCCGCTCAAGACCACGGCGCGGAAGGTGGCGAGCCTGCAGGCGCAGCTCGCGAGCGCCGAGCGCGCGTTCGCGCTGCTGGACCTCGAGCCCGACGTGAAAGAGCACCGTCACGCGCGCCGTCTGCTGCGCGCGCGCGGCGCGGTCGTGTTCGAGAACGTGTCGTTCGAGTACGAGCCTGGCCGGCCGATCCTGCGCGACCTGACGCACTCCATCCCGGCGGGCACGCGCGTGGGCGTCGCGGGGAAGACGGGAGCGGGGAAGAGCACGATGCTCCACCTGCTGTCGCGCTTCTTCGATCCCACGTCGGGCCGCATCCTCATGGACGGCGTCGACCTGCGCGCCTATCGCGTCTCCGACCTGCGCCGGCAGTACGCGATCGTGCTCCAGGAGCCGATGCTGTTCTCCACCAGCATCGGCGACAACATCGCCTACGCGCGGCCGTCAGCGAGCCGCGAGGAAGTGATCGAGGCGGCGCGCGCCGCGAACGCGCACGACTTCATCTCCAGGCTGCCCGCGGGATACGGCACGCTCGTGGGCGAGCGTGGCATGCGGCTCTCGGGCGGCGAGCGCCAGCGCATCGCGCTCGCGCGTGCGTTCCTGAAGGACGCGCCGCTGCTCCTGCTCGACGAGCCCACGAGCTCGGTGGACACACGCACGGAGGCCGGGATCCTCGAGGCGCTCGAGCGGCTCATGGCCGGCCGCACGTCGTTCATGGTCGCGCACCGCCTGGGCACGCTCCGTACCTGCGACCTGTTGATCCAGTTCGACGACACCGGGCGGGCCCTCGTGACGCCGCGCGAGTCGGGATCGGAGCTGCCGCCGGCGCTGGGCCTCGTCGCATCGCCTTCCGCGCCGCTCGTCACGGCCAGGGAGCCCCACGCCGGCGGGAACGGCGAGGCGCCCGAGGCGAACGGTGATGCAGGCACCCCACAGAGCGAGCACGGGCCCGCCGCGAACTAGCCGCCCCGGCGGCGCGTCCAGCGGCTCCGGGACGGCGTTCGCGAGCTTCCCGATGCGTTCGCGCGAGCGTCGCGGCGATGCTCCAGCGCGCGTGCGGATGGACCGCGCGCGGAGCCGCGAGGGTGCCATGAGAGCAGGTGCCGCGATGCGGATGGCAGGTGGCGTGGCCCTGGGCGCGTTGCTCGCCGCCGTGCTCCCGATGCCGGCCGCGGCGCAGGGACCCGAGCGCGCGGCGACGCTGCCGTTCGTGGCGCCGGACGGGAAGCACATCGTCTACGTCCGCGATCTGCCTGACAAGAGCGCCGAGCTGGTGGTGATCGACGCCGCGGGCGGCAACGCGCACGTGGTGGCGCGTGACCCCCATGGCACGGTCATGGGCGACTGGACGTCCGGCGGGCGCCAAGTGACGTACGTGATGACCGCGAACGACACCACCACGCTCTATCGCGTCGGCGTCGATGGCGGCACGCCGGTGCCGATGACGCGCCTCGTGTGCAAGGGACTCCGGCTCTCGAACGACGGGAAGCGGGTGGCCTACAGCGTCGGTGAGTGGACGCGCAGCCGGCTCACCGTGGCGAAGCTCGATGGGCGTGGGGCGAAGGCAATCACCGATTCGTCCGCCTCGTACTTCAACATCGCCTGGTCGCGCGACGACAAGCGCATCGCGGTGACGCGGCTCGACCCGTCACGCGACCTCTCGGTGTGGGTCCTGGACGTGGACGGCGCGCACGCGCACGCGGTGACGTCGTTCGCCGACTCGGCCGGCCGCGCGCAATGGCCGACCTGGTCGCCGGACGGCAGGCGCCTCGCGGTGCAGGTGGGCCGCTACGATCGGAACGACCACGCGCACGACCGCTCCGACATCTGGGCGATCGACGTGGCGAGCGGCCGCGCCACGAACCTCACGCCGGGCGACGACCCGTGGCTGGACGAGACGCCGTCGTGGTCGCCCGACGGGAGGTCGATCGTGTTCCAGAGCACGCGCAGCGGCCGGTTCGAGGTGTGGCGGATGAACGCGGACGGCAGTGCGCCCGTGCAGTTGACGCACTGACCGCCGTCCCTATCCTCCGCCGTCCGCGCCCCACTCTCCCAACCTCACCCAGGGCAGGTCCATGGACCGGCTGTCGATCCGTCGTGCGTGCATCGCGTGCTGCATGTTCTCGCTGCTGGCGGCGGTTCCCGGCGTCGCGGCATCCGTCGAGGCGGCCGGGACATTCGCGGCCAAGACGAAGGGGTTCACCCGCCGCGACGGCCTGCTCGTGACCTGGCTCGACCGCAAGGCCGGCAAGCTGATGCTCGAGCTGCCGCGACCGCGCGGGCCTCGCAACGAGTGCGGCAGCTTCCTCCTGCTCGAGGGCATCGACACCGGGCTGGGATCGAACCCGGTCGGACTGGACCGCGGTCAGGCGGGTGAGACGCGCGTGGTCACGTTCCGCCGCATCGGCGCGCGCGTGCTGCTCGAGCAGCCGAACCTTCGCTATCGAGCCGTGAGCCCCGACAGCAACGAGGTGCGCGCGGTGCGCGAGTCGTTCGCGACCAGCGTGCTGTGGGCGGGGGAGGTCGCGGCCGAGACGCCGGACGGCCGGCTGCTCGTGGACCTGACGAGCCTCCTCGTGCGCGATGCGCACGGCGTGATCGCCACGCTCAAGAGCACCGGGCAGGGGGCGTTCACGCTGGACAAGGAGCGCAGCACGCTGGACCCCGACGCGTGCAAGGCGTTCCCCGACAACCTCGAGTTCGCGGCGGTGCTGACGTTCGCATCCGACGAGCCGGGCCCGGAGGTGCGCGCGACCGCGCCCACGCCGCAGGCGGTGACGCTCACCGAGCACCAGTCCCTGGTGCGGCTGCCCGATGCCGGCTACACGCCGCGTGCGTGGGATCCGCGCTCGGGCTCGTTCGAGGTGCTCTACGCGGACTACGCGCAACCGATCGCCGCCGACATCGACCGTCGCTGGCTCGTGCGCCACCGGCTCGAGAAGCTGGACCCGAACGCCCCACGTTCGCGGGTCAAAAAGCCGATCGTCTACTACGTCGACGCGGGCGCGCCCGAGCCGATCCGCAGCGCGCTGATCGAGGGCGCGTCGTGGTGGGCGAAGGCGTTCGAGGCCGCGGGCTTCATCGACGCCTACCACGTGAAGCTGCTGCCGCCCGACGTCGACCCGCTCGACGTGCGCTACAACGTCATCCAGTGGGTGCACCGCGCCACGCGCGGCTGGTCGTACGGCGGCGGCGTCACCGACCCGCGCACCGGCGAGATGCTGAAGGGCCACGTCACGCTCGGCTCGCTGCGCATCCGTCAGGACCGGATGATCTTCGAGGGCCTGGCGGGCGCGGAGAAGTCGGGCACGGGCACGCCCGACGACCCGGTGCAGCTCTCGCTCTCGCGCATCCGGCAGCTCGCGGCGCACGAGGTCGGGCACACGCTCGGCTTCAACCACAACTTCGCGGCCAGCACGTACGCGGGGCGCGCCTCGGTGATGGACTACCCGGCGCCGATCGTGGGTGTGCGTGCGGACAGCACGCTCGACTTCTCGAACGCGTACGCCACGGGCGTGGGCGCCTGGGACGTGCAGCAGGTGCGCTACGCCTACACCCAGTTCGCCTCGGCCGCCGAGGAGCGCGCGGGGCTCGAGGCGATCCTGCGCGAGAACCGCGACAAGGGCTGGATCTACATGAGCGACGGCGACACGCGGCCCGCGGGCGCCGCGCACCCGCTGGCGGCGATGTGGGACAACGGCTCCGACCCGGTGGCGGAGCTGGCGCACACGCTCACCGTGCGGCGGCTGGCGCTGCGCGCGTTCGGCGAGCGCAACATTCCGATGGGCACGCCGCTCAGCACGCTGTCGGAGGTGCTGGTGCCGCTCTACTTCCACCATCGCTACCAGCTCGAGGCCGCGGCGAAATCGGTGGGCGGGCTCGACTACACATATGCCGTGCGCGGCGACGGCTCGCCGCCGGCGAAGCCCGTGCCCGCGGCGCGCCAGCGCGCGGCGCTGGCCGCGGTGCTCGGCACGCTCGATCCCGCGGTCCTCGACTTGCCCGAGCCGTTGCTCGGCCAGCTCGCGCCGCCTTCGGTCGAGTACCCGCCGCATCGCGAGTTCTTCGGGTCGCGCACCGCGCCCGCGTTCGACGCGCTGGGTGCTGCGGGCACCGCCGCGGAGATGACGCTGTCGATGCTGCTGCCGAGCGAGCGGCTCGCGCGTTGCGTGGACTTCCATCGTCGCGACCCCGCGATGCCGGGCTGCGACGAGGTGCTGGACGCGATCGTGAAGCGGGCGTTCGCTGGCCCGGAGCCCGCGAGCCCACG
>Ga0209811_10000271_pt1 | contig 23987 bp, 16 predicted proteins | sample Coa_R1_6_FD_187161 | JGI IMG/M metagenome (GOLD analysis project Ga0209811, IMG submission 187161) | Surface soil microbial communities from Centralia Pennsylvania, which are recovering from an underground coalmine fire. - Coalmine... | ecosystem: Environmental > Terrestrial > Soil >... | reverse complement strand
GGACGATGCGCGAGCTCTTGATCCTCTCTGGATCCATGCAGAGGATTACGAGTCCCTCTTTGGAGTCCTCGATCGGCACCCACTGGTTGGAGTCCACGTACTCGCGCTTCAGGTTCTTCAGCAGGTCCATCGGCTTGATGCGGTCCTGCTTGAACGGCTCGTAGGGCACGCCGAAGAACTTCGCGAGGGCCGCCCCGATTGCCGGCAACTTGACCTGGAACTCCGCGGTCAGAACGTCCTCGACATCCACGGCCTTCTTGCGCGCCGAGCGCGCGGCGAGCTCGAATTCGGCGGCCGAGATGACCGCGTCGGCGACGAGAAAGTCGTACTTGGTCTTGAGGACCTGCGGCTTCTGGCGCTGTTTGAGCGCGATGGCGAGGGTCTGGCACAGCTCGGTCACCCCCTCCTCCGCGAGCTGGCCGAAGGGCACACCGGTCTTGTTGTTGATGAGCTGGACTACGCCGACCAGTTCGCCACCGCCCGGCTCTGCCACGGGGGCGACCAGCATCTGCTTGGTGCGGTACCCGGTGCGCTTGTCGACCTCCTGCAGGAACCGCAGGTTCGGGTTGTGGGCTCGCAGCTCGCTCTCGTCGTAGACGTCCCTCAGGTTGAGCATTTTCTTCGAGAGACCGACAAAGCCTGCGATCGAATGCTCCGCGATCGGCAGCTTCAGATCCTTGAACGAGTTGAGTCCCGTCTTGACCTTGGAAACGATGGTCTGCTTGTCCTCGCCCACGGTGTAGATCGTGAGCCGGTCCGCGTTGAACAGGGTACAGATATCCGCGCTCACCTCCAGCATGATCTCGTCCACGTTGCTCGTGGCGTGGATCTTGTTGGTTACGCTCTGAAGGTTTTTCTGGAAATTCAGCCGGCTGTTAACGTCGCCGGCTGCGCCCACGTGCGTCTGGAGTACCGCGCTCATTGGCAATCCACCCTAGTGTTCAGCATCTAGAAAACAGCCTGAGAATCAATTACTTTACCACCGTTCCGGCTCACGTGGCCGGGCGTACTTCACACCCGGCTTCCTGCGGGTTCACTTCCGCCTCGCGTCGCCCCAGAGCCCGCCGGTGAGAACGTACGCTCGGTACCCACGCTGAGCGAGGAGAAACGCCGCCGCGGCACTGCGCCGCTCGCTCTGGCAGTAAAGCACGTACTCCTTTGCCTTGTCCAGGGCGCCAAAGGCGTTGCGGATCTCCGACAACGGAATATTGATCGCACCGGCGAGCTTGTCGTACTGAAACTCCGACGGATAGCGAACATCGATCCATTGGGCGCCGCCGGAAACCTTCGCGCGCGCCTCTTCCGCGGATACCCGTTGCAGCAGCGGCTCGCGCAACAACTCGACGAAATCCCTCTTCGAGAGCTTGAGCAAGGCACCGTCGGTTTTCATCGTCACCGTGGCGTTGCGCTTGACCTCGGAAACCAGAGCCTCCTCGCCGAAAGCGTCCCCGCTTTTCAGCTCGGCGAGGAGCATGGAGACGCCTCCGACCATGCGCTCCACCTTGCAGCGGCCGGTCTCGATAACGAAATAGAAATCGCCCTCCGCACCCTCGCGAATCACGACGTCGCCTTTTTTTGCCTGGATTCGCTCGAAGCGGCGCAGCAGCTCTTCGATATGTGCGGGCGGCAGCTGCGAGAACGCTCCGTACTTCAGGCTGCTGACGCTGAACATCCCGGACATCATCGACCAGTTGGCGAACGAGCTGGCCTCCTTTTCGGTCTTCGCCTTCGGCGAAACGTCGGCCGCCGCGGCCTGATCCCATGTCGCCATGACATCCAGGAGATCGTCGTCGATGCGCATCAGCTCGACCTCGGTGATCGCCTTGGCGCTGGTAAAGACTTCGCCCCGACGCGCGAGCGGGTGTCGCGAGCGATCGGAGCCGCCTACGAGCACCTTCGAGGTGCCGTCGGGATACGTCAGCAGCAGCTCTCCCCGCACGAGATAGACCGCCTGACTGGCGACGCCGCGTACGAGAAACGGATCGGAATCTCTGCCGATCGTCTCCAGCTGACAAAGGCCTGCAAGCTCGCTGAGCCTGGCAACGGGCAACGACCCGATGGGCTCGAATACTCTCAGCGTCTCGACGTCAACTCTTGCGGCGCACATCACCCGTTCCTCGTTTCGGACAGCATCTCGTCCCGCGCTTCCTCTCAGAACTCGAAAACCTGATTGTTCTGGAGCATGCGCGGCCGGTATTGGCCGGCGTCCTCCTCGATCTCCTGCATCGTGAGCTCGATTTCGCCCGGCTTCAGGTGCGTGATGTAGATTTCGGCGCTGCGTTCGAGCTTGGCGAGCTCCTCGGCGAGCATGCTCGGACACAGATGTTTCGAGATGACTGCGAGCTCCCTCTCACGGTTGCAGAACGCGGTCTCGATGATCAGGTACTTTAGATTGGAGATCTTGTTGACGATGGCCCAGAGCGGATCGTTCGTCGTCGTGTCGCCGGTGAATACCAGGCCGCCCTTCCCCGAATCGAGGTGATATCCGATGGCGGGCACGACATGGTTGGCCGGTAGCGCCGAGATCTTGCGCTTCTTCAGCTCCACCGTATCTCCGACCTGGATCTCGCGGTACCGGAGGAAAGGCTGGTCCGGGCTCGGGATCTGGGAAAAATCCGGCCAGATGCTCCAGTTGAATATGTGGTTGCGCAGGATCTCCAGCGTCGCCGGCAAGGCCCAAACCGTCAGCGGTTGATCGCGCATGCCGCCGACCGTGTCCACCATGAAGGGAATGCTCGCGACGTGATCCAGATGCGAGTGAGTAAGGAAGATGTGATCAATGAGGGAGAGCTCCGTGAGGGAGAGGTCTGCCACTCCCGTCCCCGCGTCGACCAGAATGTCGTTGTCGAGGAGCATCGAAGTGGTGCGAAGATGCCGCCCTCCGATGCCTCCGCTGCAACCCAGAATCCTGAGCTTCATGGCTCGGTGCCCGTTGCTATTTCTCGTCGAATACCGTCACGCCGTCCCAGTCTGCGGGCGGGGGATTGCGACGCTTGGCGGCGACCTCCTTGGCATACAGGTGGTACAGAGCGCAGTCCGGATTCATGCGCTGGAGGTTGAGCAGACCGACCTCGACCTGGTCCCACTGCAGGGCGCGGTATTGGCGGAGCGTCTGCTGCCATAGCTTGAGCTCGTCGAGAACCTTTTTCTCGACGTGTGTCTCCAGCCCGATCGGCTCGTAGATCGTGATCGCTTCATCCTTCCCCTTGACCTTGATCTTGTCGATCTCCTTGAAGACCACGTCCTGGACAAGCTTGCGACTCGCTTCTCCGACAAGTATGCCGACGCCGTAGTGCTTCGTCCGGCCCTCCAGCCTCGAGGCGACGTTCACGGCATCGCCCATGGCAGTGTACGCCTTGCGTTGCTTGGATCCCATATCGCCCACCCGCACGCTGCCGGAGTTGACTCCAATGCCGATCTTCAGAGTCGGCCAGCCTCGAGCGGCGAACTTCTGGTTCAGGGTGTCGCACTCGCGCAGCATCTCCATAGCCGCGAGGATACCGCTTCGCGGATGAAACTTGTCCTCGACCGGCGCGTTCCAGAACGCCATGATCGCGTCGCCGATGTACTTGTCCAGCGTGCCGCGGTATTTGCCCCGAATGATGTTGCTCATGTCGGTCAGGTAGTCGTTGATGTACTCGCGCAGGTGCTCGGGACTTAGCGCCTCGGAGATACTGGTGAACCCGCGCACGTCCGAGAAAAGGATCGTGAGCTCGACGTTGCGCGGCTCCATCGTGTACTGCTCCGGGTCCTCGGCCATCTTGTCCACGAGCTCGGGAGGTACATACTGTCCGAAGAGCTCGGTGAACTGCCGCTTGGAGCGAGCTTCGACGAAGTATCCGTACGCCATGTTGACCGTGTACAGGGTCGCGGTCATGAGCACCGAGGCCGCAAGAGGAAGCACCAGGCCCGAATGCGACCACAGCCCCAGGTCGAGCAAGGTGATGAGGGCCATCCCGACGATAGCTGCAGCCGAAGCCCAAAGGGGCGCGAGCAACGGGATCAAGAAGGTGAGCGCGATGCCGCCGATGATGAGCAGGACGACCTCCGCGCCGAGCATGTACGGCGGCTTTTGCTTGAGGTTGCCGTCGAGCATTCCCGCGATCAGATTGGCGTGGATCTCCACCCCCGGATAGACGTTGTCCACCGGCGCGGAGCGAAGATCGAACAGACCGGGAGCGGTAGCCCCGATCAGCGCAATCTTGCCCCGCAGCCTCTCGGGCGCCACCTTGTCCGACCAGATGTCGGAGAACGATATGTATGGGAAGCTGCCCCTCGGACCTCGGTACGGGACCAGCGTCGCGATCTCGTCGTCGACCGGGATCCTGAGGGGCCCGACCTCGAGCCACTCCACGCCCGTGTACCCGCGGGTGACGAAGCGGTCCGGTATGGCATTGATCCTGACCTCCGGCAGCTTGACCGTGTTCGTCTTGGTTCGCGCGGCTTCCTGTATGCCGAGGTACATCCTCACGATCGCCAGGGAGAACGCCTCGTAATACTTGCCCTTGTATTCCGCAAGCATCGGGACTCGGCGTGATACGCCGTCGTCGTCGACCCTGGGGTTGAAGTGCCCGGCGCTGACGGTGGTCGACTGGAACTCGGGCAGGTTTCCCGTATATCCCCGCCAGTCGAGGATCGTAACGCGCCTTCCGCCGAACGTTTCCGCGGGAAGCACGGGCTCGGGAAGGGCGCCGCTCTCGACCGCGTTCTTGTCGCTGTTGAAGTAGTAGCCCAGAATCACCGGCCGCCCGCGAATGAAATCCGCGAATTTCGTGTCGTAGTCGAGCTCGGGGCGCAACTGGACAAGTGCCGACTGGAAAGGGCCGACGTCCTTGAGCCGGGTCTTGCCGAGTCTCTCGAGCGCCGGCAGACCGGAGCTCTCGTCCGGTTCGGAGAACACGACGTCGTACGCGACTATGAGGATGCCGTATTGATCAAACAGCTTTTGGAGGAGCGCGGTTTGCTTGTCGCGGCTCCAGGGCCAACGCCCGAGCGCGCGCGGATCCAGGCTGCGCTCGTCTATGTCGAGGATGACGATGCGGTCATCGACCGAGCCCGGCATGGTGAGGCGCAGCCGGTAGTCATAGATGATGTTGTCGAGCTGGGTGACAAACCTTATCTGGTAGAGCTTGGCCGCGTGCCCAAGAAACAGCAGCGTGACGATGAGTCCAAGCGCAATCCGCACGATGTGCTGCTTCAGGCTTCCTCCCCCGCTTCAGCCCTCAGGGCCAGCTCTCACGCCTTGAGGAAGAATTCCATCTTGACTCCGGCCAGCTCGATCACGTCGTGATCGTTCAACGCGTGGGCCTGGGCGTCGAGCGGCTTGCCGTTCACCACAGGAAAGCTCCCCCCTTCGACGTGAGTGATAAAGAAACCCTGGGGCCTGCGCGTGATGACGGCCACCTGCACTCCAGGTTTGCCGAGCGTCGTAAGCGGTTTGGTCAGATCGAGCTCCTTGCCGGCGTTGGCCCCCGACAGGAGCTGCAGGGCCGCGGATTTTTGCGGGGCGGCGGCCGGCTTGGCCGAGACCGGGGGCATAGTGGTGGCCGGTCCCTGGCCCGCGACGGTATCGCTGAAAGGCTTCGTCACGGGAGGGGCGGCGGCCGCCGGGGCGGCCTGCGCGGGAGCGGGAGCTGGGGCGGCGGCCGGCCCCGGAGCGGGCTTGATCGATCCGGGACGCAGCACCATCGTCTTCTCGAAATCCGCCGCCTTGGCGACGCCGGCGGCGGTTTCGTTCACGTACTTCAGCTTGTACTTGCCCAGCTCGATGATGTCGTTGTTCTGCAGGAAATGCTTCTTGACCGACTGACCGTTGACGACCGTTCCGTTCGTGCTTCCGAGGTCCTCGAGAAACGAGTCTTGCAGGATAGTGACAATGACGGCGTGTTCTCCGCTCACCGCTAGATTGTCGATCTGGATGTCGTTGTGCGGTTTGCGGCCGATGGTGGTCCGTTCCTTGGTCAGATTGATTTCCTTCAGGACCAGGCCGTCCATGCTCAGTATCAGCTTCGCCATAGCAGTATCCCTCTGCTCAACTTACTTAAACCAACTCATCATCTTGCCCCACGGGCCGCGCGGCGCGGGGAAATCCCGCAGCACCCGAACGAGTATTACCGAAATATTGTCCCGGCCACCGTTATCGTTTGCTGTCTGCACCAGATGCTGTGCGCACAGCTTGAGGTTGGAGCTCAGCGTCTGCAGCGCCAAGCCAATATCCTCGTCGCTCACCATATCACAAAGGCCGTCCGAGCAGAGCAGGTAGATATCTCCCGGGTGGATGTCGTGATCGTGGATCTCGGGCTCGACACCCGGGTCGATGCCCAGCGCACGCGTCACGAGGTTCTTGTTCTGCGACTGCTTGGCCTGCTGCGGCGTAATCACCCCGCTGTCAATCTGTTCCTGCAGGAGCGAATGATCCTTCGTGATCTGCTTGAGCTCGTCGCCCCGCATCCGGTACATGCGCGAATCACCGATGTGCGCGACAGTCATCCTGTTGTCGTAGAACAAGGCGACGACCAGTGTCGTTCCCATGCCGGCGTACTGAGGCTGGCTCTGCGCCGCCTGGTAGATCGAAGTATTCGCCTTGGCAATCTGCTCGTGCAGGAGCCGGTGCGCGGTCAACTGACCGCTCGATGCGTCGGTCTCGTAGAGCGCCTGCTTATCCAGGAGCTGCTGCAGCTCGGTGATGATTACCGTCGTCGCCATGCCGCTGGCCACCTCGCCCGCGTTGTACCCTCCCATGCCATCGGCAAGCACCACCAGACCCTTTTCACCGTCCGAGGCGATCGAATCTTCGTTGTGAGCCCGCACCATGCCAGGATCGGTGCAACTCGCGATCTCCAGCGCCCCGGACAAGGTCATGGTGCTCGTCTCGACTCAGAGGCTGATGTCGACCCCGGTGCCGCCCATCGCGGCGCCCGGGCCGCCGAAAGCGGCTCGCAACTCGAAGGCAAACTCCTCACCGGTCTGAAAGCGCTGGTCAGCCTCCTTCGACATCGCCTTGTCGACGAATGCGACGAGCTTCGGGGGAAGAGTCGAGTTGTACTGAAGGATGTCCGGAGCGTGCTCATTCGCGATCTTGTACATGAGTTGCGCCATCGAATCGCCCTCGAAAGGAAGTTTCCCGCAGGCAAGCTGGTACAGACTCACCGCGAGGGAGAACAGGTCGCTGCGGCCGTCGATCTTCTTTCCCTGCAGCTGCTCCGGTGACATGTACGACGGGGTTCCCAGCACCATCCCGGTCTTGGTCTTGGACGAGTCGGTGATCCTGGCGATCCCGAAATCGGTCACCTTGACCACGTCGCTCTCCAGTTCGTACATGACGTTGGCGGGTTTGACGTCCCGGTGGACGACGTTGTGCTTGTGCGCGTACCCCAGGGCGTCGGCTACCCTGGCGACGACCGATACGACCTTGTCCAGCGGGAGGGTGCTACCGGGCTTGGTATACGGGATCAAGTCTTTGCCCTTCAGCAGCTCCATCGCGATATAGCACAGGTCGTGCTCTTCGCCTGCGTCGAAAATGGTCACGATGTTCGGATGACTCAGCCTCCCCGCCGTTTCCGCCTCGCGGAAGAAACGCTCCTTCACCTCCGCGAGCTCGTCCGCTTCGAATTCCTGGGAGAGCGCCATTGTCTTGATGGCCACCACGCGGCCGATCTTCGGGTCCTTGCCCAGGTACACGACGCCCATCGCCCCCTTGCCGAGCTCTTTTTCCACCTGGTAGCGCCCCAGCATCGGCTTCTCGGTCCCGCCGCCCAGCGCCAGGTTGCCGCCCGGATGGGTCGACGCCCCGCCGAGAATGACCGTCTCGGACATGTGCTTCGCGCGCGAGAGCTTGGCTTCGAGGTCCCGGAATTTCGGGTTGTACCCGGCCATGTAGCCAAATACCGCCTCGGCCTTGTTGAACTGGCGCTTGCGCTCGAAGTCCAGGGCGAGGTTGTACAGGTTGTCCATGACCGTGTCGTCCAGGGGCACCTTGCGGAAGTAGTCGAACGCCATGTCGAGCTGGCCCTGGCCCTGGAAGGCCAGGCCGAGCATTCGCGAGTTGGCCGCCGATTGCGCGTCGGAGACTTCCTTGCCGCGCTCGGTGACCATGAAGCGCTTGGTCACGAGGAGCACGTGCCCCACCACCAGAAGCGTGAGAGGGAGCATGAGCTGCAGCCACATCCCCTGGCCGGTCATGAGCACGAAGTGGGTCGCGAGCAGCACCCCGACGATGCCGGCGCTGATCCCCGCACCCAGTCCCGCGGAGAGACGCGGAAGCAAGGCAATCAGGTAAGCCGCAACAAGGAGAAAGACTACTCTCTCGACGATCCATCCCCAGGTAGGCGCGACGAAGAAATGTCCCTGCAGCAGCGAAGAGACCGTGTGCGCGAGAAGCTCGACCGATGGCGTCGTTGCGCTCACCGGCGTGACGAACACGCTGCCGACCCCGGCCGCGGTCGGGCCGATGAGCACGATTTTGTCGCGGTACTTGTCCGCCGGGATCTTGCCGCTCGCGACATCGAAGAACGAATCCTCCGGGATGGCTGGCCTGCCGTCGCGGTCTTTGTAGAAGTACGTATACATCTGCATCTGCGGGTCGGCGCTCACCTTGAAATTGCCGATCTGCAACGCCTCACCGGGGCGGATCTGTATGTCCTTGGCAGTGAGGTTGAGGCTCTTGGCGACCAGCATCGCCGCCACGGACGGGTAGAACTCATCGTAGTAGGTGATCGCGAGCGCCTCGGTGCGGATCGCGCCGTCCACGTCGGGTGCCGAGTTCAGATGCCCCACCGCAGCCGCGGCGGCGCCCAGGCTTTCCACGACGGGGACTTCGACGCCGGTCGTGGAGAGCGGTATGTCGTCGCCCTTGCCCTTGATCGAGAGTGCGTTCTTGCGAACGAACTCGGGAAGAGGCTTGTCGGGCTTTCCGCGGGGCTCGCCGAGCGTAAACAATATCGGCAGCACCACGTTGCCCGCCTTGGCAAAGCTGTCGGCGAGTTTCCTGTCGGTGTTGAGCGTGGCCTCCGCTTCCTGCAGGGTTGCGCCCATTTCGAGGACCTCCGGCGACACCCCGCGCGGCGGCGCATTCGTATCCGTACCCGCCGGAACGATGCGGTGGTAGGTCTCGAGCAGGCGATTGACGTAGGCGAGTCCCGGATCGATCTGTGGCTCGGAGAAAAATACGGTGTAGCCGATGACCTTGGCTTTCGCGCTGGAGAGTCGCTCGATCATCTTCGCGTGGATTTCGCGCGACCAGGGCCAGCGACCGATGTTGTCGATGCTCTGCTTGTCGATCGCGATGACCGCGACTTTGTCGGAAGGTGTGCGCGACGAAGTCCGGACGCCCCAGTCGTATGCGGTGCGTTCCAGGCTCTGGATCAGCTGGGAGCCCCCCGCGAACAAGAGCACGAGCGACACCGCCAGACCGAGGAACCAGTCCTTTTTCCAGAAACCCGCTTTGGTCATCGCTCTCCCGCTTTGTTTTTATTGTTGTTTGGCGAGGGATCTGCCCCCGTTTCGCACTCGCATTCTACGCCACCCGTTTTCTCTGTTTCGGCCAGACCCGACCACGGTCGGTCGGAGCCTCAAACCGTTCTGGAACGCGGTAAGTTACTGAATAAACAGAACCCTAGGCGACATTCTTACAGTGAATGTTGGAACCGTCAAATTCTCCTGACGGCGGCGCGTGAGCGCACAGCGCCCACGGCGGGGCGCAGGGAGCGTGGAATCAGCTGCCGAGGAGGGCGCCGACGGCGAGCCCGTTCTGGGCAACGAGCTCCGAGGCGGAGACTTTCTTGCCTTCTTCGTGCTTCGCCTTGAGGACCTCGATACGCCCGCCCTGCGCGGTGACGAAAAAACTTTGCGGGCCGATCTCCGATATCTCGCCGACCTTGCCTTTCACGGCGCCGAACGTGCGTACGAGATGCTTGCGGCTGTCGAAAATCTGGATTTTCTTGCCGTTCAGGGTGGTCCAGGCTCCCGGGGCGGGATTGCAGCCGCGGATGAGGTTGTACGTGAAATCGACGTGGCTCGCCCAGTTGATCTTCGCCTCAGCGGCGCGGCACCAGCCTTCGTAGCTCGCCTGGCTCTCGTCCTGGACCGTCTCACGGTGCTTGCCGGCCACGACGAGCTCCGCCGCCTCGACCATCGCCTGGACGCCCATCGGGAAGAGCCGGTCGAAATAGACGGTCCCCAACGTGTCGTCGGCGCTGATCGGCGTCTCCTTCTGCAGGATCACTGAACCCTCGTCGAGCCCGTCGTTCGGGCGGAAGATTGTGAGCCCGGTCTTGGTATCGCCCCGGATGATCGGCCAGTTGATCGAGCTCGGGCCCCGGTACTTCGGCAGCAGCGAGGGGTGGTACTGGATCGTGCCCTTCTTCGGGATGTTGACGAACTCCTGCGGCGCGAACTGCAGAACGAAAGCCATGATGCCGATCTCCACGTTCAGCGCCTTCATTTCCTGGGTCGCTTCGGAGCCCTTGAGCGACGCGAGCTGGAATACCTTGATGCCTTTCTCCTGGGCCGCGACCTTGAGCACGTCCGCTTTGGCGCCCGCCTTCTCCGGTGCGCAAAAGACGCCCGCGACTTGGTCGCCGCGGGCGAGGAAGGCCTCGAGGACCGCCTTGCCGAAATCCTGCTGTCCGATGATCGCGATTTTCATTACGCTGCCTTCTTCGGGGGCGTGGAGAATGCGCCGGAGCCTTTCAGCGCATTGATCTTGGAGTCGTCATAGCCCAGTACCTGCTTGAGGACCTCGTCGGTGTGCTCGCCGAGCATCGGCGAGCGCGTGATCACCGCGGGCGAGGCCGACAGCTTGATCGGCATTCCGACGTTGTACCACTTGCCGCGCTTGGGATGGTCGAGCTCCACCCACATGTCGCGCCCGCGAACGTGCTCGTCGGTAGCGAGATCCTCGGTGGACATGATGGGGCCGCAGGGAACGTCGAGCGGATTGAGGATCGCCATGAGCTCGCGCTTGGTGTACTTCTCCGCGAACTTGTTGAGCAGCGTCCACACCAGCTGCTGGTTTTTGCGGCGCTCGCCGATGCTCGCCACGCGCGGGTCGGCCGCGAGATCGGGCACGCCTACTTCGGGTCCGATGCGCTTCGCCAGGTCTTCCCACACGGCTTCCTGCACCACGACGTAGAGCCAGTCGTTCGCTCCGTGCGGCTTGCAATGGACGGCGTTGCCGAGCTGCCCGCCGCCTGAGTCGTTGCCCGCGCGCGGCACGTCGCCCATGTTCTGGTAGGTCGGCACCGAGTACTCGGCGAGCGCTTGGCGTGTGAGGCGCTGGTGGTCGCGGAATTTCACACGGCAGAGATTCATTACGCCGTCCATCATCGCCACTTCGACATACTGCCCCTGGCCTGTGCGATCCGCCTGCCGCAGGGCCGCCAGCAGGCCTATGGCCAGATGCAATCCGGTTCCGGAATCGCCGATCTGCGCTCCGGTAACAAACGGGGGGCCGTCGGGAACGCCAGTGGTGCTCATCGCACCACCCATGGCCTGCGCCACATTCTCGTACGCCTTGAAGTCGGAATACGGGCCGCTCGAGCCGAAACCCTTGATCGAACCCATCACGATCTTCGGGTTGAGCTCGTGGATCTTCTCCCAGGTGAAACCGAAACGGTCGAGCACGCCGGGGCCGAAGTTCTCCATGATGATGTGACACTTCTTCAGGAGGTCGACGAACACCGCCTTGCCCTCTGGGCTCTTCATGTTCACCGTGATCGAGCGCTTGTTGCAGTTGAGCATGGTGAAGTAGAGCGAGTCGGCGTTCGGAACGTCGCGCAGCTGGCCGCGGGTCGCGTCGCCCTGCGGGTTCTCGAACTTGATCACGTCCGCGCCCATCCATGCGAGGAGCTGCGAACAGGTCGGGCCGGCCTGGACATGGGTCATGTCCAGGATTCGAACTCCCTTGAGAGCTTCCATTCTGACCTCCAAAAACTCTTCGGCAGATAAAGCCTGCCCGTCCGACCTATTTCTTTTTCGCGTTCGGGTTCAGGCTCGTGATGCGGCCGCTTTCGGTGCCAGCGGTCTCGTCGATCACGGCGTTGATGAGCGTGGGCTTCCTCGAGCGGATGGCGTCTTCCATCGCCTTCCTCAGCTCGGCCGGAGTCGTGGCGTTGGCGCCGACGCCGCCGAAGGCCTCGATCAGCTTGTCGTAACGCGCGCCCTTGACGAACACGGTGGGCGCAACATCGGAGCCGCCCGTCGGGTTCACGTCGGTGCCTTTGTAGACGCCGTTGTTGTTCATGATCACGATGCACACCGGCAGGTTGTAGCGGCACAGGGTCTCGACTTCCATGCCGGAGAAGCCGAAAGCGCTGTCGCCCTCGATCGCGATCACCTGCTGCTTGGTGACCACTGCGGCGGCGACACAGTAGCCCATGCCGACGCCCATGATGCCCCAGGTGCCGACGTCGATGCGCTTCCTCGGCTTGTACATGTCGACAATGCTGCGCGCGAAGTCGAGGGCATTGGCACCCTCGTTCACGAACATCGCGTCCGGGTTGGCCTTGACGATGTCGCGCACCACGTTCAACGCACTGTGGAAATTCATCGGCGAGGGGTTCTTCGCCAACGTCTCGGCCATCTTGGCGACGTTGGTCGTCTTCTTCTGCTGGACCGCGTTCAGCCAGTCGGCAGGCGGCTTCGCCCAGCCCGCGCCGATGCCCTGGAGCAGCGCCGACACGCAGGAGCCGATGTCACCCACCACGGGCGCATCGATGCGCACATTGCTGTCGGCCTCCTGCGGCGAGATGTCGATCTGGATGAATTTCTGGCCGCCCCAGCTCTTGTGGTCCTTGCCGCCCCAGGTCTTGCCCTTCCCGTGCGAGAGCAGCCAGTTGAGGCGCGCGCCGATCAGCAACACCACGTCGGCCTCGGGCAGCACGTAAGAGCGGGCCGCGGACGCGCACTGCTCGTGCGTGTCGGGCAGCAGGCCCTTCGCCATCGACATGGGCAAATAGGGAATCCCGGTCTTCTCGACGAACGCGCGGATGTCGGCATCGGCCTGCGCATAAGCGGCGCCCTTGCCGAGGACGATAAGAGGCTTCTTCGCGGCCTTGAGCAGGTCGAGCGCGCGCTTCACGGCCTCCGGCGCCGGGATCTGGCGCGGCGCGGCATCCACGACTTTTATCAGTGAATTCTTCCCGGCAACGGCGTCGATGCTCTGCGCGAAGAGCTTCGCGGGCAAGTCTAGATAGACCCCGCCCGGGCGGCCCGAGACCGCCGCGCGGATGGCGCGCGCGACTCCGACCCCGATGTCCTCGGCGTGCAGCACCCGGAAAGCGGCCTTGGCCACCGGCTTGGCGACGGCGAGCTGGTCCATTTCTTCGTAGTCGCCCTGCTGAAGATCGACGATTTCCCGTTCGCTCGAGCCGCTGATGAGGATCATCGGGAAGCAGTTGACTGTCGCGTGGGCGAGCGCGTTGAGGCCGTTCAGGAAGCCCGGCGCCGACACCGTCAGGCAGATGCCCGGTTTCTGCGTGAGGAAACCGGCGATCGACGCGGCATAGCCCGCGTTTTGCTCGTGGCGGAAGGACAGAACACGCAGGCCCGCGGCCTGCGCGCGGCGCGTCAGGTCGGTGATCGGAATGCCCGGCAGGCCGTAGATCGTATCGAGGCCGTTGAGCTTGAGGGCATCGATGACCAGCTGGAAACCGTCGGTCATCTCTTGCGACTGCGCGTTGGCAACGACTTGGCCGCCGCTCACCACCTTCACGTCCTGACCGGACGCGACTTGCGGCTCGACTGTTCCCATGGAGGTCTCCTTGCGTGCGCCCCGAGCGCCTGTCAAGGCGAGGGCAGAAAATGATCCAAGAGTCTAAAATCGCAGATGAAGTTGAACCTTGACTGCGATCAATAATTCCCGCTTAATTGACGTCTTCCCCGAGGTGACGTCCGCTCGTGTCCGCCATCGTCAATCATCCGCACAGGAACACGATCCGGCTACAACTGAAACAAAACCTGGTCCTGCGCGAGATGCCTTCCCCCGCCTGGGAGGACTTGGAGCCGCAACTCGAGGTCGCGGAATACCGCAAGGGTGAGCCGCTCGTGCGGCAGGGCAGCACGGCGATGGAGCAGTTCTTCATCCTCGACGGAATTCTCAAGCGGGTGGTCAGCAATCCGCAGGGCAAGGAAATGATCCTGCGCTTCGCCGCCGAGACCGACATGGACACGTCCTATGCCGCATGGCGGATGAAAACCCCGATCCCCTACAGCATCGCCGCCGTCACCAAGGTGCGCGTCGCGCGCCTTTCCATGCCTCACTGGGTCGAATTCCTGGAGCGGCACGCCGAGGTAAAGCTCCGCTTCGAATACGAAGTCATGCGGCTCATGTCCGAGGTCATGTCGCACACGATTACGCTGCACCTGCTCGACGCCCCGGGGCGCCTCGCGCGCTTCATGCGCAAGCACCAGGATTTGCTCGGCCGCATTCCCAAGAAGGAGCTCGCGTCCTATCTCAATCTCACGCCCGAGACGCTGTCGCGCCTCAAGCAGCGCGCCGCCTAGCTAGCCCGCGCGGTTTCCCTTCAGCCTCGCCAGCAGCGTCCTGATCAGGGGCCAGAACAGCAGGAACAGCGCGACCCCGGTCAGGCCTCCCACCAGTCCGTTCGAGAAGAACACCCCGAGATCGCCCTGCGAGCCTTTGATCGCGTTGCGGAAGTTTTCTTCGGCGCGATCGCCCAGGACCAGCGCCAGTACCATGGGCGCGAGCGGATAGCCGAGCTTCTTGAACGCGTAGCCGATCACTCCGAAGATGACCATCAGATAGACGTCGAACATCGAGTTGTGCACGGTGTACGCGCCGATCGCACAGATCACGATGATGACCGGGGCGATGATCGAGAACGGGATGCGCAGGATGGCGGCGAACAGCGGGACACAGGTGAGCACGACGATCAGCCCGGCGATGTTCCCCAGGTACATGCTGGCGATCAGTCCCCAGACGAAATCCGGCTTCTCGACGAAGAGCAGCGGCCCGGGCTGAAGGCCCCAGATCAGCAGGCCTCCCAGCAGGACCGCGGCCGTCGGTGAACCCGGCACGCCGAGCGTTATCATCGGCAGGAGCGCGGAGGTTCCGGCGGCGTGCGCAGCCGTTTCCGGCGCGACCACGCCTTCGACCTTGCCGCTGCCGAAATCCTTGCCGTCCGGCGAGAGGCGCCTCGCGAGACCGTAGCTCATGAAGGAGGCGGGAGTCGCCCCTCCCGGCACGATCCCCATGAAGCAACCCACCGCGGAGCTGCGCAGCGAGGTCGCCCAGTACTTCGGCAGCTCTTTCCACGTCTCCAGAACGACTTTCATGTTGATCTTGGCGCTGGCCCCTTTGAACGCGAGGCCCTCTTCCAGCGTTTCCAGAATCTCACCAATGCCGAACAGCCCGATCACCGCGATCAGGAAATCGAATCCCTTGAGCAGCGAGGTGAATCCGAACGTGAGTCGCAGCGTCCCCGTCACGCTGTCCAGGCCAACCGCTGCGAGCGCGAACCCGATCATCATCGAGGCGACGGTCTTCGCGGCGTTGCCTCCGCTCATTCCCACGAACGCGCAGAAGGTGAGCAGGTAAACCGCGAAGAATTCCGGCGGGCCGAACTTGAGGGCGAAACCCGCCACCACCGGGGACAGGAACGTGATCATGATCACCGCGATCAGCGCTCCCACGAACGACGAGGTGAATGCTGCAGTGAGCGCGGCTCCCGCCCTGCCCTTCTGCGCCAGCGGGTGCCCGTCGAACGTCGTCGCAACCGACCATGGCTCCCCCGGAATGTTGAAAAGCACCGAGGTGATGGCGCCGCCGAACAACGCGCCCCAGTAGATGCAGGAAAGGAGAATGATCGCCGACGTGGTGCCGCCGGGCTGCTGCGCCATCGAGAACGTGAGCGGCAGCAGGATGGCGACGCCGTTCGCCCCGCCCAGTCCTGGAAGCACTCCGATGATGATGCCGAGGATGACGCCGACGAACATCAGCATCAGGTTGAACGGGGAGAAAGCGACGCCGAATCCCCCAATCAATGCATTGATCTCTTCCACCCGATCTCCCTATCCGTCGCAGCGTCCGGCTGGTCGCCCGTCCGCGCTCAATTCAGGCCCAAGGCTGCTTCCAGCGGCCCCTTCGGCAGGGGGACTTGGAACCACGTTTCAAAGATCAGGAAGAAGGCGACGCTGACGCCGACCGCAACCGGGACCGTCTTGGTCCAGGAGTACTTGCCCAGTTGCCACATGAAATACGCTATGTAGAGGGTCGATGCCAGATAGAAACCCAGATACGCGATCAGCGAGACGTAGACGACGGTCGGGACGAGCACCGTGAGGATCTTCTTCAGCTCCTCGCGCGAGACGAACGACTCTTCCGCGAGCGCGGAGCTCCGCAGGGCGCGTACCAGGACCGTCACGCTCGAGATGCAGATCAGCAGCCCTACGTAGAGGGGAAAGTAGCCGGGCTGGGGCCCGTCGTCGCCCCACCTCGCCCCCAGCCGGTAGCTGTCCACGACCACCACCAGGCCAAACAGGAGGATGACGGCAGCAACGCCGATCTCCACGGCCCGCGTCGACGCCGCCGAACGATCCGTACCGTTTTCCACGCCCCCGTCTCCTCCATCCGCCCGCCGGCCCGACGGCGCGCGAGGCATGCTCGCGCGCCCGAAACGCTATCTGGCGAGGAATCCCGCTTCCTTCATGAGCAGGATGTGCCGCGCTTCCTCGCGCGCCACCCACGCTTCATAGTCCTTGCCGTTCAGGGTCGTCTGGTTGAACGCGCCCTGCTCGAGAAAATCCTTCCACTCGGGGGTCTCGCGCACCTTCTTCATCAGGTCCACGTAATACTTCACCTGATCCACCGTGACTCCGCCTGCCATGAAGATGCCGCGCAGCATCAGATACTCGACGTCGAGACCCATTTCCTTGCACGTGGGGATGTCGTACCACGACATCGTCTTCGTCACCTTCGTCTTGTAGGGCATGCGCTTGGCATCGAACACGCACAGCGGTCGCAGGGTCCCCGCGCGCCATTGCGCCACGGCCTCGATCGGGTTGTTGACCGTCGAGTCGACGTGCTTGCCGACCAGCTGTACGGCCACTTCGCCGCCGCCGCGATAGGAGATGTAGGTAAACTTCGCGCCGGTCTGCCTCTCGATCGCCACGGTGATGATCTGGTCTTCCTGCTTGGAGCCGGTGCCACCCATCTTGAATTTGCCGCCCGCGGCACTGGCCGCCGCAACGTACTCCTTCGGGTTCTTGTAGGGCGTCTCGGCGTTCACCCACAGCACGAAATTGTCGAGCGCCATCATCTGCACCGGCGTGAGATCGCGCCAGTTGAACGGCGTGTGCGTGGCGAGCGGCGTAGTGAACAGGTTCGACAGCGTGATGATCAGCTTGTGCGCGTCGCCCTTGGCTTCCTTGACGTCCAGGAAGCCTTCTGCCCCGGCGCCGCCGGCCTTGTTGACGACGACCATCGGCTGTTTCATCAACTTGTGCTTGGCGACGATCCCCTGGATGAACCGCGCCATCTGGTCGGCGCCTCCGCCGGTGCCGGCTGGGACGATGAATTCCACGGTCTTGGTCGGCTCCCAGGCCGCCAGGGCCGCCTGCGGAGCGCACAGGACCGCAGCGGCCAGGAATGGAACACACCCGTGCGAAACATTCTTGCTGTTGACCTGCATGTCTCCTCCTTTGAAACTCAGTGATGCTCCCTACCCGCTGCCCTGAATGCTGCCCGTGAGCATTATATGGCGCGATTCGGAGCAGCGATTATTGCCAGAAAGCGCCGGGCCACCCTTGACTGGAATCAAGTCCGTGCCGAGGCTTCAGGCCCGCGCGCTCGGGGTCTCCGGCCCCTTGTGCCTGGCCAGCCACCTGCCCGCCGAGATCACGAGGACTGCGCCCATCAGGCCGGCGCCCGACAACTCGAACTTGTGGCCAAGGACGGTAAACAGCTCGATGTCGATCATCCAGTGGGCGCTCTGCCTGAACCATTCGATTGCCACCGGGTCGGTGACGAGCATCTCTCCCGCGACGTAGCCGATCAGGGCAGCGCCGACCGTGATGATTACCGGGTACCTGCCCATCAGCTTCATCAGCATGGTGGCGCCGTATACGACCAGCGGGATGCTGATCAGCAGGCCGAGCACGAGCAGCACGAAGCTGCCCTTGGCAACCGCGGCCACCGCGATCACGTTGTCGAGGCTCATCACGAGATCGGCGACTAGGATGGTCTTGATCGCGCCTATCAGGTGATCACTCGATTTGACATCGTCGTCGCCGTCGCCTTCCGGCACGAGCAGCTTCACCGCAATCCAGAACAGGAGCACGCCACCGATGAGCTTGAGATAGGGAAGCTTCAGCAGCTCGACCGCGACGATGGTGAGGACGATGCGCAGCACGACCGCGGCCGCCGCTCCCCAGAAGATCGCCAGCTTCTGCTGCTTTTCGGGCAGCGAGCGCGCGGCGAGCGCAATCACCACCGCGTTGTCGCCGGACAGGATGATGTTGACCCAGATGATTGCCCCGAGTCCAAGCCAGAACTGCGAGGTCACTAGCTCATTCATTCAGTCGCTCCTCCCGAAAGCGGTCCCGCGAGCTCAGGTTAGAACAGGCCGACAACCTTGCCGTCGACGAGGTCGATTTTTGCCGCCGAGGGAACCTTCGGCAGCCCCGGCATGGTCATGATGTCGCCGCAAATCATCACGACGAACTCGGCGCCGGCGGCAAGCCTCACCTCGCGCACGTTGACCACGTGGTTCGACGGCGCCGCCCGCAGCTGCGGGTCGGTCGAGAACGAGTACTGGGTCTTCGCGACGCACACCGGGTAGTGTCCGTAGCCGTCCTCCTGGAGCTTCTTGATCTGCCCGCGCACCTTGGCATCCGCCGTGACTTCGCTTGCGCGGTAGATCTTCTTCGCGATCTTGTTGATCTTGTCCCAGAGCGTGTCTTTTTCGTCGTAGACGAACTGGAAATTGCTCTTCTGTTCGCACAGATCCACGACGATGCGGGCGAGATCCGCCGCGCCCTTTCCGCCGTCGCCCCAATGTGTGGCGAGCACCACCTTGGCGCCGAGTTTCTCGATCCGCGACTTGAGCAGATCCAGCTCCTTCTGCGTGTCTTGGTTGAAGCGATTGATCGAAACGACGCAGGGAATGCCGTAATTCTTCTGCACGTTCTCGACGTGGCGCTCGAGGTTGGTGATGCCCTTCTCGAGCGCTTCCAGGTTCTCCTGGGTGATGGTCTTGAGATCGGCGCCACCGTGGTATTTCATCGCGCGCACCGTCGCGACGATCACCGCGGCCGAAGGCCGCAGGCCCGACTTGCGGCACTTGATGTCGATGAACTTCTCTGCGCCGAGATCGGCACCGAACCCCGCTTCGGTGACCACGTAATCGGCCAGCTTCATCGCCGACTTCGTCGCGATCACGGAATTGCAGCCGTGCGCGATGTTGGCGAAAGGGCCGCCGTGGATGAACGCCGGGTTGTTCTCGAGCGTCTGCACCAGGTTCGGCTGGATCGCGTCCTTCAGCAGCACGGTCATCGCGCCGTGCGCCTGCAGGTCGCTCGCGAGCACCGGCTTCTGGTCGCGCGTATAGCCGACCACGATCTTGCCGAGGCGCTCCTTCAGGTCTTCCAGCGAGTTCGACAGGCAGAAGATCGCCATGACCTCGGAGGCGACGACAATGTCGAAACCGTCCTGGCGCGGAAAACCGTTGCCCGGACCGCCGAGGCTCACCGTGATATCGCGCAGCGCGCGGTCGTTCATGTCCATCACGCGCCGCCAGGCGATGCGACGCACATCGATCCCGAGCTCGTTGCCGTGGTGGATGTGGTTGTCGAGCACCGCCGCGAGAAGATTGTTCGCCAGCGCGATGGCGTTGAAGTCCCCGGTGAAGTGCAGGTTGATGTCTTCCATCGGGACGACTTGCGCGTAGCCGCCGCCGGCCGCACCGCCCTTCATCCCGAACACCGGTCCCAGCGAGGGCTCGCGCAGGCAGATCATCGCCTTCTTGCCGATGTGGTTGAGCGCGTCGCCCAGGCCGACCGTGGTCGTGGTCTTGCCTTCCCCGGCGGGGGTCGGGCTGATCGCGGTCACCAATACCAGCTTGGCGTTGGGCCGCGCTTTCAGGCTGTCGAGGTACTTGAGCGAGACCTTGGCCTTGTAGTGCCCGTAGGGTTCGAGGTGCTCCTCGGCGATGCCGAGCTTCGACAGCGCGACCTTCGAGATTCGTTCGAGTTTGGCTTTCTGGGCGATTTCGATGTCGGACGCCATGGCTTCTCCTGTGACCTGCATCGCGGCCCTCCGACCGCGGCGGACACTATACGGGCCGGTTTCTTCCCTCCACATTGACTGAAATCAAGATGTTCCGCTTGACAGAACGGGTCCTTCCGCAGGCAGGAGGAATGACACCGCTGCCGGCGTTGTTTACACTGGGATCGCTCCGACCGGCGAAAGCCGCAAACAGACACCCCAGAGTGTGCGGGGGAGCGTTGAAGTTCTCATCCCAAAGGAGGTTCCATGTTCAAGAAAGGCCTTTCGTTGCTGGCTCTTTCGCTCGTCCTCGTTCCCGCCTGGGCGGACGACGATCACCACGGCTCGCGCTTTCCGCGCGATGCGACCTTCTCCACTCTGGTATCGACGCCTCTGGCGATCGAGGGCCTCACCGGCGACGACCAGGGAAATCTCTATACGACTGGCCGCAATCCTCCCGCGGGACAGAACTGCCCGGTGTGGCGCATCGCCGCGGATGATCCCAGCCCCGCGTTGGTCCCCGTGGGGTTCGTGCCGGCCCCGTGCAGCCCTTCGGGCATCGCCTTCGATGCGAGAGGTGATCTGTTCATCTCGGACAACGACAAGATCTGGACCGTGACACCGAGCGCGGGTACGCCGCCGATCGCGACGATCTACGCAACCGGCGTCCCGGGCACCAACGGTCTGGCATTCGACCGCGCCGGCAACCTCTGGACCGGCGACGGTACCACCGGCCAGGGTCGCGTGTGGAAAATCGCGCCGGGCGGCGGCCCGGGCGTCGAGATGTTCCGCGTCCAGCCGATGTCGAACGAGGTCAATCTCAGCGCCGCGGGCGTCGGCGGCGTGGGGCGCGATGTCCGCTCTCTCCCGCCGGGTGCGATCACGGTGACCCCGACCACGCGCAACGCGCAGAACACCGCGGGGTCCCAACCGCTCGTTGCCAATGGGGTCGCGTTCAATCACGAAGGCGACATGCTGATCGCCGACACCGCACGAGGCGCGATCTGGAAAGTCGAGATCGGCCGCGACGGAAGCATCCGGAGCAAAACGGGTTGCGACACGACCTTCACCGCGAACACGCTGTGTCTCGACAATATCTTCGTTGCACATCCGATTCTCGAAGGCGCAGACGGTATCGCTCTGGATGCCGCGGGAAACATCTGGGCTGACCCGAACGAGCGCAATGCGATCGCCGTCGTTACCGGAAAGGGCGAGGTCATCGAGGTGTTCCGCAACTCGCCGGATGCGACGACCAGGCTGCGCAACACCGGACCGCTGGAAACGCCGACGAGTCCGTTCCTGCTGGGGCACAAGTTCTGCACGGCCAACTCGGACGGAAACCGGCGCGACAATTCGCCCAACGCGTCGGGCGAAATTCCGGCCTTGGGTGCCGGCAAGATCTCCTGCATGGACCAGCGCCTGCACATACCGGGCATGCGCCTGCCGATATAGCGGGACCTGCGCGCAACAAAAAGCCCCGGTCGCCCGGGGCTTTTTATTCGTCGGAGAGGCGGGTCGGAACTACGCTTCCGATGTCGCCTTCAGCTCGGCGAACGCCTGCCCGCCGCCGAAGCTCGAGTGCACCGGCACCGGCCCGCCCTTGCTGACTTTCACCGCGCAATACTTGAACTCGGGAATCTTCCCGACCGGATCGAGCTTCGGGTTGGTGAGCATGTTCGCCGCCGCCTCGTAGTAGCAGAACGGGATGAACAGCGAGCCGGTCGGCGTGCCTTCGTCGGCGCGCGCATAGAGCGCGATCTTTCCGCGACGGGATTCGACGGTGACGATCTCTCCGGGTTTCACGCCGAAGCGGTCGAGATCGAGCGGGTGGAGCGAGGCCACGGGCTCGGGCTCGATGTGATCGAGCACGGTCGCGCGGCGTGTCATCGCTCCGGTGTGCCAGTGCTCGAGCTGCCGACCGGTGATCAGCACCATCGGGTACTCGTCGTCCGGGCGCTCGTCGGCCGAAATCAGGTCGGCAGGGACGAACTTGCCGCGGCCGGTGGTCGTCGGGAAATGCGTGACGAAAACGACGGGGTCGCCCGGATCGCCTTCCTTCTCGCACGGATAGGTCACCGAGGAATCGCGCTCGAGGCGCTCCCAGGTGATGCCCGCGATCGAGTCCATGCACTGGCGCATCTCGTTGAACACTTCGCGCGGATGCGTGTAGTTCCAGGAAAGACCCATGCGCTTCGCGAGCTCATTGAGAAGCCAGAGGTCTTCTTTCGCCTCGCCGGGTGGCTCGATCGCTTTCCTGCCGAGCTGCACCATGCGGTCGGTGTTGGTGACCGTGCCGACCTTTTCCGGCCAGGCGGTCGCGGGCAGCACGACGTCGGCGAGGTAGGCCGTCTCGGTGAGGAAGATGTCCTGCACCACCATGTGATCGAGCGTCGCGAGCGCTTCGCGCGCGTGGTCGACGTCGGGGTCGGACATCGCCGGGTTCTCGCCCATGATGTACATGCCGCGGATTTCACGCTTCTTCGCGGCGTGGATGGTCTCGACCACCGTCAAACCCGGTTTCGGATCGAGCTCCATGCCCCAGAGTTTCTCGAAGCGCGCCTTGGCCTCGGGCGTGATCACGCGCTGGTAGTCGGGATAGAACATCGGTATCAGGCCCGAGTCGGAGGCTCCCTGGACGTTGTTCTGGCCGCGCAAGGGGTGCAGCCCCGAGCCCGGCTTGCCGATCTGGCCGGTGGAAAGAGCCAACGCGATCAGGCAGCGCGCGTTGTCGGTGCCGTGCACGTGCTGCGAGATGCCCATGCCCCACATGATCATCGAGCCCTTGGAGGTCGCATACAGGCGTGCGACCTCGCGGATCGTCTGCGCGTCGATGCCGCAGATGGGCGCCATCGCCTCGGGGGAGAATTTCTTCACGTTCTCGGCGAGCGCTTCGTAACCCGAGGTACGGTCACGGACGAAGGCCTCGTTGACCAGACCCTCCTCGACGATGACGTGCAACATCGCGTTCAAGAGCGCGACGTCGGTGTCCGCCTTGAACTGCAGGTTGTAGGTCGCGTGACGCGCCAGGTCGCCTTTGCGCGGGTCGGCGACGATGAGCTTCACCCCGGCCTTCGCCGCATTCTTCATCCAGGTCGCGGCGACCGGGTGGTTGACCGTCGGGTTGGAGCCGATCAGGAAGATTACTTCCGCCTTCATCACGTCCCGCACCTGGTTCGACACGGCGCCCGAGTTGATGCCTTCCATGAGCGCGGCGACCGACGATGCGTGGCACAGCCGCGTGCAATGGTCGACGTTGTTCGAGCCGAAGCCGGTGCGCACGAGTTTCTGGAAGAGATAGGCCTCTTCGTTGGTGCCCTTGGCCGAACCGAAGCCGGCGAGCGCCTTCTTGCCGTGGGTGTCGCGGATGTCGCGCAGGCCCTTGGCGGCGAAATCGAGCGCTTCCTCCCAGCTCGCTTCGCGGAACACTTCCGACCAGTTGTCCGGATCGACCACGAAGTCCTTGTGCTTTTTCACCCCCGGCCGACGGATGAGGGGCCGGGTGAGCCGGTGCTTGTGCTGCACGTAGTCGAAGCCGTAGCGTCCCTTCACACACAGGCGGCTACTGTTCGCCGGTCCGCCGCGACCCTCCACCCAGAGGATCTTGTTGCCCTTGACGTGGTAGGTGAGCAGGCATCCCACCCCGCAGTAGGGGCAGACGGAATCGACGGTCCGGTCGGGCCGGATCTTGCCCACGTCCCGCGCCGGCATGAGGGCGCCCGTCGGGCACGCCTGCACGCATTCGCCGCAGGCCACGCAGGTGGAGTCG
>Ga0209811_10000270_pt1 | contig 24086 bp, 31 predicted proteins | sample Coa_R1_6_FD_187161 | JGI IMG/M metagenome (GOLD analysis project Ga0209811, IMG submission 187161) | Surface soil microbial communities from Centralia Pennsylvania, which are recovering from an underground coalmine fire. - Coalmine... | ecosystem: Environmental > Terrestrial > Soil >... | reverse complement strand
CGTTTTTCAGCAAATCAGTTCTGCCGCTGGTGAGGCAGCAAGAACAGACCGAAGCCGCAGCGCGTACCGCGGTATCAGCAATGTCTTCCGGATGCACGGCCAATACAGGTAGTGCGTGAATCAATGGGCTCTTAAACGGACAGGCAAGAGCGTCCCCATCGACTGGCTACAGGAGCAAGAAATGTCCATCGGATTCATGAGCAAACAGGTTAAACAGTATCATTGTGACGGATTCCTATTTCCCATCCATGTAATCTCCGCAGCGGAGGCGGAGGCGGCACGGCCTATGATTTTGGCACCGTGTCCATTACGGTGAATGGCCATGCCTACAGTTACAGCTATACCGGAAGCGATGCGGGAACCACCAACCGCCTGGATGTGTTGACCCTGGGGCACAATTCATCAGGCACACCATCAGGCGGGTTTGGAAGCGCAATACTTTTCAAGGGAAAAAGTGATACCACGGTAAACCGGGATCAGGGTCGAATCGCAAGCGATTGGGTAGTTTCAACTGATGGCTCGCGTGCCTCACGCCTGCGGTTAAACGCAGCGAACAATGCCGGGATTTCAAGTAGTGGCATGTATCTTTACCAGAATGGATGTCTCTCGATAAACGACGCTACCGATCATGGAACCGGGGTCATAAATGCAGGGGCTCTCGGCTTTAAGGTTGGCGGCACATCTACCTCTGGCGCAATGTTGCAGGGCGATGGAACCACATATATTCCGTCAACATCAACGTGGCCCACTTCTGCTGGCACGGCAGGTAAGGTAGTAGCAAGCAATGGCACGAATTTCGCCATGTCATCGGCAGGCTTCCCGATCAACGGCGGTGGCACCGGAACGATTATCATATCCAATGGCACAAATTGGATAGCGTCAACACCGACGTGGCCCACAGCCGCGGGCGCGGCCGGTTACACGATCCGAAGTGACGCCACCAATTTCGCGTCGTATCCGGCGCAGCTCGTCAATTCTTCGGTTGCCAGCCAAAGCCCCAGCACGAGTGACGTTTATCTTGCTGGTAGCAACATCGTGGTCACGGCTGGGGACATGAAAGCCAAGGGGCAATACAAGTGCGTCTTCGACATGACGAAATCCGCCGGCACGGGTGCGATTGTCATTTCGCTGCGCGTCGGCGTGAACGGAACGACTGCCGATACCGCCATTCAGACTTACACTTTCGGTGCCGGAACATCGGTAGCTGACACGGGCGTCTTTGAAGTAATCGCCACATGGCGAACCGTAGGGAGCGGCACCTCCGCGGTAATACAAAGCATTTGCCGTGGAACGCACAACCTGCCGACAACCGGCTTGTTTAACAACGCCGCGGGATTCATTGTCATCGGTTCGCCTTCGCCTTCGGCTGGGTTTAACTCCAGCACCGCGACCAATATCGGCATTTCATTTAACGGCAGCACTGCCTTCGCCGGCACGACGCAGGTGGTTCAGGCGCAACTACAACAATGATTTCTGACCTCCGACTTCTGGACCTCCGACTTCTGACCTCCGACTTTTGACTTCATCATGGCTGACCAGGATTTCGTCATCAACATTCGCACCACCGCGAACACGGCGGGCGTGCAGCAGATTACAGCCGCGCTCAATTCGATTGGCGCGCAGGTGCAATCCATAAACGCGGCAGGCGGTGGCGGTGGCGGCGGCGGGGAAGGCGGTGCCACGCTACTTGATAAAGCGGCTGCTAAGATTGAGCACGGAATATTCAGAAGCGCCGTTCATGCGATTGGTATTGGCGTTGTTTATGAGATGGTTGGCGCGCTCAGAGAAACGGGTAAGGAGCTTGAAAAGGTAAGCGAGGAACTTGATAAGCAGGGCGCCAAACTTGTAAAAAACGCGCAGCTATACAGCGAGCAAACCAAGTTTGCCACAACGCAGGCCGATGTTGTTAAAATAGGGGCAGCGGCGATGAAAGACGTTGAAGAGGCTCATGCGAAAGTCATCGAGCTTCAAAAGCAGGAACTGGGATATGCAGCTCAATTTAGCGATTTCATCAACGTTCAGTTGTTCAAAAACAAGGGCAAAACTGAAGGCGATTACGAAGCGACACGAAGAATCAACCTTGAAGGCGCACAACAATTGGAAGATGCGGCGCGGCGAAACGTGCTGCTAGATATTCAGGCCGCAAAACTCAACGAAGCCCGCCACGCCTCGCAATCATATGCGGAAACAGTTGCAGAATTGAATCAGCGACTAAAGGAACAGGAAGCGCTTGCGGCTACGCATCTGGCCCAGGGGGATGTTCAAAGTTATCTCGCGGCGGCGAGCGCCGTTGAAAAATATAAGAAAGAACTGGAAGACCTTAAAGCAGGTCACGACAAGCTAACCGAGAAAACCCAAAAATACGTGGAAGGCGCAGATCCGCAGGTAAAGGCAATTCTGGCGAATGAGAAGGCGATGTTTGAAGCGCGCGCGGCCGGCAGGGAAGCGGACGCTGCGATGTTTGAACGCTCGGCGTTGGGATTGCGCGCAGGAGCAAGGCCGGACCAATTGGCGGACGTAGCCAAAATTTACAGCAGCAAAGAAGTCGTGGATGCATTGAAAGAGCTGGGAAGAAATCAGCGCGAATTGGTAGACCTTTGGAAATAACATGGACCCTTCATTTATTCCCGTTGAAGTAGTGCCGAGTAAAACTCCTTTCGGGTTGGACCAGCTCCGACGCATTTACAAAACCGCGCTCAGCGCCGAAGACGCCATCGCCGCGGCACCGGCAGTATTCGCTGCCGATGAAGCGTTTCCCACCATGTTTCTAACTTCAGCGACAACACCGGAAAGCGCCGCGAGCGCCACCAGGGTAGAATTAGTTTACCTCGGATCATTCACAGGGGACATGCCCGCACAGAAAGCGACAAGCAGCGGCCAGGTTGCTTCAGCAACAACCAACACCAGCTCCGCAATTTTCCCGGCGACAGCAACCAATCCTGCCACGGTGCAGTTTTACGCCATAACCAATACACTCTCATTTTTTAGCGATGATTCGGCAGACGCCTCCGAACCGGATGATCCGCCGGAAATCGCTGCTCTAATAACATGGGATTTGGGGTTCGGGGTCCAGCCCGGATTGAGTCAACCAGACCTGGTGGCATTCCTTTTAACCGAGGCATTCATTCAAGCGATCATTGAACCGCAACCGGAAATAGAGCCGATTATCGACGGCGAACTGTATCAAATCATCAAGCGAAAAACGCGCACGCTGCAACCGTATGCGCCACCGGCATGATCACGCTTGAATTACCACAAAAAGGTTTCACAAAGGCAGAGCGCGAATGGCTGAAGCAGTTGATCGAAGCAATTAAAACCGTCGAAGCCGTTCCCGGCCGCAACTGCTCAATCGACAATTCGCATAACGCGCAGGTAATCTCTTCAAACGATTGCCAACCTTGCCCGTGAACCTCGAAAAATTTACGGGGCCGGGTTCAACGCCTTCGCGCCGCAGATTCTGGAACAATGCACGCGATACGGTGATTTCATTGCAGAAGGTCGCCGGCCGCAACGTTTCCACAGACGAACATCCCGGCGAAGGGACAGTGATAAATATCGCGCGCGATGGTGGCGGGCCGCCTACGCCTACCGGCGCATGTTGCACTGATGGAGATTGCACGGTTACCACCGAGGCAGACTGCGCCGGCACTTATCAGGGCGACGGCACCACGTGCGACGACGTAGATTGCGGCACGGCAACGAGTGGAGCGTGTTGTGTTGGAACTGATTGCAGCATCGAAACCCCATTTGATTGCACTGGACTTGGCGGAACATATCAGGGTGATGATACGACTTGCAGCCCTAACCCCTGCGAAGGAGGATCGGGCGCGTGTTGCGAGGAAGAGGATTGCACGATTACGACCGCGGTGGATTGCACCGGGACATATTACGGTGATAACACTATTTGCGAGGATTTTGATTGTGCCGGACATGGATGTCCTCCTGGCACTGGTTATTGCTTTGGTGAGTGTTGCACCGGCTCGTGTTGCGGCCCTATTTATCATTGTTGTGTTGGAAACAATGCCTGTCTTACATACGACACAGGATGCTGTTCCGAATTTGCGCCGAACCCTTGCGTCGGAAGTTTGGGAGCCACTTGTTGCCTGCCGGAACAACATTGCTGTGCTTCTGGTCAATGCTGTGGAGAAGGAACTACGTGTTGTGATACCGTAGGGGATTGCTGCCCCGAAGGTGAGATTTGCACTGAAACTGGATGTGTAGGTTTTTTAAATAGCGAACCAATGTTTGATGTATTTTGGACTAAATGAAAAACCTCGGAGACAAAATCGCTTCAGTAGCCACACCGATTGCGCGCGCTCTACAACTTCCATGCGTTGACCCGGTAACACAGGAGTTGCGGCCCGAATCCAAGTGTAGCAAACGCCGCGCAATGTTAAACGAGGGGCGTTATGCTGATGCTTTTTTCGATATTTTCTGGCAATCAAAACCAACACAACCAAAGGAGGAGTAACACAACATGCAGTTCATCATAGTAAGACAAATCGCAGTAGAAGCTGAAACACCCGAAGAGGCAGTAAGAAAGATCGCTGAAGGCAAAACCATTTCGCTTTCAGTCAACCCGCGCCCGCAATCAATCAAAGACCTTGGCGCACAACCCACCACCGTAAAACCATGAGCACACTAATCGCAATCCTCGTAGCCATCATCATCATCGGCGTCCTTATCTGGGGTATCAACGCTATCCTTGGCGTCGTCCCGATCCCTGAACCGTTCAAAACGATTCTCTGGGTGATAGTCGTTATCGTAGCCGTCCTCGCCTTCCTTCAGCTCAGCGGTCTATATCACTTCGATTTGAAATAATCCCTAAGCTGCGCGTTTGAACGCGATCACCTTCGAATCCTTCGAAGGCCGAATATTGAACCACTGCCGCGCAGCGCGAATCGGCTGCCGCCGGTGATACGAGCGCTTCACCATCTCGATAGAATTTCCCATCTCATAAGAAACTTGTGGCACGTTTTGCGTGACCCGCGCGCGATAAGAACAGTATGAATCGCGGAGCGCGTTATGTTTCCATCCGCCGATGGAAACCCCCAGGCGAGCAGTCTCGCGTTTACTTGGTTGCGCGGCGGTGCAGATCGGTCCCGTTGTCCGGCCGCTGCCGGACCAGGGCGCAAGCCACGAGGCAAGGTTGGATGAAATCGGCACTTCGCGCTCGTGTTTGGTTTTCGCTGTTTCAGCGCGGACTATTATTACTTTATGTTTCCAATCGAAGTCATCCCACATGAGCGGCGATTTTTTGCTTTTTGGGTCAGGCGCAATCTCTTCACTGCGCACGCCCGCGAACGCCGCCACGCACAGCCACGGCAGATATTCCGGCCGCACGTTCGCCAGCAGCGTCCGCATGTGATCCGGCGAAATGATATTCGGTTGGCCGGGCACCAGCTCGATAGGTTCCACTTTCTCCGCTTCGGTGGTGCGATCCGGCAGATACGACATCCGCCGCGCCCAGCGAAACAAGCTAATCACCGCCACTCGCAAATTGAATTTCCGGCGATCCCCAACATCGCGCGAAGAAAGAAACCGCTGAATATCCAGAGCGGTGATCGTCGCCATCGCGCGTCCGCCACCGATAAACTTTTCAAAAAGCAACAAATCCCGCGCCAACGATTCGCGGTGCCGGCTACTCTTCTGCGCCTTCAGGTCAATAAACTCCGCACACGCATCGGAAAGCGCGGGGCTTTCCTTACTGGCCGCTTTCCACTTCCGAAATTCAGCCAGCTCCACCGGATCAATATGCAATAGATCCCCGCGCCCATTTGCCATGAGAACCGCAATATCCGCGGCGCGTTTCTCGGCTTTGTGTTTATTCCAAAGCCTCACCATTTTCCGCGGCCCCTGGCTGTAGTCGTCAAAACCCCAGCGCCCGTCGCCATATTGCCGGACGTTAATTTCTACGTGGCCGATTTTCATTTTTTGTGTTCCTTTTAGCTAAATATTCGGCAACGGCTTCTCTAACGATCAAGCTCACCGTTTCGCCTCGCTGATCGGACATGGATTCTACTTCTCTGCGCATTTTGCGGGTGACGCGTGCCTTGATTTCAACGTCCTTGCTCTTCTTCATCTGAGTTTTTGCGCTAAGCTTTCCTGCTTCGCCAGCAAATCGCGCACGGCTTCGCGTACCAGATCGGACACGTCGAGGCCGCGCGCGTACGCCAAACTCCAAAGCTGCACCTTCGTGCGATCATCAACGCGGGCCTTAATTTCGGCATCCTTTCTGATCCTCATAGGGCTAGTTGTGTCACATTGTGGACGACTAGTAAAGAAATTATTTCAACTTATTAAGAAATTCTTATTGACTCATCGTGGCGAGTTGTGACACAGTGCGACGCGATGAGGAACGAAGCTTTAGACGCTGAACTTAAAACCCGGGTGCCCAGGCAGCATAAAAAGAGGCTCCGTGAAATCGCCGCGGCTCGGCATTTGAAGGTTTCGGATATTTTGCGCGAAGCGATCCGAGAGAAGCTCGTCCGCGACATCGAACAAAAGGCGGTTACGCGATGAGGGCCATTAGTCACCATGCCCGCGAGGCCATCCAAGTTTTACAACTTCTTATTGATACCGAAGAAATTTCCGTGCCCGACGCTGCCAAACATCTGAACAAAACTCCGCAATGGGTCCGCGAAAATTTGCCAGTGATTTATCACAGTCGGAAAAGCCACAGCGTCCGCCTAAAAGACCTCGCCGATTATCAGGCCAAACGCACCGTCTGGCCCGGCCGGCGCCATTAACCATGAACGAAACAATCTCGCCAGATGAGCGCGGGCGGCATTCCGCGCCAAAGGCAGAAGGCGACAGCGATCCCGCCCTGAGTCGCCTCGGGGCGGGAGAGCGCCTTCACATGGAGCGAATGATCCGTTACGCGAGCCGAAAGCAAGCACGGAAGGCCGGACAGTGGGCACTCAAAAAATATTCTGAGGCATTCAGAAAGCTGGGAGCATAGCGATGATCCATTTCATCAGCCGCTACTTTTACGATGTGCACCGCAACAAAGTGCAAATGTTAACCCGCGCCGAGAGACGCCAGGCGTTCCTGCTGATGTCTGGACTCGCCGTCTGCATCGCAATTCTCATCTACATATGGTTCATCTAATACCAACGATCCCAAAGCAATCGCGTTCGTTGATTCGGGCGTACTGCGAGCTGCCCGATCGCGACGGCAGCCAGTGCACTCGCCCGGCCGAAACTGTGGTCACAATCAAAACTAAACATTTCGAATATCCCTTTGCAGTGTGCAGCCAATGCGCGCATTACGTTGAAAAAACAAAAAGAGAAAGGAGACTAAACATGGAAACACAAAAACCACAGCCAAAACCCGAACCGCAACCGCCTCCTCCACCAAATGGAGATTAACAGCCCTTGGCCTACTCGAAACTGTATTCTTCAATCGTTCACTCGTCGTTGTGGACCGAACCGGATCACATTCGGATTCTGTTCATCACCCTCCTGGCGATTGCAGACCGTGAGGGATACGTTTTCGGTTCACGCAACGGACTAATACGATTGGCTAACCTGGACTCGGATCAGTGCGCGCAAGCTGATCCGTTCCAGGCGCTAATGGACCCGGACAAAGACAGCTCCGACATCCTTCGTAACCCTGAGAACGAAGGCCGGCGCATCATAGCCGTGGCCGGCGGTTTTCAGATTCTTAATTTCCTGTATTACCGCAGCTTACGCAACGAAGACGATCGCCGCGAACAAAACAGGGAAGCACAGGCGCGATTCCGTTCCAAACGCGCGTCAGCCAAGATAAGCCAAGATAAGCCGGGGTCAGCCAAAGAAAGCCAAAGTAAGCCCATCTCAGCACCATTACTCGGTAGTACAAAAACGAGTAGTGATAATACGTTGCTTGTGAATAAGTCAGCCAAGCCGCCCTACTCGCGCTCTAGTGAGCGACTTTTACTCGGATCACTGGAATCCATACTGCATACCCGCGAAATGGAATCCAATGGAGCAATTTGGAGAATGCGCATTCGTTCCGGAAAGAAAGAGCGCAAAGCACTACGCAACGCCATCGAAGATTTCAGCGCGCGCACGCCAGATCAACAAGCCCAGATACACAACCGCGCCGCCTGGCTTACCGATCGCTACGAACGATGTCTAAAGGAAAGCACATGCTAGCTAAGGAGCAGGGCAAATGGAACCCCACCACGACAGGCGAGCGAGAGTGCATCCAAATAGTTCGACGCTATACCAAACTGCTACAGCGCTCCTTGAAAGAAATTGAGCGACTTTATGCGGGACAACCCGCAAGGAATGTCCAAACTAATCCCACCGTTCGTGCTATCAAACGGTTCTTGCATCTATGAGCAACCCCACCACCCCCGAACCACCTAAGTCCTTCGCTTTATGGTGGCGTGCACATAGGGACCATAAGCACGGCATACCTGCGCGCGTTGCTTACAAATGCCAATGCTACCTGGACGAATACAAAGCCGCATCAGTGTTGGCCCCGCTCTTACAAACAACCGAACCGGGCGCTGGTGCCATGCCTAAAGTAGTGCGCACTCCTCGCGTGAATGAGCATAACAACTGGTGAAAGTGATACTTTGTTGATACTAATGGCCCTCCTCACACACGCATTTACCTATGAGAATGAGGCACAGTGGGTGCGGGGATCATACCCGCCACGACCACGAAACCGCCGGCGTATGAATCAAACCGCCCCCCCCCAAACATTCACCCTTCCGGCTGAAAATAAAAATTTTGAAATTTGAAAACTGAGCCGCTCCACATCATCAGTCTCGGCGCGGGCGTTCAAAGCAGCACAATGGCGCTTATGGCCGCGGCCGGCGAAATTACGCCTATGCCCAGGTGCGCGATATTTGCGGACACGCAGGACGAGCCGGCAGGGGTCTATGAAACTCTGAATTCGATCAGGCCCAAACTTCCCTTCCCGCTTTACCGGGTTACCTCTGGCAGTTTATCGGATAAAGTTTACAGCGGTAAATTCATCATCCCGTCTTTCGGCTCGCGTGGCGGCATCAATTTTCGTCGTTGCACGGACCGATATAAGATCGAACCAATCAAGCGGCTTATTCGGGAAATGTTTGGCATGCGACCATTAACGCTCTGGATTGGAATTTCCCTGGATGAAGTGCATCGGATGAAGCCCAACAAGTTAAAGCGGATTACAAACCGCTGGCCGTTGATCGAACTGCGGAAATCACGGCATGATTGCGAACAATGGCTGAGCCGGCACGGGTTTGATAAGCCCGAAAAATCGGCGTGCACCTATTGCCCATATCATTCTGATGCAACTTGGCGGAAACTTCTGTCATCACCGGAACGAAAGGGAATTCTGCGGATGGATGCGTTTTTAAACGCGCACGGGCAATATTTGCACCGCAGCTTGAAACCGTTGTCCGAAGTCGATTTATCGACTGATGAAGACCACGGGCAACAAATCATGTTTGGAAACGAGTGCGAGGGTATGTGCGGCGTTTAAAAAAGTATCAAAATGTATCAAAAAACGGTTAAAGATTCCGCGAAATTAAGCGACGATAAAGCGGTTTTACCTAGCAAACGCGATTTTCGCTAGGTAGCCAAAGCGGATTCGATTCCCGCCCCCGCCTGCCCGATTTAGCTAGGTAAATCCGGTTTCCCTAAAAAAAAGTATCAAAAAAGTATCAGATTTTGCTTGTTGAGCGCTTTGAGTGGGACTAATCTGCTCACCCGTGGACGTTATCGATGATTCCGCGGGTTTGCCGGCAGCGCCGGCCGTGGAACAGGAACCGCCGGAAATTCGCCGGCATGTCAACCTTCGGCAGCGCGGCGTTTTGGAGTGCCTTTCGGATGAGCGCAAAGCGGCGCTGCATGAGTGGCTAAAGAATCCGGCCATGAGTTACGTGCAAATTTGTAGCCGGATCAAAACGGAATGGGATTTGCAGGTTTGGCCGAAGTCGCTGTCGGTTTATTACGCCAGGCGCGTGGCGGATGAGGTGATCGAGGAGCGCCAGAAATCTGTCGGCGTGGTGGCGCTGGTGAATGAGGACATCGACAAAAACCCGGCGGATTATGCGAAGGCGATTTTAGACCTCTTGGGCGATCGGACGTTTGATAAGATCGGAGACCCTAGCTCGCAGCCGAAGATCGTGGCGCACTGGGTGCAGATTTTTAACAATTTGCGCGCGTCCGAGAAAAATCTGGAGCTGCGCGAACGGGATTTAGCGGCGAAGGAACGCGAGCTCACGCTTAAAGAAAAGAAATTCGAGGAAGCGCAACGGACCATCGCGGACCCGAAGCTGTCATCCGCGGAAATAGGGGCGCGCTGCCGTCAGATTTTCGCGCCGCTCTTCGGTGAAGCGGCCGAGCCGAAAGATAACGGGCAGGAATTTCTGCCGGCGTTTTTTGAGAATGGGAATTCGGCATCGTGAAACCTTATCGGCAGGTGCAGAAACGGAAGCCAGCCGGCGCTGCGGTAACTGCTACGGGCACGGTTTCGCCGCTGGAATTGCTTTTGCCGTATCAGCGGCGGTGGGTGGGTGATCAGGCGCGGTTTAAGATTTGCGTACAGGCGCGGCAAACGGGGAAATCCTTCCAAACTGCGTGCGAGGCTATTTCGAGCGCGTTTATCGAGCCGGGAACGAAGTGGGTTTGTCTGAGCTCGGGCGAACGCCAGAGCCTCGAGTGGATGGAGAAGGCGAAGGAATGGGCGGACGCCTTTCGCCTGGCGATTGAAAATTACACTGAGGATCGGGAGATGGGGCAGGCGCTGCTGCGGGTGGCTGAAATTCGGTTTGCGAATGATTCGCGGATCATCGCGATCCCGGCGAATCCTTCGACGGCCCGCGGTTACTCGGCAAACATCATTCTGGATGAGTTTGCCTATCACGATGACCCGGATGCGGTTTGGGCGGCGATGTTCCCGGCCTTAACGAATCCGCTGGGAGATTTCAAGAGCCGCTATCGTGCGCTGTTTGCGGGCCAAAAGGTCGACGCGCTGAAGCATGAGCGGAAAATTCGCGTTGTTTCGACGTTTAACGGGCGGCAGAATAAGTTTTTTTCGCTCTGGGAAAACCGTGAGAAAAACGGTTACAGCGCTTACAAGGTCACGATCCACGATGCCATCAGGGAAGGGCTGCATCTTAACGCCGATGAGCTGCGCGATGCGTTGGATGATCCCGACATTTGGGCGCAGGAATATGAGTGCGAGCCAATTGATTCGAGCAATGTTCTTTTGCCTTATGACTTGATCGCGCTGGCGGAAACCATCGACGCCAGCGAAGTCATTGATCCTGATTTTTTCGAGACTAATCGGCGGCGTGAAATCTTTTGCGGGATTGATTTCGGCCGCAGCAATGATCCCACGGTTTGTTGGACGCTGGAGCTGGTGGGTGACACGCTCTGGACCCGCGAGGTGCTAGTGCTCGATAAGATGAGCACGCCGAATCAAAACGCGATTCTGGCGCAACGGATCAAAGCATCGCGGCGGACGGCGCTTGATTACACCGGGCCTGGCATCGGGTTTGGTGATTACGCGGTAAAGGACGCGGGCATGAGTGAGTGGAAACCCGAAGAGCACCATTTCGGCAAAGTGGAGCTGTTTACTTTTACTCCCAAAAGTAAGCGGCTCCTTTTCCCCACGTTGCGCCGGAAGTTTGAAGCGCCTTGTCGCATCCGGGTGCCGATTTCGCGCAAGGTGCGCGAAGACTTGCACGCGATGCAGCAGGTGGTGAACAAGGGCGAATATTCCTATTGGGCGCCGCGGACACGGGAGGGCCACAGTGATCGTTGCACGGCGCTGGCGCTGGCGGTGCGCGCGGCCGGGGAAAGCACCGCGGGCGCGATTCGTGATCCGAGGGTGATTCACTTTGGCCGGCCGGCCACGAGCCGGTTCGCGCAATTTCAACCGATGAGGTTGGCGTCTTGAAAGAGTTTGAAGAAAACGCGGTTCAGGAGCAGACCGAGCTGGCGACGCGGCTGGGCAAATTGGCTGAGTTTAATCGCAGCGAAGATTTCAACGCTTTGGATACAGAAGAAAAGCTTCTGCTGCAAATGCAGGAGCATGCGATGTATCTGCACCTCTATTTTCTCGCGGGCCGGATTCATAATTTCGGGAAGGATGAAGCCGCGTGAGAAGAATTGCTAAGGAAAGCAGGAAAGCAGGAAAAGCGCGGACGCTGAAGGTCCGCAAGAATGGGAAGCACGCGATTGACGCGGCTTCTACCATGCGCGTGCCGACTTCGGTGATGCGCAATGTTTTGCGGCCACAGGTGAACCGGAGCTGGATGATGCCTTACGTGGCGTCTTATACGCCGGTGATGGTTGAATCAATCCTGCGCGGGGCGCTGGCGGGCGTGATGGTGCAGCAATGGGAATTGTTCCGGCTGATGCTCGATACCTGGCCCGCGCTGGCGGCGTGCAAGGAGGAATTGCTTTACGGAATCAGCCGGCGGGAATTGCAGTTTGATCCTTACGCGGAGGAGGATGAGGAGCCGACGCAGAACGCGATTGAACGCGAAAAGCTTGTCACTGAAGCACTGCGCAATATGCAGCCGCGCGCCGAAGCGGATGAAAACGGGCTGGATGGCACGATTGAAGACCTGATGGACGCTTGGTTTCGCGGCATCAGTGTGTGCGAGGTGCTCTGGTATAGCACTGACACGGTTAACCAGGGACTGATCACGGCGCCGCGCGCGACGAAGTTTGCGCACCCGTGCAATTACGCATTCGGCGATGATGGCGTTTTAGGTCTTACGGACGACAGCAATTATGCGGAAACGACAACGGGCTATCGCAAGGCCGAGGTGCGGCCGTTTCCGCCTTACAAATTCCTTACCGCGATTCACAAGGCGCAATCCGGTAGTCCAATTGGCGGTGCATTGCTTCGTCCACTCGCCTGGTGGTGGTGCGCCGCCAATTTTTCTAGCGATTGGTTACTTAACCTCGCGCAAATATTTGGCCTTCCATTCCGGTGGGCAAACTATGCTGCTTCTGCGCCTGATGAAACGGTTTCGGCCGTTTGTAATATGTTGCAGAACATGGGGAGCGCCGGTTGGGCGGCGTTCCCCGAAGGCACTTCACTGGAATTGAAGGAAGCGGCGCACGGCAGCGACCGAACGCCGCAGGGTGATTTGCTCGACCGCGCCGACGCCTACGTGCGTCTACTGATCTTGGGCCAAACAATGACAGGTAACACGTTGGCCAGTGGGCGCGGCGGGCAAAGCTTTGGCACAGTGGAAGCGCAACTGAAACAGGATCGATTAGACGCAGCTTCTTTCTTCATCTCGAACATTTTTAATCGGCAACTGATTCCCTACATCCTGCAGCTCAATTACGGCGACACGATGGAAGCGCCGCGGTGCCGGTTCCTGAAGGAAACCGAAGGGACGTATCAGGATGCGCAACGCGATCAAATCCTCACAACGATGGGGCTGGATATTCCGCTGAGCCATATCCGGCACAAGTATTCGATCCCGGCGGCGACGAACGATGAACCAACAACGAAACCTCCGCCAAAGCCGACAGCGCCTTCTAACGTTACTGCGGGTCCGCGGGGCACTAGGCCACTTGGCGAACCTTCGCGGAATGGGACGCCGAACCCGAAGGAAATGGCTGCGAAGCTGGAAAAAATCTCAGCCATTGAGGATGAAGAGATTTTCGCAATCGAGTTAGACCGCCTGGCTGATGAGGTAGAAGCCAAAGATGTAGCCCCGACGGCGCCGGCGCCGCGTGCGGGCAAAAGCTGGCACGCGCGGCCGTTCATCACCAAAAACGCGGCGGAACATTTCGCGGAGCAACACCCAGGGACATGGGTTGAAGAGGCAATGAGCGGCGGCAAACCGAACGGCTGGAGCGTTAAATTCGAAGCATGAAAAAGAAAATCGCAGTCAAGAAATCGAAGCCAATCGCGGTTAAGAAATCAAAGCCAGTCGGTCTCAGAAACGGAGCGCGTCGAAAGCCAAAAGCTCGCAGGGAATCCAAGCTCATAACAACGCATCCGAGTTCCACGGTGACAGGGCATTTAACACCAGCGCAAAACAAGGAATATCGGAGGCAGATGAACTGGCCATGAACGACGACGACACGCAGCCAATTGAATGCCGCGCGGCGGTGGAGATTTCGGCTACCTCGCGGAATGAAGTTTTGTTTTTGCCGATTGGCGTGCACGCCATCACGCCAGTGGCCGGTGGCATCGGGCGGCCCATCAAAGTTAAGGTTGATGCTTCAACCGCCGACGCCATCGAAGCGCAGCGCAAAATCATGGCCGGCAAAGGCAAACGGCCATATTTCGATTTTGACCATGAAGACGGCGCGGCAAGTTTCTGGCCGGAAGGCTTCGCCTGGCGCAGTGGCGAAGGCGTAATAGCGAAAGGCGAATGGACCGCGCGCGGGCGCAAAGCCGTGGAAGGCAAAGATTACCGGGCCTTCTCGCCAGTGTTCCATGTGGATAATAAACGCAGCGATCCAGCAAAGGTGATTTGCATGGAACACGCGGCTCCGAACATGGGCGGGTTAGTAAACAATCCCGCATTCAATTTGCCCTTGTGGGCAAAAAACGCCGGAGAGTCGGCGACATCAACAAACAATCCTGCGGCGGCGAGGCTTCAGGAAACCAACAAAGAGGAAAACAAAATGACGACAGAAGAACTCGCCGCGCTCCGGGCGAAAGATCAGGAGCTTGAGAGAGATGAGCAGGATGAATCGACCGCAACCAAACGTGCGGCGTTGCATTCCGAAATCAGGGCTGGCGAACTTGAAATGGAACTAAGCGAAATCAAAGCCAGTAACGAGGCATTGCAGGGCAAGGTTCGCAAACGCCAGCTTGATGATGCGCGCCTGGCGGTGCGCGAGGCGGTGAAGCGCGGCGCGATCGCGGCCCGCGATTTGCCGAAACAAAAGATGTGGGAAACCCGCATTGCGGCTGATCCAAGGGACAAGGAAATTCTGGATTCAATTCCTGGCAACATGCCGCAACTGAGCGGCGCTATCATCGCCGGTGGCAGGGTCACGATTAGCGATGACGATCCTTCGCGCATCTTTGGGGAGCTGGCGCGGGTTAGCTCGCTTTCGTGCAAGACTTCGCAACCTGAGCAGCGCCGGACGTTGAGCCGTGAGTTTGCGGCGATCTATTCCCGCGAATTCAAAGGGTCCAACAAAGAGCGGATGCTTTCGTTCCCGGTTTCGGAATTCGAAACGGCAATCATGGGCGCGGACGTAACTGACACGAACCTGAAAACCCTTTCCGGGTCACTGGTAACTCAGCGCACGCTTGAGCTGCTCAAGTTCACGTTCCCATCGCTAACGATGTTCACAACGGACTTCAGCGATACCGCCGCGCAATTCAATCAGACCGTGATTACCCGCACGGTAACGATTCCGAACGTAACGGATTACAACACCACGACGGGCTGGGCCGATTCAACGGCAGCAAACGTGGATGTGCCGGTCACGATCAACAAACACAAGGGCGTCAATATCACGTTCAACGAGCAAATCCTGGCTTCCACGGTTCGCCGGTTGTTCGATGAGTTTGCGCCGGCAGCGGCTTACGCGTTGTCGAAGCAGATGGTTGACGATCTTTACGCCAACATTACGGATGCCAACTTCACCAACAACAGCGTCACGGCCACGTCATCCTTCGCGCGGACAAGCGTGATCGACATTGGCACGCAGTTGACCCTGCGCGGCGTTCCGCTGGCGTTGGGCCAACGGACACTGCTTCTATATCCTACAGTGTTTTCGAAACTCGTCGCAGATACGGCCTTAATCACCTTCGCGGCTTATCAAAAGCCCGAACTGATCACGGCGCCGCAGAATGGTGCATCGCTGGTGATCCCGGTCGATACCTTCCAGGTGGTCAACGCGCCGAACCTGCCGACGAACAACGGCAACGTCACGGGCTTTGGATGCAGCAAATCGGCATTGATAATCGCAACACGCCTGCCGAATGATTACACCAGCGCCAATCCCGGCGCCAACTACGGCAGCGTCCAGGTGATGACTGAGCCTGATATTGGAATCAGCGTAATGCTCACGCAATACGTCAATCATCAGCTCGCCGCGGCAACGTCGCGGGTTTCGCTGATGTATGGCACGGCAGCCGGCCAGGGTAACGCCGGGCAACTGCTGAAAGCCGCAGCCGGTTCCGGTTCCAGTAGAGCGTAATTCGATTTGGTCTCCCTGCCCTTCCGCCGGGATTCGGGAGGGCAGCAATGACCAAATGAAGAGGATCGCTAAGGAAAGCAGGAACGCAGGAAAAATCAGAGAGAAGGGCAAGAGGGCTTCATGCTTTCCTGCTTTCCTTAGAAATTCCCCATGAAAATAGACGCTGAAACTGGATGGTTCAAAGGAGTTGGTGACATCGTTTGCTACGCTTGGATTGGGCAAGGCATACGTGAAGCCGGCGGCGATGTCACATTTTACTGCAACGGCTGGCGCCAGGAGCTTTTCGGGTTGTTTGGGTTTAACTCAACCACCGATCCGACAGGCGCGGTAGTGACCCACGAAGGCTACGAAACCGCGGTGCAGAATAAGTCGCCACTCAACTACTTGGAATGGATCGCCGAGAAGCTGGGCGTCAACGTCGCGCCACGGCGGCCCAAATTAAACATGATCCCGATGGACCGCGAGCTCGGCCGTCGCGCTTCGGCCAACGTTTTAATCTTTCCGCATTGCGTATGGCCGCCGCGGACCTGGCCAAAAAGCTATTTCATCGAGCTGGCTTACATGCTTCAGCAGCGCGGGCTCACGGTCAAGATGGTCACTGAAGAGCGCGATTACGAGCTGTTAAGTTTTCACGGGATTTACAAAAAGAGTTGGCACTTCATCGCCGCGGCCATTCAATGGGCTGATTTAGTTATCGGGAATGACTCTGGTCCGGCTCATCTCGCCGGCACCATCGGCACCCGCGCACTGGCCATTCACGGTCCAACGCAGGAGCGCATCTATGGCTACCTGCCGGAAGTTACGTCTTACCGTAAAAAGGCGTTGCCATGCGCGGGTTGCCATTGTTTGCCGCCTTTCCCGAAGGGAACCGCGTGCAACATCGGGTGCGGTGAACTGTATCGGACGTTTCCCGAAGACGTTTTGCCGGCGGCAATCGGAATGCTAAGGAAAGCAGGAAAGCAGGAAGATCTGGGCAAGGTGGCATGATGGAAGATTATCATCAACTTATTGCCAACACTGTGACTGAGCACGCCAGGCAGCTGCACCGCGCCATTGATTACATCGAGGTTGGAGTATTTAGAGGCGACAGCGCTAAGGCAGTAATGTCAACCGGACACTGTCGATACGCCCTATTGATTGACGACTTTTCCAATACTCACTGCGGCGACGCTACCTCGTCACTGCAAACAGTAGAAACGAATCTGCACGATTACGGCGGGTTGTTTGAAATCAAAGCGCGCCCTTCGCACGAAGTATTGCCAACGGTCAAACGGCAATTCGACATCGGGTTTGTGGATGGCGAACACACTATTGATGGATGCCGCGGCGACATGGAATTGATGTGGCCGCTCTTACGCGAGGATGGCGTGATGTTTGTCGATGACCTGCGACACGCCGCTTACCCGCACATCGAAAAGCTTGTGGAGCAGTTCGCAAAGGACAATGGCCTTAAATACACATACCACCAGGTCCATGAAGGCCTGGGAGAATTACGCCGATGATTAACCCGAATCAACTCGGCCGTAGTCCATTTCCTGCCGGCGCTTCTCAATGGATGCTGGTAGGGTTGCGCGGCGGGGCCGTAGTAACACCACCGTTTGATCCTACCAGTATTGCCGGATTGAAACCCTGGTTAAAAGCTGATGCACTGAGCTTAAGCGATGGCGATCCAGTAACCACCTGGGCTGATTCAAGCGGGAGCGGTTATGACGTTGCGAGCAGCGGGGCGCAGCGGCCTATCTACCATACGGGCATTGTTAATGGGAAACCTGCACTACAATTTGTCTCGGTGGCTTCGCAGTTCATGCAGGCTTCCACGTCACTAGGCATTTCACAGCCTGACACGATTTTTATTGTGGCGAAAACAGTTGGAGGTGGAAGTGGGCGGTTGATAGATGTCGCTACTGGCGCACGCCAGCTTCTTGATGTTGACGATCCGGCTACTGGACATTTCCGAATCTTCGCCGGGACTCTACTTGCCGATGCGGTAAACTACGATGGCGCGTTTCACGTTTTCGCAGCGGTATTCAATGGCGCATCTAGTTTCGGTTATGTAGATGGCACCCAGACAATAACAGGCAATGCTGGAAGCGCAGGCGTAGGGAACCTTGTTATCGGCTCCGATACAACCGCCGCGTTCATGACCGGCTACATTGCAGAGGTCTTGATTTATAATTCTGCACTTTCCGGCACTGACAGAGGCAACGTAGAAACCTATCTGAAAACCAAATACGCAATTCCATGAAATGCCTGAAACCCTTGAAAAACATTCGCTCTGGGTCGGGATATGGCAGGCCGCGCTTGGGCTTTTCATCGGGATTGTGGTTTCCGCTTTCATCTTTGGCAGGCAAGCGGGCGATCTACGGCAGAAGATTAATGACGTTGTGTCGTGGAAGCAGGAAGCCTCGCCGCGCATTGAACGCATGGACCGCGGCGGCTCGATCTCATTCGAGAATTTCAAGACCCATTATGACGCTGAACAGGCAAAGCAATACAAACGGTTGGATAAGCTTGAAGAGGAAATCAGGCATATCCAAACCATCGAACTGCGCATTGAAAGATTAGAACGCAATGGAAACCCGCATTGAATTAAAGGAAGGCGACACGCTGATCGTAACCGCGGTAGCTAAGGCGCCGGCGCCGGAACCGACGCCGCAACCTGAGCAGGACTTGGAAATTCTGCTCAAGATCGGCGATGTGAATATCTACCAGAGTCTCGATGAAAGTTATGTCTGCTTCAAAAGCGATCTGGATATTTGCAACGATGGAAGCGGGCCGAGCCACGATGATTCAAGTTATCAGAGTCAAACCGCATACTGGAACGGTGGAAAGTTTCTTAATGCCGATGTGGACAAATACATCGTCGTCCCGCCGCAGATTCGTTCAATGACAGCCGGCGTGGTGATGGGTTGCCAGGCAAAGCTGACCAATCTTGATACCGGCGTTGAGACTCCCGCGGTAGTGGGCGACATCGGGCCTTCATCAAAAACCGGGGAAGCCGCATATTGCGCCGCGAAGATAGTTAATCCGAGCATCGGCCACAACACGGGCGACACCAAGCAAATCTATCTTTATGAGCTATGGCCGGATGTTCCGGCGGTAGTGGACGGCAAAACCTACAAACTGGAACCGGCGGGATGATCAAGAATCGCTAAGGAAAGCAGGAAAGCAGGAAATTTCTTATGGCATGGGTAATACTGACAACTGATGACGTTCTAAGCGAATTTACGCCCAACGAGGCGGCCACGTTGCGCAACCTGCAAGGCAGCGGCAGCGGGCCGGGTTACGCTAACATCGATGTTATCACCGCGCGTACCATTGATGAAGTGCGCGGCTATATCATGGCCGGCGATTACGCCATTGATGACGCGAATGATGATACGTTGCCGAAAGGACTTTTCGCCGATGCCATAGCGATCGCGCGCTGGCGCGTGCTGATTTCCGCGCCGCAACTTCGCCAGCTCCAAACCGAAGAGCGCCGGAAAGCTTATGAGGACGCGCTGAAGAAACTCGGCCTGGTAGCGGATCAGAAATTTAACGTTGAGCCGCCGGAACCGCCGACATCCGATCTCACCGCGGGCTGTTGGAACAGCGAAAATAAAATGCTCATGCGCACGCATCCGGTGCCGCGGCCCGGCGCGCAAGGCGCCGACGATTACGCAAACCCCGAAGCGCCGGCCGACGCGGAGCCTACGCCATGAAACCGCAAATTGATTACGCACGAATTTTTCGCGGAGCCGCGCGCATGGAAGATATGGGCAAAGCGCGCGAACTGCTGCGCGTAGTAGCGGCGGCGGCCGCAGAGTACCAGCCCGCAGCCGACACGGCTGCCTCTACAGTCGCCGATAAAGATTTTGCCGAACACTTCGACAAACGCAAAGAAGACATTGACCACCTGCACAATGAAATCAAAACAGAGTTTCGTTTAGTCCAGGGCGAAGTTTTGCGGAAGTTGCGAAGGCATTTCACTAATGCCGATATTACATCGGCGGAAGGTGGCGATTTCATGTTTGACCCAGAACAGCTCGCCGCGGACCTGTCAGAAGTCCTGGGTGATGCATTACCGGATATTCTAATCGACGCTGGCCAGGATGTTCTAGATGGATTTTTGCCGGCGCCGGAAGAAGCCAGGGCGTTCATCAATGAGCGTCAAAACCTGATGACGGATGTTTCCCAGGAGGTTTTCGATTCGGTAAAGGCCGAACTGCAGGAGGGTTTGGATAAAGGCGAATCATACAGGGAGCTGGCCAAACGTCTTAGCGACAAATTTGAAGAGATAAGCGAAGGCCGCGCGCAAACGGTTGCCTCCACCGAGGTCGCTTCAGCATATGGCAAGGCCAGAAATGACGCCATGATTGAAAGCGGCGTGAAATATAAAATTTGGGTTGGTAGTGGCAGGCCGCCTGGAACACCCGGCGGGATGCGGCCTGCTCACGCTGCCGCTCACTACATGCAGCAAACGGTTCCATTCGATGAACCGTTCATTGTCGATGGCGAAGAATTAATGTATCCCACTGACCCGAAGGGGTCACCTGAAAATATCATTAACTGTCACTGCGTGGCGTTGCCAATGGAAGAACCGCTCCGGGGCAAAGAGGTAGTGTCAAGACAGCGGACAATTCAACAGAACGATTCTACGGGCATCCTGGCGCGTCCGAAATCAGAAAACACCCCGAAAGGGCAGTACTGATGCCGGCACCCATCATCATTGAGCTTAGCCCAGGGGCGCAGGCTGTCATGGCTAAGCTCCGGCAATTTCCGCAGGAAATGGGCGCAGCCATCAAGCGCGGCATGGATGAGGCGGGAAACATCGCCTGGCGCGAAATAACCCTTCAGCGTTTCAGCGGCAAAGGTCCGTATCCGGTTGTGATGCACAAGCTGGGCGAACGCACTGAGCGTTTGAAGCAATCGCTCTTTTATCGCGCTGCGCGCGTTCAAACCGCGGGGCAATCAGTGACAGTAACCGGCACGATGGGCAGTTTCGGCGTGAAATACTTCCCACTTCACGAATATGGATGGATTGGAACGCAGTATGTGAAATCGTTTTTTCGCATAAACAGGCGCCCTGGCTTGCACAAGCCAAAGGTATTGGTGCTGGTAAAGGGTTTCACGCGCCGCATGAACATTCCCGCCCGCGCGCCGATGCACCACGGCATCAACGATCACCGAATACTTTTTCAACAGAAAATTCAAAATGAATTGGAAAAGATGTTAGCGCAAAAAACATGATCGCCGATCCAGACAACATCTTTGAAACGGTGCAGAACGACATCGCCACCGAGCTAATGAGCAGGGCGCTGTTTCAAAACATCGACATGCCCGATGGCAGCGCCTGGGTCGTGCTCACTGAGGATGAGGGCGACATCGAGTATCTGTTTACAAAGATGATTTCAGACTGCGGTCTTAGCGTCATCGTGCAAAGCCCAATAGTGCACACCGCGGCAGGAACCAAACCCGTGCCGGAGGTGCAATTCAATCCGCTTAGCATCGCAGTCTCAATATCGGAAGCCGTAATCTTTAATCGCGCCGGCGGCACAGGCGTTCGCGTGATGCGCGCCGCTTACGAAGTCATCAGCACGCTGCACACGTTCAAGCCGCCCAGCCTTAACAAGCCTCTGGCATTCACCGAAATGCTAAAAGACCGCGACAGCCACCCGGAAACCGGCGCGCTTGTCGCATCCCGAATTTGTCTGTTCGAAGTGAAACCCTACTTCCTGGTTGTCTCATCGTGAACCGGCAAGCCACAACTAACAAAGAAAGAAAAACATGAACCTACAAAAACTCATCATCGGAAATCACTTGTGGTTTGCCCGAACCACAGAGGATAACTTCATCTATCAAGTCGGCACGGTCGCCCTTACTAACGGCGCCGCTGGGCTGACAGGCACCGGCACCACCTTCACCGGCATCACCCCAGGCACGAAACTAAAGATCGCCGGCCGCACCGTATCGGTGGCCAGCGTCACCGACGCCACGCATATCGTGCTGACTTCCGTCTGGTATGGCAACACCAGCAGCGGCCTGCCCTGGTGGAAAAACGTGGCTGTCGCTGTTGATTTCAACACGCCGCCGGCCAGTGAAGCGCTTTGGCTGAGCGTTGGCGACATCGAAGACGCAAACTTTAATCCGACGCGCGATGAAGTGGAAGTTTTTTCGCCGTCGCCTGGTCACTATGTGATGAGCGAGAAGCTCACCAAGTTTTCGCGGCTTACGGTTGAAATGACGTTGCAAGACATGAGCGAGCTGTTTTTCGAAATGCTGATGAGCGCAGTCGGCCCGATCGGCAGCGGTTCCAGCGGCGGACCGTATCAGCCTTACACCGCCACCGGCGTCATCCGCGGCTGGTTCAGGTGCGCGCAATTCGGCCAGGATGATGCGCAAAACAACATCTTTACCGCCTGGGGCCGCGCCACCGCGCAAGCCGTTCGCTTCGGAAACGACATCGCCAAAGGCAAGGTGAACTTTGAGCTGCTATCCAATCCGAATAACACCGGCACGCTAAGCCTGGAAGCATGATCAATGGCCCTAATCAACGCCACATGGAAAGTTACGCACGCCGGCGTTGTATTGCTGGATTGGACTGATTTCAGCGACGGCGAACCGCACATTGACCGTTCATTTCTGTTTGATGGGTTTGCGGCGCTGAGCGGCAGTGGAAGCGGGAAACGGTATCTAACGCGCGAAAATCTTTCTCACACCATAGCTTTTACGCGCGTCATTCATTTCGAGAATGATGATGAAGCGCGCACATTCGAGCGGGAACACACTGCCTCACTGTCAATCGGTTCAGCGGATTGCCTCATTGAATGGTTGAATACCGGGCTATCCGACACCCTGGAGGATGCGGTCATTTCATCTTACAGGGCGCATGTGGAGAATAATATGTTCATGGCCGATTACGCCCTGCAAGGCGGCAAAATATTAACAAGCGGATTCACGCCGCCACCGCCCCCCACTGAAACCGGCACATGGCGCCTGGTGAGTGTCGAAGGCCCGCCCGGAGGCGTCACACTCCAGGTCAAGAACTCAAGTGACGTATGGGAGGATGTATGGACTTACATAGCCAGCTCTTAAAAATTCCTGCTTTCCTGCTTTCCTTAGCAATCATCTTATCTTCTGCTTCCGCTCAGACCGGAACGATCAACGTTGATCAGAACCATACCGGCCACAAGGTATATGGATTGCCTACCCCCGCGGCTGACAACGAAGCGGCCACCAAGAAATATGTTGACGACAACGCCGGCGGTGGTGGTGGTAGTGGGACTGTCACCAGTATCACGGCGACAACGCCCATCGTTGTGACGCCCAGTCCGCTGGTGACGACAGGCGTCATCAGCATTGCCGATACGGCAGTGACACCTGGCAGCTACACCAACACAAATCTCACTGTTGATGCCAAGGGCAGGATCACGGCAGCGTCAAACGGCACAGGCGGCACCGTCACGCCTGCGGCATTGACTAAGGCCGATGACACCAATGTTACGCTGAGCCTTACCGGAACGCCTTCCACGGCGCTCTTACAGGCAACAACATTGACGCTGGGATGGACCGGAACGCTGGCAATCTCCCGCGGTGGCACCGGGGCGGCCACCGCCGCCGCGCACAACTATTTTGGGAACAACACCGGCAGCACCGCGGCGCCGGGATTTCATCAGATCGACTATAGCGAACTGAGCGGCACGCCCGCGCCGGCTGGAACGATTGCCAGCACCACCGATATTCTTAAAGGCAACGGCAGCGGCAGCGCGGTGGCCTTGGGATCAGCTACTACTGGCAAGGTGCTTAAATCCAATGGCACAACCTTTGTTGCATCTACCGAGACATACGCCGCGCCAGGGACAAGCGGCAACCTGCTTACCAGCGATGGAACCAATTGGACGAGCGCGGCGCCAGCCGGCGGCGGTGCTGTGAGCAGCGTCACCGGGACTTCGCCGATTGTGGTTAGTCCTACGACCGGCG
>Ga0209811_10000269_pt1 | contig 24265 bp, 31 predicted proteins | sample Coa_R1_6_FD_187161 | JGI IMG/M metagenome (GOLD analysis project Ga0209811, IMG submission 187161) | Surface soil microbial communities from Centralia Pennsylvania, which are recovering from an underground coalmine fire. - Coalmine... | ecosystem: Environmental > Terrestrial > Soil >... | reverse complement strand
GCGCCTTGGGATTCCCGCGGTGCTGTGGAGCGGGCTCGATCGCGACGTTGAAGCCGTCGCCAAGACCGCGCGCGGAAAACTCGCGGACGCCGGCGTCGTGCTGGTCGATGCCGACATTGCCGGACTGTTCGAACAGAATGGCAAGGTGTCGTTCCCGGTTGCGCTGCATGAACCGATTGACGATATCCCCGCCTATCTCAAGGCTTCCGGCATCGAAGACGTTTCGCTCGCCGACATCGCCGTGTCGAGCGGGCTCATGTTCGGAACGATGGTAGGCCTGCCGCTCGACCGCTGGCCGCGCACCGCGGCATGGCTGAAGCGCTGCGGCGAGCGTCCGGCAGTGAAAAAGGCGCGGTAGGCATGGCGGTCTCGCGACGGGCCATCCTCGGCGCCACGGCCGCCGGCGCCCTGCTCGCGCTCGCTCCAGCGCTCGCCCAGCAACCGCGCGCCAAGGGACCGCGCGTCTGGCTCGACCTGGACCAGGCCGAGCTCGACGACGCCTACGACCAGAGCGTGTACGCGCCCAACCAGAAGCAGGTCACCGGGCGCTACGTCACCAACAGCGACGCGATGCGCGCGCGACTAGGCGCGCCGCGTCGCTTCGCCTACGGCCCGACGCCAGTCGAGGGACTCGACGTCTGGACGACGAAGCGGGCGAACGCGCCGATCAACGTCTTCGTTCACGGGGGCGCTTGGCGCGTCGGCACCGCGGCGGCGTACGCCTTTCCCGCCGAGCTCTTCGTCAACGCGGGAGCGCACTTCGTCGTGCTCGATTTCGCCTCGGTGACCGACCTGGGCGGCGATCTTTCGGCCATGGCCGACCAGGTGCGCCGCGGCATCGCGTGGGTGCACCGCAATGCGAAGACCTTCGGAGGCGATCCCGACCGCCTCTACCTCTCCGGCCACTCTTCGGGCGCGCATCTCGCCGGCGTCGCCCTCGTCACCGATTGGAAAAAGGACTTCGGGCTGCCCGCCGACACGGTCAAGGGCGGGCTCCTTTGCAGCGGCATGTTCGACATGAAGCCGGTCCGGCTTTCGGCGCGCAGCCGCTACGTCAAGTTCACCGACGCGATGGAAGACGCGATGAGCACGCAGCGCCACCTCGACCGGCTCAACGCGCCGGTGGTGCTGGCCCACGGCACGCTCGAGACGCCCGAGTTCCAGCGCCAGTCGCGCGACTTCGCCGCCGCGGTGAAAGCGGCGGGCAAGCCCGCGCAGCTGCTGATCGCCCAGGGCTACAACCATTTCGAGATACTCGAGACGCTCGCGAGCCCTTACGGCCTCCTCGGCCGGGCGGCGCTCGAGCAGATGAAGCTCGGCTGAGACGCGACCGAGGGAACCCGCATGAGAATGCCCGACTACCAGGTATCAGGCGAAGGCAAGACGACGATCTTCCTCCTTCACGGAATCTACGGCGCGAAAGACTACTGGCGCTACCAGACCGAGCGGCTGGTTGCACGCGGCTACCGCGTGGTGGCCTGGGACGCGCCGGGATACGGCATTTCGCCATTGCCCGATACGTTCAACTTCGACGTCGTCGCCGGAGCGGGCGCGCACCTCGTCCGCGCGCAAGCGACCCAGCGCAACGTGGTGTTCGGCCACAGCATGGGCGGGCAGATCACGCCGCGCATCCGGCTCAAGGTACCCGAGCTCGTTCACGGCATCGTCATCTCGGCGACGATCGGCTACTTCGGCAACCGCACCAAGGAGGAGCAGGAGGAATTCGTGCGCAAGCGCACCGCGCCGCCGCCGCCCGGCACCGATCCGTACGCGGCGCAGCTCGCGATGGTCAACTCCATGCTCGGGCCGAGCTCGCAGGGACCCGAAGTGGAGCTGGTGCGCTGGGTCGCCTCGCGCACCCCGCCCAAGACCGTGCAGGCGGCGGTGAAAGCGGTGCAGACTTATCCCGAGGCCGACGCGGTGTCGGCGATCCGCGCCGTGTCGGTGCCGACGCTGCTCGTCGCGGGCGAAGTCGACCAGACCGGACATCCCGCGGGCATGAAGCGCGTCGCGGCGATGATCCCGGGCGCGGATTTCGCGGTGGTCTCGGGCTCCGGGCACTACCCCTGGGCCGAGAATCCGGCGGAGTTCAACCAGGCGTTCTTCGGGTTCCTCGACCGCCACTTCGCGAACTAACGCGCGGGCACCGTCCACAGGTACAGGGTGCTCGCGCCTGCCTGCACCGTCTTTTCCGGAGTCCAGTCCTCGCCGAATCCGTAGCGGTGCGCGACGATGCGCGTGCCGGGCTTGAGCTCCTTCCGGAGCTTCGGCAGCAGTTGGCGGTTGAGCGATTCGAACAGGAACAGCGTCACGACGGTAGCGTCGCCGATATCGGTCTCGAACAGGTCTCCGCGCACGAAGCGCACGCGGTTCTCGACCCCGGCGCGCTTCGCGTTGTACACCGCCATGCGCAAAGGCGCGGGATCGATCTCGACTCCGACACCGCGCGCGCCGAACGCCTTCGCCGCTGCGATGACGATGCGGCCGTCGCCGCAGCCCAGATCGTAGACCGTGTCGTTCGGGCCCGTGCCGGCGAGCTTGAGCATTCCGAGCACCGCTTCGTCGGTGCTCGGAAAATACGGGACCTGGGGATCGGGACCGGTCGCGGGGCCGTCCGTCAGCCGGGTGTCGCCGGACCAGCGATCAATCGCCGCGCACCCTGAAAGGAGCGCGAGACCGAGCAGCAGCGCCGGGAGCGCGGAGATCCGCCTCACATCCCGGGCGACGGGGGAGCGGGCGCCGGCGCGCGCGCCATCGTGAGGGTGCCGTTTGTGTACTGCCCCTCGCAAACGTCCGCGCCGGAGTACGTCCCGCTGACCGAATTCACCGTGATGTCCGGAATCGTGCCCGTCAGCGTCGCTTCGCAGGAGGGCGTGGGGTCGTGAGCGGGATCTGCGGGGAACTTCGCGGTCCACGTCAGGGTTGTTCCCGAAAGCGTACCGGTGAGTGCGCCCGTCCTGCTCCTGTGACACGAGGCGCAGGTCCCGGGCGCATCGGTGGATTGAGTCGTCACGGTCCCGGACACGTTCGCGCCGTTCTGCGTCACCGTCCACGAGACGACCGTGGTCCCCATGCCCGTCCCCGCCGCGCCCGTATTCGGATTGGAGTCCACCCCGGTCCCGGTGAACGTTGGCGGCGGTCCGGCATCGGCGCTCATCGCATCGGGCATGCCGGTACCGGCACCGCAGGCAACCAGGAGCACAGCGAACGCCGTGGCCGTAGTGATCGTCAGGACTGAGCTCATGAGACAACCTCGCAGTCCCTCCCGGTTGGAAGTATAGGGTAAACAGCGGGCCAAGCCCTTTCATCCCGCCTTCGCGACCGCTTCCTTCCGTGCCCGCCTCGCGAACAGCATGACGAGCGCTCCGACCGCGAGCACCCCCAAGCCGACCAGCGCATGCCGGCCGTGGTAGGCGAGGCTCGAGTAGAGCAGGTAGGCACAGGTCAGGACGAAAACCCCCGGAACGACCGGATATCCGGGCACGGAGAACGGCCGCTCGACCCGCGGCTCCCTCGCGCGCAGCACGAAGAGCGCGATCCCGGTCAGCATGAAGAAGGTCCAGAACACGGGCAGCGAATACTCGACCAGCCCCTTGAATCCGGCGTTCTGGAAGGCGCCGAAGATGACCAGCGCGAGCGCGATCGCGCCCTGGACCAGCATGGCGACGCGCGGCGAGCCGCTCTTCTCGTCCCAGCGCGCGAGAAACCCGAATACCGGCCAGTCCTGGCCGAGCGCGAAGTTCGAGCGCGCGCCGACGATCATCGAGCCGTTCACCGAGGTGAGCGCGGCGATCGCGATCATCACCGAGATGAGCTTCTCGCCGGCCGGCCCCCAGACGCGCTTGAGCAGATCCGCGGCGACGGCATCCGAGCGCGCCATCGCGTCGTAGCCGAGGCCCTTGAGATAGGCGAGGTTGACGAGCAGATACAGCAGCGTGACGATGCCGATCGAGGCGAGCAGCGCCTTGGCCATGTTGCGCTTGCGATCGCGCACCTCGGCGGAGATGTAGGCGGCGTCGTTCCACCCGCCGTAGGTGAATAGCACGAACACCATCGCCGAGCCGATGCCCGCTCCCATGTACCACGGTGTGCCGCCCGTGGACCCGCCAGCCGCGGGCGCGGGATCGGGCGCGAACACCAGGCCCGCTACGACGATGATCACCAGCCCGCCGCACTCCAGGAAGGTGAAAAAATTCTGCGTGGCCTTGCCTTCGCGGATTCCCGCGTAGTTCACCAGCGTGAGTACTGTCACCACCAGCACCGCCCAGATGGCGGACGATTGCGGCCCGAGATGGATCACCCGCGACATGTAATCGCCGAAAAGATAGGCGAACACGGCGATCGAGCCGGCCACGACCACCGTCATGCGCGCCCAGCCGTAGAGGAAGGCGAGCGAGCGCCCGTAGGCGCGCCCCAGGAAATGGTATTCCCCGCCCGCGGAAGGGAAGGCCGTGGCGAGCTCGGCGTAGCACAACGCGCCGATCACGGAGAACACACCGCCCGCTATCCATACCCCGATGAAGAGCGCGGGACTTTCCACCGCGCCCGCGACGATCGAGGGCGTGCCGAATATTCCCGCGCCGACGATAAGGCCGACGATGATGGCGGTGGCGTCGCCCAGCGACAGGACCTGCGCCGGACCGGCGTGCTGCGGATCGTTCGAGGCCATCTCAGGGCTCCAGGTAACGGGCCGTGCCCGCGTTGCGCTCTTTGAGCGAGGACAGCGATTTATCGAGGCGAAGCCCTAACCGCGCCTGGGCCTCGTGCGCCCGGGCCCTGAGCTGCGCCCAGGCGAAGCGCGGCGGGCCGCCGCGGAAGGCGAAGGCAATCAGGTTGTCCTCTTCCTCCGCGAGAAGCAGCACCGGGGGCCGGCCGAAGGCCTTTTCGATCCGAGCGCAGTGGCGCTCCAGCTTGCCGTCGTCGGCCATGAAGTTCGCCACCATGACGCCCCGAGGACGCAGCGCGGCGAACGCGGCCGCGTAGAAAGCCTGCGTGCACAGGCTCTCCGCGACCCTGCCGTTGACGAAGCCGTCGACCGCCAGCACATCGCAATCCGAGGAGCGCCCGGCGACCGCCTGGGCACCCTCGCCGATGACGACCTCCAGTCGCTCGTCCTCCTCGGGAAAGCGGAAGTATTTTCGCGCGACCGTGACGACGCCGGGATTGATCTCGACGACCGTGACCCGCGTCCGCGGCATGCGCCCGTGCACGAATCGCGCCATCGAGCCGCCACCCAGACCCACCATGAGGACATCGCGGGGTTCGGGGCAAAACAGCAGGAACGCCATCATCGCGCGCACGTAGTCCAACTCGATCGTGTCGGGCGCATCCAGCCGCATCGCGCTCTGGATGGCGTCGCCGCCGATCTGCAGGACGCGCACTCCGTCCTCCTCGACGATCTCGATCGCCTTGCGGCCCGAGAGCCAGTTGCGCAGGCGGTTCATCCCAGTGCATTCAATAAAAATCGGCAGCGCACTTCACGCGCGCTGCCGATCGATCCGGCGAATCGTCTTCTATTTGACCGCGGTGGCGACGGGCTTGCCCTTCTCCACGATGTAGGTCGCGAACACGACCGCCTTGCCGCTCCCTGTGTTCTTCCCCGCGTGAATCGTTCCGGCAGGGATGAAGAACGACTCCCCCGCCTTGACGGTTCTCGCCGGCTGGCCGTCCACCTCGAGCAGCAACTGACCCTCCAGCACGATGCTCAGCTCCTCTCCGGGGTGGGTGTGCCTGCCTACCGCCCCACCCGGCTCGAACTCCGCCTTGGCCTGGACCGCGTGGCGACCCGGAACGCTCAGGTCGCGGTCCTGCACTTCGATGCGCTTGAAGCCGGGCGCCTGCGCGTTCAGCGTCCCGGCACCCAGAGCGGCGGCGAGACCCACGGCGACCAGCAATTTGGTGTTCTTCATGTCGACTCCTCCTTGGTTTCAGAAACACAACGTGAATACTACCCGGGCGCGCGCGATTCCGCGCGCCTGCCCGGTGCGAGCTAGCCGTCCGCCGGCGCCTCCTCGTCGGGCCCGAAATCGAGCTCCACCTTGGCGCCGCAGGGATCGTTGCAGAAGATCTGCCAGATGTGCGTGCCGACCTGCTGGCGGAGGGTGTAAGGGATGCGGTGCGCCTTGAGGCGCGCGACCGTGCCCTTGAGATCGCTCGCGGTAAAGGCGAGATGGTCGAGCACGCCCGTCGGATCGGCGGGCAGCTTCGCCTCCGAGATGTGAAGGATCGGCTCCCCGCCCGCGTACATCCAGGCTCCGCCGAAGCTCAACGGCGGCCTGGGGCCCTCGGTGAAGCCCAGCACGCCGGTGTAGAACGCGCGCGACTCCTCGAGCCGGTCGGTGAGCACGTTGAAATGATTCATTCCATGGATCGCCATCGTCGCTCCTTCAAGCAAAGTCGCCGGACTGGACGCGCGTCACACCGGCTTTCTTCATTTTCTCCCAAGCTGCCGCGAGCGACCCCTGCATGTCAATCGCACGGCACGCGTCTTCGACCAGGGCGCTGTCGAACCCGAGCCTGAGCGCGTCGAGCGCGGTCCAGGCCACGCAGAAATCGGTCGCGAGCCCGCAGACGAACACGCGCTTGATGCCGCGCTCGTCGAGATAGCCCTCGAGCCCGGTGCGGCTCTTGCGGTCGGCTTCCAGGAAAGCCGAGTAGCTGTCCACGTCCTTGCGCCATCCCTTGCGGACGACCAGCTGCGCGTGCGGCACGGCAAGATCCTTGTGCAGCGCCGCGCCGTCGCTTCCCTGCAGACAATGATCCGGCCAGAGCACCTGCTCGCCGTACGCGAGCTTGATCGAGTCGAAGGGCTTGGTGCCCGGATGCGAGGTCGCGAACGACCGGTGGCCCGGCGGATGCCAGTCCTGCGTGAGCACGACGTTCTCGAAGCGCTTCGCGAGCTCGTTGACGAGCGGGACGACCTGGTCGCCCATCTGCACCGCGAGCCTGCCCCCCGGGCAGAAATCGTTCTGAACGTCGACGACGATAAGGGTATCTCTTGGACCCGGCTTGAGCACCTTGGATGCCATGGCGTCTCCGTCGCGCGCTTCCGTCACCCGGCCTGCCGCCTGGCATCCGCCAGCCAGGTGTCGGCGACCACCCTGTCCCGCATTTGCCTGAACAATTCGAGAAACTTCGCGTCCGCGCTCTCCGCGAATGCGATTTTCAGGGCGTCGAGCGTGACGACGTCCGGCAAACGCCCCGTGAACTGGGGACACAGGGGCACCGCGAAGGGCGGGAAGTTCTTCACGCGGAAAACCCCGGATGCCAGAAGGAACGACGCTGCGCGCTCCATCACGAAGATCTTCATGTGCGTGAAGCTCTTGTCCCCGTTGCCCTTCAGGTACGCCACCTCCTGGTTCAACGAAGCATACATCGGCATTCCCGGCGTCTCCGAAAACTCGAACAACAGATCGAGCACGGCCCTCCATGCTTTCCAGAATTTCCGCCTTGCGAGGAAGAAATTGGAGAACACGATGTTGCGCGAATGCATCACCAGCGTGCCCAGCTTGACGCCGGGGTCTACTTTCTCGAAAAAGCGGGCCGCCGCCTCGAACAGGCCGCGGTGGAAGAAATCCCCATGCTCGAATACGTTGAGGAAACAGGCGCCATGGCAGGGAAAGGGGGAGAACGTGACGACATCCGCATCCTCGCAGTGCCTGACGAAGTCCTTCACCTTGGCGCCGCTCAGCCCGGTCTTGTCGGAAAACCTCGGCGACAGGAATCCGTAGAGCGCCGATTCGTCCAGCTCGTTCCGGGAAAGGTAGTTCCGGATCGGCCAGTATTCGTACCAGCCGGCCCCCTCGCTTCCCGTGTTGTCCATCGGCTCGAAATCCCTGTCGAGCGAGGCCCGCGTCGCCTGATCGTAAAAGATCTGAAACGCGCGAATCTCAGGCGGCATCGCGCGCCCCGGATCCCGGAAGGTGCCGCCGGTTGATCGTTCTCGCCCGCATCTACATTCCCAGAAAGGACTTGTACGAGCACGAAGCGTTGGCATTCCGTACGTAATAGGAAAACTCTTCGCTCATCGTGGTGAGCGCCCAGGGAATGTGCTTCGCGACGTATGGCCGGTCGGTCCTCGCGCCGCATACCCGGTATTCGTTCAGGATTTTCTTGTGGTAGATCGCAAACGTCGTATCGACTGCCGCCGGCCGCACGAGGCCTCCCATCAACGGCAGCTTCCACAGGGATCGCTCGTAGCTGTTGACATGGCGATAGTAGGGGGATGCCGCTGGAACATCCTCCACTTCCAGCCCCAACCCTATCTTCTCGAAAACCGGATAGCGATCCAGGCATCGCATCAGGTGTTGCAGACAGTCGCCGGGAACGCCGGACAGGTCGAGGTCCGGATCGGTCACCACGTAGAAGTCCGTCTTGATGTGCGCCAGCACGTCGCCGGTCCAGGGGGCCGTATGACCGACGTTCCCCAGGAAGAAGATCTTGTTCGGTATCGTCCGGTACCACCTCAGCAGCGGCTGATACGTCGAGGCATTGTCGACGATCACGACTTCCTCGAGAGCGCTGAAGCGCTCCATCTCCTTCAGCATCGCCCGCGGCCACGCAAGCAGATCCCTGTTGTTGACTACGACAGTTATTTTTTCCATTCCCGTCGGGGGTGCTATTGCGGATTTCGTTCCACTTCGACCAGGCAGTCGTAGAACGTGGCGCCCCTGCCGATGTCGGTGAGGGCCTGTGAAGTCACCTCGTTGGCGTTGCGCCCGTCGCCCGCGAGCTTTTTCCACCAGACCGAGAGCGCCACCGCCACGCCCTCGCGCGCCCTGTCGCCGACGCGCGCCACCGCGGTGAAGGAGCCCCTGTCGTTGACGATGCGCACGGTGTCGCCGTCAGCGATCCCGCGCGCCGCGGCGTCCGCGAAATGCATGTCGAGGGTCGGCTCTCCGGCCTCGGCGATCGCGAAGGGCATGTTCGCGAAAGACGAATTTAGGAAGTGCCGGTTCGGCGGCGAGATGATGGCGAGCGGATATTTCTTCGCGAGCGCCGGGCTCGATTGCGCCGACTCGCGCGGCGGGACGAAGCCCGGCAGCGGGTCCATTCCCTGCGCCTTTGCGGTCTCGCTGTAGAACTCGCATTTGCCCGAGGGCGTGGCGAAGCCTCCCTGCGCGAAGGGTGCGAAGCGCTCGGGAACGTTGAGGCGCTGCCAGCCCTTCTTCTTCAGCGAGTCCCAATCGACGCCCTGCATGGACGTCTTCGAGGACTCGAGCGCCTGGCGGCAGATGTCCTCGTCGGAGTCGCCGAAGCAATCGTCCGTGAAGCCCATGCGCCCGGCGAGCCGCCTGAACACTTCGGTGTTCGGCAGCGATTCGCCGAGTGGCGCGATCGCCGGACTGTTCGCCATGAGGTAAAGGTGCCCGTAGGCGGTGTGCACATCGTAGTGCTCGAGCTGCGTCGTCGCAGGCAGGACGATGTCCGCGTAGTCGCAGGTGTCGGTGAGGAACTGCTCGTGCACCACGGTGAACAGGTCTTCGCGGGAGAAGCCCTTCACCACCTTGCTCGACTCGGGCGCGACCGCCACCGGGTTGGAGTTGTACACGTAGAGCGCTCGGATCGGCGGCGAGCCTTCCAGCAGCGCGTCGCCGATCCCGACCATGCTGACCGTGCGCGGATTCGGATTCCTCGATAGCTTCAGCAGGTCCGGGCGCTCGAGTTTGGCGTCGTTCATGCCGAAGAAGCCCGCAGTGCCGAGTACCGCGCCGCCCGCGGGGTGGCGCCAGTCACCGGTCAGCGCGGGCAGGCAGAAGATGGTCCTCACCGCCATGCCGCCCCCGGCGTGGCGCTGCAGGCCGTAGTTGAGCCGGATCGCCGCGGGCCGCGTGCCGGCGTATTCGCGCGCGAGCGCGACGATTTTCTCCGCGGGCAGTCCGGTGATTCCGGCGACGGTTTGCGGCGGGTAATCCCTGACCCGCTCTTTCAGCTGGTCGAAGCCCAGGGTGTAGCGTTCCACGTAGTCGGCGTCGTAACGTTGCTCCCCGATGATGACGTGCATCATCGCGAGCGCGAGAGCGGCGTCGGTGCCCGGGAACGGCGCCAGGTGCTCGTGGCATTTCTCCGCGGTGAGACTGCGGTAAGGATCGATCGCGATCAGCTTCGCGCCCCGCCGCTTTGCCTCTTGCGCGCGCGACCACATGTGGAGGTTCGAGACGATCGGGTTGGAACCCCAGATGAGGATCAGCTTCGCCTCGTCGAAGCGCTCCGGGTCCATGCCGAGCGACCCGCCCACGGTGATCTGCGCGCCCGCCTTGCCGGCGGAGGAGCAGATGGTGCGGTCCAGGCGCGAGGCGCCCAGGCGATGGAAGAAGCGCCGGCCCATCGAATGCCACTGCACGTAGCCCATGGTGCCCGCGTAGTCGTAAGGGAGAATCCCCTGAGGATCGTCCCGGTCGATGGCCTTGAACCTCGCGGCGATGGTGTCGAGCGCCTCGTCCCAGGAGATGCGCTCGAATCCGCCCCGGCCTTTCGCGCCGACCCGCTTCTGCGGGAAGAGAACCCGGTCCTTGCTGTAGGTTCGCTCCAGATACCGTGCGACCTTGGTGCACAAGGTGCCCGCGGTAAACGGATGGTCTTTCGCGCCCTCCACCTTCACGGCGACGCCGTTCTCCACCGTGACCTCGAGCGCGCAGGTATCGGGGCAGTCGTGCGGGCAGGCGGCGCGCACCACCTTGCGTCCGAGCGGAGTTTTCTTGACCGGCGCGAGCATGAAAAGATTCTACCGCGTTCAGGGGCGTATGCCGGGAAAGGTCCCGAAGCGCGTGCGCAGCATCTGCCCGATGCGGTAGTGCGCGTGACGCGCTGCGGCGAGCGCGCCGCCCATGGGAAGAAATCCGTGGATCATGCCCTCGAAGCACTCGTAGACCACCGGGACGCCCGCCTGCTTGAGGCGATCGGCGTAGGCCTTGCCCTCGTCGAGCAGCGGATCGAAGCCGGCCGTGACGATGTACGCGCTCGGAAGACGCGAATGGTCGCGCGCGAGCAAGGGCGATGCGCGCCAGTCGGTGCGGTCACCCTCGTCGCCGAGATACTGCTTCTGGTACCAGCGCAGCAGCTCGAGCGTCAGCGAGTAGCCGCGCGCGAAGCGCCTGAGCGAATCGGTGTCGCTCGCCTGGTCGACCACCGGGTACACGAGCACCTGCATCGCGATCGCGGGACCCGTTTCGCGGAGGGCGATCGCTGCGACGGCGGCGAGGTTGCCGCCCGCGCTCTCCCCGGCGACCGCGAGCCGGGAAGCATCGACCCCGAGGGAAATCGCGTTCGCGCTGACCCACCTCACCGCCGCGATCGCGTCCTCCACCGCAGCGGGAAACCTGTGCTCGGGTCCCATGCGGTAGTCGACGGCGACGACGGCGCAGCGTCCGTGCACGGCGATGCCGCGGCACACACTGTCGTGCGTATCGAGGTCGCCGCAAGTCCAGCCGCCGCCGTGGAAATACACCGCGGCGGGCAACGCTTCCCCGGGCTTCTCGCCGAGCGGTCGGTAGTAGCGCGCCCTGACTTCGCCCCCCGCGCCGGGAAAAAGGAAATCGCGCGTCTCCTCGATCGCGAGCGAAGGCGGCGCGAGCGCGAGGCGTCCTTCGCGGTACGAGCGCCGCGCTTCCACGGCAGAGAGCGAATCGAGCGCCGGAGCGGGCGACTCGGCGAAACGCTCGAGCAGCGCCCGCGCCTGGGGATCGAGCGCCGGCGTGCCTGTCGCGTCCTCGGTCACGGCCTCGGTCGCATCATGCCGGGGCCGCGACCCGACGCCGGGCGAGCAGCCACAACACCGCCGCAGCGGCCACGGTGATGAAGGGCAGCGCCAGCCAGTTGAGCGCTTCCCAGCCCTTCGCATCGATCAGCACCCCGGAACCGAAGGACGCGATCATCATGGTGAGGAAGATGATCGAGTCGTTGGCCCCTTGAGTCTTGGCGCGCTCCGCGGGGGAGCAGGCGTCGGTCAGCAGCGTAGTGCCGCCGATATAGAGAAAATTCCATCCGATGCCGAGCAGCACCAGCGCTACCCAGAAATGCGGGACGCTGATGCCCGACAGCGCGATCGCCACCACGACGTAGAAGATCAGGGCTCCCGCCGTCATCACCTGCAGCACTCCGAAGCGGCGGATCAGATTTCCTGTGAACAACGACGGCCCGAACATGCCGATCACGTGCCAGCCGATCACCGTCGCCGCGGCCGAATACGGGTGGCCGCACAGCCTCATCGCGAGCGGTGTCGCGGTCATGAGCAGGTTCATCACCCCGTAGCCGATGGCGGCGCCCATGGCGGCGACGATGAAAACCGGCTGCGCCATGATCTCCTTCAGCGGCCGGGACGAGACCTTGAGATCGTCGCCTGCCGGCGACGGAATATCGAGCAACTGCACCACGCCGACGACCAGCACGAGGAAACCGATCAGCGACAGGTACGCACCGAGATAGGTCGTGGCCAGGAAATCGATCGTGTGCTTGCTCACTTCCGGACCGACGATCCCGCCGACCAGCCCGCCGGCCAGAACCAGCGAAATCGCCTTGGGCTTGAACTCCGCGCTCGCCGCGTCGGCCGCGGCGAAGCGGTAGTACTGGCCGACGGCGTTATAGACGCCGAATACCATCGCGCCCAGGCAAAACAGCCAGAAATTCCCCTGGACGAGGGCGAGCGAGCAGATCGAGGCGCCCACCATCCCGATCAGCGCGCCGACGGTGAATCCGGCGCGCCGGCCGATGCGCTTCATGAGCAGCGACATCGGGAAGGTGGAGAGCGCGCCGCCGACTACCCACCCTGTCACCGGGAGCGTCGCCAGGGCCTTGTTCGAGGCGAGCGCATAGCCGGCCAGGCCGTTCAGCGCGATCACCGTGGCGTTGTTGGTGAAAAGCAGCGCCTGGCACGCCGCGAGCACGGCGACATTCTTGTTGGCGTTGTCCAAGGCGGGCTCGCGGGGACCGGCGGTTGTCAGGAAGGAGAGTCGGGCTCTCGGGGAAACACTGCCGGACGATTATAGCGAAGCGCTGATACGCACGGGGCCGCTCGCTCCTTTCCCATAGGAAAAAATCGCCTTGGGGTGGTTGACATTTCCCTCTGATTGACGCACTCTCGCGTTGCCCGTACCGTTAGTGCGGCATCACCAACCCAGCTCGTAATTAGAGGAGAAATATACGATGGCCAAGAAGAGAAAACCCAATGCGGCATTCATGAAACCCATGACTCCGACCTCGGCGCTGGCGGAAGTGGTGGGTGCGAAAGCGATGCCGCGCACTGAAGTGACCAAGAAACTTTGGGTTTACATCAAGAAGAACAAGCTGCAAGACAGCAAGAATCGCCGAATGATCAATGCCGACGACGCCCTCAAAACCGTGTTCGGAGGCAAGAAGCAGGTGTCCATGTTCGAGATGACCAAGCTGGTCAACAAGCACCTCAAATAACCTCCGCGCCCGGGGGTTCTCCCCCGGAACGCGCACTGCAAGTGAAAACGCCCGGCGTGCCGGGCGTTTGTTTTTGTGTCGCCGGACGTTACCGACCAGGTGTCACCTGGCCGTGGTTTTGTACTTCTCCACGGCTTTCTTCAAGTCGCTGTACTCGGAGCAGGGCAGGAAGCACAGCTTGTCCAGGCGGGCGAGATGTTCCTCGGCCTTCGGCAGGTTGTTCACCATCAGGTAGGCCTCGCCGATATATTCGTGCGCGCCCCTGTGGCCGGGATCGAGGCGCAGCGCCTCGTTGTAGTACTTGAAGGCCAGGTCGAGATTCCCGGACTTGCGCCAGGAGTAGCCGAGCAGGTTCTGCGCGTCGGCGTTCCTGGGATCGCGGACGGCGGCGCGGTCGAAGTCTTCGATGGCCACCTTCCAGTTCTGCGCCTCGATCGCCTGCCTACCGGCCTCGATATCCGGGTCCTTCGGCTTTGGCGACGGTGCCGGAGTCGGCGTGTCGGCAGCGTGAACCACCGGGGAGAGGGCAAGCGATGCAGCAAGCGCGAGGATAGGAATGAGCAGATTGCGCATGGGGTTTCCTTTCATAAAGCAGCGTGGAGGATTATAGTCTCCGAAAGTTTTGTTGCATTTATTTCAGCGTATACCACCTGGCGCGGTCATTTATTCCCGATGAAGCTCTCCAGGGCCCCGGTCAAGAAGCTGGTTCTCATGGCCATTGCCCTCGCCTGCCTGATTCCGGCGGTGGCCGCAGCGGCCGACCCGCCCGGCCCGTCACGCACGCAAGCGCTCGCAGCGCTCACGAAACCCGATCCGCAGGAACGGCGACGCGGTGCACTCGGACTCGAGACGGTAGGCCGGATGGACGACGCCCCGGTGCTCATCGGCGCGCTGCGCGACTCCGACGAGCTGGTGCGCGCCATCGCCGAGGAAGCGCTGTGGGCGGTGTGGAGCCGTTCGGGAGATGAGCGCGTCGACGGCCTGCTCAGGCGCGGAATCTCCGAGATGAGCTCCGAGCGCCTGAGCGAGGCCGTCGCGACGTTCACGCGCGTGATCGAGCTCAAACCGGACTTCGCCGAGGGCTGGAACAAGCGCGCCACCGTGTATTACCTCGCCGGCGAGTATCGCCGATCGCTTGCCGATTGCGACGAGGTGATCAAACGCAACCCGCAGCACTTCGGCGCGCTCTCCGGCTACGGGCAGATCTACCTGAAGCTCGACCAGCCGGAGAAAGCTCTCGAGTATTTCCGCCGCGCGGTCGCGGTGAATCCCAATCTCGACGGGGTGGAAACCCTCATCGACCGGCTGGAGGCGCTCCAGACGCGCCGTCGCCAGCGCTCGATCTAGCGGGCCGTCAGCGTCTCGGCCATTTCGCGTATCGCCGCCGCGGCCGCTTCCGGGTGCTCGAACGGAAACAAGTGCCCGCCCGGAACGCGCGCCACGCGGAAATATCCGCGCGACGCCGCGAGCCCCATCTTCCGGGCGTCCGCCGATTCGCGACCGCAGATGAGCCCGGCCGGGATCCGCAGCGCCGGGAGCTCCTTCGCAACGGCGTGCGGAAACGCCCGGTAGATCCGGTATTCGATCGACGGATCGAAGGCGAGGCGCACGCCCCCCGGGGCGGGACGCATACCCAGGGTGACGTAGTCGCGCAGGCACTCCTCGTCGAAGCCGCGGAACGCCCGCTTGCTGCGGAAGTGCGCGTAGGCCTCTTCGGAGGAGGCCCACACCGCGCGGCGGTCTCGCGTGATGCCCGCCGGAGTGACGCGGTCGACGAGGCCGACGCGCTTCACCATCCCGAGGAGAGTTCCCTTCCAGCCCGCAAGGATGGGCGAGTCGAGCAGGACGATGGCGCGGAACAGCGCCGGGCGCTTCAGCGCAGCGAGCAGCGTGAGATAGCCGCCGAGCGAGTGCCCGACCCCGAGCACCGGCTCGCCGTGCGCGGCCACGTGCTCGATCAGCTCGGAGACGAGGTGCGGCCAGCCATCGGTGACCGGATGGCGCGGGTCGTGCCCGATGGTGTTGATGTACCTGATCTCGAAGCCGCGCTCGAGATGGCCGAACAGCTTGCGGTAGCACGCCGCGGGAAACCCGTTGGCGTGCGAGAAATGCAGGATCGTCACACGCGCGTCATCGCGCAACCGCTCAGGCGCTCACTTCCCTCGCCGTCATGGTGTACTTGAAGTTGTCCGGATCGAGGCTGTCCAGGCGCCCCTGCGCGGTCTCGGCCTGCGGATACATGAAGAACGTGAGCTTGCCGCTCTTCGCGTTGGGCAGGACGATGTCGTTCGCCGTGTTGAACGCGAGCCAGTTCATCTCCCAGGCCCCGAAGAGCTTCGGCCGCACCGCCTGAACGAGAGGATCGGCCAGCGTGGTGGGCTGCGGCTTTTCCTCGAGCACCACCTTTCTCACGTCGGCCGGATCGACCGGCACCCAGCCGAAACCGGTGAGGTAGACCTCCGCGCGGCAGTGTTGCGCGCGCGTGATGTTCGCCGTGCCTGCGCCCAGGCTGCGGTAGCCGAACTGCGACTTCGCGACGCGCACGCCGTACACGTCGCGCGCGGGCAGCCCCGAGGCGCGCGCCAGGCCGACGTAGAGCGCGTTCAAATCCGCGCACTTGCCGCCGAGGTTGCCGGTCTCGAGCATGGCCTTGATGTCGCCGACGCCGCAGCCGCGCGTTTTCGGATCGCGGTAGGTGTTGTCGACAATCCACTCGTATATCGCTTTCGCCTTCTGGTAGTCGGTCTTCGCGCCCTTGGTGACGTCCTGCGCCGTCTGCTTCACGATGCCGTCGGTCGGCATGTGCTCGGTGGATTCGGTATAGAACTCCCGCTCCTGCGCGCTCAGGCGCAGCGCCGGCGAAGGCGTGCTGGAGAGATCCACGGCGTGGTCGCGCGTGGCGAAGCGGCTGTACAGCTCGACTACCGGATTCTTCTCGGCCGTCGCCCATTCCGCGTAGAACAGGCCCGCGCCGTACTTGCCGTCGTGCAGAACCTTCATGCTGCTCGCGTTTCCCGACCAGGCATTGTCGATCGTCCTCTGGTAGACGGTATCGACCGAGGGCACCGGAAGCCACACGCGCGTCGCCCCCTCCGGGAAAAGTATCTCGACCCGCGTAACCACCTCGAAGGTCCGCCAGAGCTCGGCCTGCCGCGGATCGAAAGGGAGTTGCTGCGCAAGCGCGAGCCTGGGCAAGGCCGCCGCGGCCGGAACCGCTGCGCCAGCCTTGAGAAAGGATCGTCGGTCCATTGGGGTCTCCTGGGATGCCGGGGAAGGCTGCTACGAAGAGGGCATTATATGCGCGGCCGCGAACCTTCAGCCAGGCGGGAGCAGTTTCCTGATCTCGCTCTCGACCGGTGGCGTGTCCCAGCCGATGTCGCCGACCGCGACGAAGCGGACCCGCTGCTCCGGGTCGATCACCAGCGTGGTGGGGAGGACTTTCACCTTCCACGCCGTCGCCGCGGAGGTATCGCGGTCCAAGAGCACGGTGAAATGCACCGGGACCTTCTTCAGGAAATCGCTGACTCGCGGCGCGCCCTCGCCGTAGTCGACCGCGAGGATGACGAAAGGCTTGCCGGCGAGCTTCTCCTGGAGCCGCTGCATGGAGGGCATCTCTTCGCGGCACGGGTCGCACCACGTCGCCCAGAAATTGAGCACCACGACCTTGCCCTTGTAGTCGGCGAGCTTGTGCTCCTTGCCCGCGAGGTCGCGCAGGGCGAGCGGAGGCGTGGCGCCGCCGCTCCAGGGCTTTAGCGTTCCTCCGGCGGCCCACGCCGCCGCCTGGACCGTGGCCAGCACCGCGGCGAGCGCCCAGGCGAGACACCGTCGCCGCGCCGTCATGCGGCCTCCTTTTCCCCGGCGAGAACCGCGAAATCCGCGGCGTACTCCGAGAGCCGCCGCACCACGTGGGCACGCTGCCTGGGCGTCAGAGAGCGGTCGAGCTCGACGATGAGCTGTCCCAGACCGTCGTCCCACATCTTGTCCTCCCGGATGAATTGCTCGGTGCGCCGCCGCTCGGGCCTGGTGAACATTTCGGCCAGGCTCGCACCGAGCTCCTGCGGCTGGTGCTGAGTCTTGAGCGCCGCGACGAAGTCGCGCTGCCAGCGCCGCCGGTCATCGAAGCGCAACGCGACGTGCTTCTCGTGGGCAAATACGAAGAGCTCGATGCGGGCCTCCTGGTCCACGCTGAGGTCGCCGGCGAAATCGCGGAAGCGCTCGAGCATGCGCTTCGCCTGCGCGCGCCGCCGCTGTCCCTCGTCGGCGGGAAGGAAATCCTTCTCGAATTTCCCGTTGTTCTCGGCGAATTTGCGCTGCAGCGCATCGATCTGGCTCGGAGCGAGAGTCGCCAGCACCGGTGCCGCGTCCTCGGCGGCCTTGGCCGCGAACTTGCGGTAGCGCGAGCGCACGTTGGCGAGCCCCCAGGCGACGTCCTCCGCGGTGATGCCGCGCGCGGCGCGCTCGCTCGCGCTGCGCATCAGGGCCGCGTAGGCGGGAAGCTCGCTGGCGCGGTGCCACTCGTGGAACCGCACGATGCGCAGCCTCATTTCCTCCGACTGCTCGGAGTCGAGCTCGAGATAGCTCGACGCCATGAAGCGCAATGCGGTATCGGCGTTGTCGTAGGCGAAGCGCGTGGCGCTGCAGGCGGTGAGCGCCGCGCACAGCCCCAGGACTACGCCCGCCCGCCGGATCGACTTCGTCGCGTTCACCAGTAGTTCTCCACCGTGATATTGCCCGGGTCGCGGCGCCGGTGCTTCTTCATTCCGCGCCGCGCCAGCACCGCGCTGGTATCGGTCACCATTTCCGGGTTGCCGCAAATCATAACCTGGGACTTCTCCGCCGAAAGGGCGACTCCCGCCGCGGCTTCGAGCCGGCCCTCCTCGAGGGCCGCCGGCACGCGTCCGGGAAGGGCGCCGGGCGCCGCCTCCCGGCTGACGAAGGACACCGCGCGCATCTGCTCGCCGCGCTCGCGCGCGAGTCGCTCGATGGTCTCGCGGTAGTTCAGCTCGGGCGCGTAGCGGACCGCGTGAACCAGGACGACCTGCCTGAAGCGCCGCCACGGCGCCTCGGTCTTGAGAATGGACAGGAAAGGCCCGATCCCGGTTCCCGTCGAGAGCAGCCAAAGGTTCTCGCCGTCCGGCACTTCCGAGAGCGCGAGGAACCCCGCCGGCCGCGGCGCGAGGTGGATCTTGTCGCCCGCCTGCAGCCTGCAAAGCCTTTGCGTGAGCGGGCCCTCGGGCAGGGTCACGTAGTAGAACTCGTTGGGACGCTCGTCGGGAGCGTTCACGAACGAGTAGGGCCGTGCCAGCATCTCGCCGTCCACTTCGAGCGCGAGCTTGGCGAACTGCCCGGCCTCGAACGGGATGTCGGCTTCGACTTTCAGCGAGAACAGGCGCTCGGTCCAGCGCGTCTGCCCCGCGACCGTGCCTTCGACCCACTTCTGCATGACCGCCGCGGGACTCACTGCAACAGGAAGGGCTCCATCGTCAGCGATTCTACCTCGCCCGACAGCATGACGATGCCGCCCGCTCGACGCCGGCTGCCGTCGTCGGAGAACTCGAAGCGGTAGACGCGGCGCAGGACCAGGCGCCCGGCGTGGTTGCGGGCGGGCTTCACCGAGGTGCACTCGACGGTTTCGTCGAGGAACTGCAGTTGCTCGCGCGCGCACGCCTGCTGCCCCGCCGCGACCGCCCTCTCGCGGGCGCGCATGCTGTCGTACCAGAGCCATGCGAGCAGCGCGATCGCGGCGAGGACCGCCAGGGATTCCCACTCCAGCATCGTGGCTACGCGTGCCGCCGGGTGATCCACTCGGCGACGAGCGCCGGCTTGGCCTCGCCTTCGCACTCGACGGTGACGCTCCACACGGCCTGGACACCGCCTTCGATCGTGTCCGCGGCCGAGAGCGTGAAGCGGGCGCGCACGCGCGCGCCGGCACGCACCGGCCCGGTGAAGCGCACGCGATTCAGCCCGTAGTTGATGCCCATGCGCGCATCCGGGATGTCGAGGGCTTCGCGCATCAGGTACGGCAGCAGCGACAGCGTCAGGAACCCGTGCGCGACCGTCGTCCCGTAAGGCGATTCCGCCGCGGCGCGCTCGCGGTCGACGTGTATCCACTGGTCGTCGCCGGTCGCTCCGGCGAACGCGTCTATGCGCTGCTGGCTCACCTCGAACCAGTCGGTCACCGCGACTTCCCTGCCGACCCACTCCTTGAGCCGGCCGAGGCCGGGGATTACGATCTTGACCATTTTCACGCCGCGTCGATGACCGCGGCTATATTATCGGAAGGATCACCATGGCGGCAGGCGCAAGAACTTTTCTCGCTCTCGGCGGCATCGCCGCCTTTCTCGCCGTGGCGCTCGGCGCTTTCGGCGCGCACGCGCTGAAGAACCGCGTTCCGGGCGAGATGCTCGCGGTCTGGCACACCGGCGTCGAGTATCACCTCTTCCACGCGCTGGGTCTGCTCGCGTGCGGTCTGGTCGCGGTCCGGCTGCCGGAGTCCCTGCTCGTCAAATGGTCGGGATGGCTGATGCTCGCGGGAATCGTGCTCTTCTCCGGAAGCCTCTACGCGCTCGCCCTCTCCGGTGAGCGCTGGCTGGGCGCCGTCACTCCGGCGGGCGGGCTCGCTTTCCTTGCCGCGTGGGCTGTTTTCGTCGCGGCGGTCGTAATGGACTGAAGTGCGAGCACGCTGCTCGCGGACGAGGGACAGGCTAGCCGAACAGGCGGGCGAACCAGCTCTTCTTGACGCGCATCCTCTGAGTGTTGGTCCGGCTCAGGTCGGCAGGCGGACGGGTGAACTCCCCTTCGGGGCGCTTGCCGCGGCTGATATCCTTGTTCATCAGGGGGTCGTCCCAGGCCTCGTGCTCCATCCGCTGCTGCGCGGCCTCGGCATTGGCGAGCATCTGGTTGAACACATCCCAGAACGGCTGGCCCGTCACGCCCGAGGCTATGATGGCGCGCTTGACCACGCGGAGCTCCGCGAGGAACAGGAGCTCCTCCGCGACCTCCCAGGGAAGCCCCTGCCGCTTGCCGTCGCGCGAGTCCATGAGCAGATGCGAGGTAAAGGCATCGAACTCGGGGTGCCCCCACAGCAGGCACACTCGCTTGGTGATGTGCGGCAGCTTCTCCAGAGCGGACACCGCGGTCGACGGCTCCCCGCGCGCGCCCGCAGGCTTGCTCGCCATGCTGATGTTCACTGGCCCTCCCGGCTCGAGAACTTCTCTATCCGGCGTAGTGTAGCTCATGCCCAGAATCCCCTTTATTCGAAACGCCACACCTGCGGTGTGAATTCCTACCAGACGCACCCATTGCGTTGCCTATGGCCTAGCGGGTCCTGGCATGCAAGAATCGGGCAAAGGCGAGCGCACGGACCGAAACGATGACGCAAAGAAATCTCTGGATCTCCCTGGTCTTCGCCATCGGTGCGTCGATTCCCGCCGCGGCATCTGCGCAGGGAATACAGGTTGCGGACGCCTGGTCGCGCCCGACCCCGCCGGGGGTCGACGTGGGCGTCGCCTATTTCGTAATCCGAAACGCGGGCAAGAGCGACCGGCTGCTCCGTGCATCGTCGCCCGTCGCCAAGCGGGCCGAGCTGCACGTCAGCGCGGTGAAGGACGGGATCATGAAAATGGAAGGCCTGGGTTCGGTCGACGTCGGCGGGACGCCGGTGGCATTCGAGCCGAGCGGCAGGCACGTGATGCTCGTCGGTTTGAAGCGGCCGCTCAAAGAGGGCGACGTGTTTCCGCTCACTCTCACCTTCGCGAACGCGGGACCGGTGCAGACGAGCGTGCGCGTTCGAGGAGCCGACGGCCTGGACAAGGGCCACACGATGTCGCCCTCCATGAAGCACTAGCGTCTCCCCGGACCACCGCGCTTCGCGCAGACTTGAGCCGCTCGAAAAAAATCGCGCTCCTTGCGGCCGCCGTTGCCGCCGCAGGCGGGATACTCTTCGGGATATTGTCGCGGTCCGACGAGCCGCCGAGCATCGCCGGCTTCGTGTACCCCGAGCCGCGGGCGATCGCCCCGTTCGCGCTCGTCAATCAGGACGGCAAGGCATTCGATCTGGGCGCGCTGAAAGGCAAGTGGTCGTTCGTCTATTTCGGCTACAGCTACTGCCCCGACGCCTGCCCCACAACGCTCGCCGAGCTGAGTCGCGCCCAGAACCTGCTGCAAAGCGCCGGGCTGGATTCCGGCACCCAGTATATCTTCGTCTCGGTCGATTCGAAGCGCGACACTCCGCGGCGGCTCGCGCAATACGTGGCCTTCTTCAACCCGAAATTCCTGGCCGCGACGGGCGGCGACGACGCGCTCGCGGGGTTCGCGCGCCAGGTGGGTGTCGCGTACTCGTTCCCGGAAGGAAAGAAAGGGAAGACCTACGCGGTGGATCACACCTCGATCGTGGCCCTGTTCGATCCGGACGCGCGCCTGCACGCCGTGTTCACCCCGCCGCAGAAGGGCGAGGAGATCGCCGAAGGCTTCCGCAAGATCCTACGAAGCGGGTCGCGTCGCGCCGGTTGACGCCGGAGGCGTCACCATGCCCGAGCAGCTCAGGACCTGGCGCACGCTCAGCAGGTTCGGGGAGTAGACGCCCCACGCCCCGTGCTCCCTGAGCCTCCCGGCAAAACCGGTCTCCCCCGAGGCGACGACCCAGGCGCGCGGAACCCAGCTCACCGGGCTGACCGGGGCTCCCTTGGCGTCGGTGATGTTGCGAAAGACCTCGCGCGAGCTCGAAGTAGGCGGAAATAGCACGATGAGCGTTCCGGTCCCGGGATCGGCGACCGACATGTTGCGCAGATGCAGGGCGAGGACGGGGATCCAGGTCAGGAGAACGAGCGCTGCGCACGCCCATAGCCAGGCGCCGCGTGATACGCCCCTGCGCATCGGGGCGGCGACGGGAGGAGCCGGGTCGACATTCGGCGCGCGGATCATCGCGTTATCATAGATCAGGAGGTCGAACATGCGCAGCCAAGCCGAGAGAGCCCGCGTTTTCCGCGCGCTGCACGAGCGTCCGGGCATCTTCGTCATGCCCAACCCCTGGGACGCCGGCACCGCGAAGCTCTTCGCTTCGCTCGGATTCGAGGCGCTGGCGACGACGAGCTTCGGCTTCGCCAACGCGCTCGGACGCGTCGACGGCACGCTCGCGGTCAGCCGCGAAGAACTGATCGCCAACTGCCGCGACATCGCCTCGGCGACCGAGCTTCCGGTGAACGCCGATCTCGAGAACGGCTACGCCGACGAGCCGAAGAAAGCGGCCGAGATCATCCGCATGGCGGCGGAGGCCGGCGTCGTCGGCGGATCGATCGAAGACGCGACGGGAAACGAGACCAGGCCCATCTACGACTTCAACCTGGCGGTCGAGCGCGTCGCCGCCGCGGCCGAGGTCGCGCATTCGCTTCCCTTCCCCTTCACCTTCACCGCGCGGGCGGAGAATTTCCTGCACGGGCGCCGCGATCTCGACGACACCGTGAAGCGCTTGCAGGCGTTCGCCAAGGCGGGCGCCGACGTGCTCTACGCGCCGGGCCTGCGCGACCTCGCGACTATCCGGCAGGTCGCCGCGGCGGTCTCCAAGCCGATCAACGTCGTGATGAGCGCCGCCGACCCGGATCTGACGACGGAGCAGCTCGCCGACGCCGGAGTCAAGCGCATCAGCGTCGGCGGCACCCTGTCGCGGCTCGCATTCACCGCCGTCCGCGACGCTGCCATTGCGATACGCGACCAGGGGAGCTATCAGTGGGTGCGCCAGGCGATGCCGAGCAAGGATCTCAAGGCGGTGTTCGAACAGACAAGCCGGGGATGAACCATGGCACCTAGAATCTCGTTCCTGCTTCTCTTCTGCGTGTTGACCCTCACGGCTCGCGCCGGCGAGGTGTTCAGATGGGTCGACGAGAACGGCAAGGTCCACTACGGCGACGCCATCCCCGAAAAGTACAAGCAACAGGCGAAGAAAGTCGACAGCTCCGGGGGGGTCACGGACGCCCAGCGTCAGGAGGCGGAATCGAGAACCGCCAGGGAAAGGGCAAGAGCCGAGTCCCTGCAGAAAGCGCGCGAGTCGAAAGCCGGCACCCCGCAACCCGCCGCGCCGACGCCCGCGGATGTTCCGAAGGCCGGAGATGAGTGCGAGGAGCAACTGAGGAAGTATCTGGAGAGTCAGGATTGCTTTGCCCCCTACGTGAACGCGACCGGAGGAATAAAGCCGGAGGCGTTCCAGCACTGCACCGAAGTCAAGCAACCGAAAGGGTGCTTCCCGAAGTCTGGTCCGTCCGAACGAATTTACCTGCCCGGAGCTCCCTAGTTCGGGACAAGGCGATCCGCTACCTCTCCTCCGGCGCCTTGAGCTTCCTGAAGGAAAAATAGAGCAGGCCGTCGTAGACGAGCTTGAGCCCCGCCGCCGCCATGATGGGCGCGCCCAGCGCGACCGTCTGCATGGCGGTGCCGGCAAGGAACGGCGCGACGGCGCGCGCGCACATGCGCGCGAGGTTGGTGACCCCGCCCGCGAAGGTGCGCTCCTCGGGCCGCACCACCGCCATGAGATAGGACTGCCGGGTCGGCACGTCCATCTCGGAGAGCCCCTCGCGCAGGAGGAAAAGGATCGCCGCGACCTCGAAGCTTCCGGTGAACGGTATGGTGAAGGTGAGAAGGCTCGACGGCGTGTGCGTGAACACCATGGTGTTCACGAGGCCGATGCGTGCGGCGAGCCAGGCGGCGCCGAGATGCGAGGCCGCGTTCATGATGCGCGCCCCGACGAAGAGCAAGCCGATGGTCGCCTCCGAAGCGCCGAACTGCTGATGGAAGAAGAAGGCGAAGAGCGCGCTCCCCTGGAAGCCGCCGGCGAAGCTGTCGAGCGCGAACAGGAACGACATCTTGGTGA
>Ga0209811_10000267_pt1 | contig 24292 bp, 17 predicted proteins | sample Coa_R1_6_FD_187161 | JGI IMG/M metagenome (GOLD analysis project Ga0209811, IMG submission 187161) | Surface soil microbial communities from Centralia Pennsylvania, which are recovering from an underground coalmine fire. - Coalmine... | ecosystem: Environmental > Terrestrial > Soil >... | reverse complement strand
CGAATCTCACGGCCACCGCGAGCAGCGTGCCGGTGCGCCGCCACCGCTGGGGCAACCACATCAACTATGGCGTGCGCGAGTTCGGCATGAGCGCGCTGATGAACGGCCTCGCGCTGCACGGTGGCCATATTCCCTACGGCGGAACGTTCCTCACCTTTTCCGACTACAGCCGTAACGCCGTGCGCATGTCGGCGCTGATGCGGCAGCGCGTGATCTACGTGTTCACGCACGACAGCATCGGCCTCGGCGAAGACGGGCCGACGCATCAGCCGGTGGAGCACGTGAGCAGCCTGCGACTGATCCCGAACAACTCGGTGTGGCGACCGTGCGACGCGGTGGAAACCATGGTAGCGTGGCTCGCGGCGATCGAGCGCCGCGAGGGCCCGACGTGTCTCATCCTGTCGCGGCAGAGCCTGCCGCACTGCCCGCGCGACGCGCGGCAACTGAGCGACATCCGCCGCGGTGGCTACGTGTTGGCGAGCAGCAGTGAGCCGCCGGCGCTGACGCTGCTCGCCACCGGCTCGGAGGTGGCGCTGGCGCTCGCGGCGCGCGTCGCGCTCGCCGCCGAGGGCATCGAGGCGCGCGTGGTGTCCATGCCCAGCTGCGCGGACTTTGACCGCCAGGACGAGCCCTACCGTGCCAGCGTGCTGCCCCGCGGCGTGCCGGTGCTCGCGATCGAGGCCGGCGTCAGCCATTTCTGGCGCGCGTACACCGGCTTCGAGGGTGACGTGCTGGGGATCGACCGCTTCGGCGAGTCGGCTCCCGCGGACAAGGTTGCCGCGGAGCTTGGCCTGACGCGCGCGGCAGTGTGCGCGCGCGCACGCACGCTGGTGCGGGGCCAGCGGCCGGCGTGAGGGCTGCGCCCGACGCGCGCGCGCCGGCGCGCCCGTCCACACCGGTGCAGGCGGTACTGTTCGATCTGGACGGTACGCTGCTTGATACGGTCGCGGATATCGCGCTCGCCCTGAATCGTGCGCTGGCGGAACAACAGATCCGCCCCTTGGCGGTTACCACGGTGCGGGAACTCATCGGCCGCGGGGCGCCCACCCTCATCAGGCGCGCCCTGGAGCTGGTTGCCGGCCGCGCGGCCTTCGATGAAGGCCGGCTCCTGGAGCGCTTCTCCTTTCACCACGAGCGCATGCAGGCACTGAACGAGGACCGCGCCCGCGTCTATCCGGGAGTGGCGGAGGGACTCGCAGAAATCCGTGCGCTGCGGCTGCGCGTGGCGGTCGTCACCAACAAGTCCCGCGCTGCAGCCGCCGCGCTTCTCGAGCGCCTCGGCCTGAGTCAGTGGATCGAAGTCATCGTGGGCGGCGACAGCTGCGAGCAGCGCAAGCCGCATCCGCAGCCACTGCTGCTGGCGTGTCAGCTGCTCGGGGTTGCCCCCGCGAAGGCGCTGATGGTGGGCGACTCCACGATCGACGTGCAGGCGGCGCGCGCCGCCGGGGTGCGCATCGTCTGCGTGCCCTACGGGTACAACGAGGGCAACGATCCGCGGACGCTCTCCTGCGACGCCTTCATTGAGACACTCGGCGAGCTGCCGGCGCTGCTGAGCGAGCGGTGATACTTGTCGTGGGCGGCGCGTGCAGGCGCGGATGATCGGGGCGTTGCTGTGGGATGTTGACGGGACGCTCGCGGAGACGGAGCGTCACGGGCACCTGGTCGCCTTCAACCAGGCGTTTGAAGCACTGGGGGTCCCGTGGCGCTGGAGCGAGGCGCGCTACGGCGAGCTGCTCGCGGTGGCCGGCGGGCGCGAGCGCCTGCTGCACGACATGCAATGTCAGCCCGAGGCACCCGCGCAGGCGGGCGAGCGCGAACGGCTGGCCGCCGCCGCGCACCGGCTTAAGAATGAGTACTACGGGGCGATCGTGCGTGCCGGCCGGCTGCCGCTGCGCCCGGGCGTGGCGCAACTCCTCGATGACTGTGCCAGCGCCGGTGTGCCCATGGGCATTGCGAGCACTACCACGCGCAGCAACATCGCGGCACTGCTGCATTCGCACCTCGGGGAAGAGTGGGCATTGCGGTTTGCCACCGTGATGTGCGCCGAGGATGCGCCGAACAAGAAGCCGGATCCTTCCGTCTATAGGCTCGCGCTCACCGCGCTTGGCGTGCCCGCCGCCGCGGCGGTTGCGATCGAGGATGCGCCGGCAGGCATCGAGGCTGCACGGCGCGCCGGCATCGCTGTGGTGGTGACCCGCAGTCACTATTTCCCAGACACGGTGGATGCGCAGGCGCTGGCCGCCGGGCCCACGCTCGGCAGCGTACAAGGCTGGCACCCGCACGCGCAGCCGGCGGGCGCGCGCATCACGCTGGCACAGATCGCCCGCTGGCACGCCCGTGGGCAGGCGGCGGCACGCCGACCCGCCGAACGCTGAGACGATGCGCCCCGCGATTTCTTGCCGGCGTCCGCTCGCGGCCACGCGCCGCCAGGTGCGTTGATCACGCGCGTCGCGGGCTCTATATTGCAGCGAACGGAGGGGGCGTTGCGGCAGATCACACGCGGCATGCGACAACTGACATCGGCTGCGGGCCGCGGGCTGCCCGCCCCGCTGCTGGGTGCGTTGCTCATCGGCTGCGCCAGTGCGCCACCACCGGCACCGGTGGTGCCTGCCGATACGCTGGCGCAGTTCAGCGCACGCCGCCTGGAATCGGTACCGGACCTGCCGGCACCCACCTCCGGGTGGGATCGCGCGCAATGGCTCACGGCGGCGCTGCACCTCAACCCGCAGCTGGCGGCCGAGCGCGCCGAAGTGGCCGCGGTCGCGGCCGCCGAGCGCACCGCCGCCGAACACCCGAACCCGAACATGGAGTTGTTCGCGGAGTACCTGACCAATGCCGCCGCCAGTCCGGCGTGGCTCTACGGAATATCGCTTGATTTTCTGCTGCGACGTCCCGGGGAGCGCGCCCGCGCCCGGCAGCAGGCGGCCGTGCAGACCGCGTTGGCGCAGTCGCAGCTGAGCGAGTCGATCTGGGCGGTACGCGCGGCGCTGCGCCAGGCGCTGCTCGACACCGTGTACGCGCAGCAGGCGACGGTACTGCTGGAATCTCTGGTGGCCGACCGGCGCGCGCTGCTCGCCACTGATCGCAACCGTTTGCGACTCGGGGACCTGTCGCGCACCCAGCTGCTCGGTGACGAGCTGGAGCTGGCGCGCACCGAGCAACGGCGCCAGCAGGCACGCGCGCGCGCCGCCGACGCCCAGGCACGGCTCGCCGCGGTGGTCGGGGTGCCCGCCGCCGCGCTCACCGGCGTGCCGGTGCGCTGGGAGGACTGGACGGCGATCGATACCCTGAGCGCCGCGGTCCCCGGGCAGTGGCGCGCCGAGGCACTCGTCGGGCGGCCGCAGATCATCGGGGCGCTGCGCGAGTACGACCTTGCGCAGATTCACCTCGACGGCGAAGTCGCAAAACGCTGGCCACAACTGCGCATCACGCCCGCCTATACCTGGGGCGCCGAGGGCGTGCACCAGGATCCGCTCGACCAGTTCGCCGGCGAGAGTGCCCTGGGCGTCTCGTTCGAGGTGCCGCTGTTCAACCAGCATCAGGGAGCCATTGGCGAGGCGCTCGGGCGGCGCACTGCCGCCGGCGAGCACCTGAAGGCGGTGCAGGCGCAGATCTACGAGCAGATCGATCGCGCCGAGCTGGCGTGGCCAAGCGCGCAGCAGGCGTGGGCCGAGACGCGCAATGTGGCGAGCGTCGCGGACGAGCAGCAGCAGGCGCAGCAACGCGCCCTGCGTGCCGGGGCGAGCGATCGCACGGAGGTTCTCGCGGCGCAGATTGTGACCGCGGAGGCGCAGCTCACCGTGCTCGAGAGCGCCTACGCCGCGCAGCTGGCCTTTGGGGCACTCGAGGATGCCTACCGGCGGCCGCTGCAGGGCGCCGAAAGCCAGATGCTGCCCGCCGCGGTGGCGCCACACACATGAGAGGCTCAGCGCCGCTGCCACTGTGGGTGCTGCTCCTCGCCGCGGTGAGCGTAGCGGCAGCTTCCGCGGACCCGGCGGCGCGCGCCCCCGCGGCCCGCGCGGCCGCGGCAGCCGCGGGCCAGGATGACGATGAGGCGAGTGCGCCGAAGGGGGCAGCCGCGGCTGCGAAGCAGGCCGGGGACGAGCGCGAGGGCGACGAAGCGCAGGAGCAGGGCGGCACGCTCGCACTGACGGCGGCGCAGCAGGAAGCCGTGGGCATCCAGATCGCAACGCCGCTGCCACTCAGCAGTGCGCCGGAGGTCGAGGCCTACGGCCTGGTGCTCGATCCGGTGGCGCTGCTCACCGACGGCGATCGCATCGAGGGTACGCGGGCGGCCGCGGCCGCCGCCACCGCCGACACCACGCGTCTGCAGAATCTTTACCGCGACGGCGCGCAGGCTTCCCTCAAGGCGCTGCAGGCCTCGCAGGCCCAATCCATCGAGGCGAACGCCCAGGCGCAGGCGGCGCTGCTGACGTTCCGCGAGCAGTGGGGGCCGCTTGCAAACCTCAGCCCCGCGGAGCGCCGTGCGCTGGTGGAGTCCCTCAGCAAGGGACAGCGGCTGCTGCTGCGGGCCGACCTGCCCGGTCGTCACGCGGGCAGTGGCTTCGGCGAGCGTGCGCTGGTCGAGGTCGACGGCGTGCAGATCGGCGCGCGCGTGCTGGGTGCGCTGCCGCGCACCGACGCGCAGTCACAAAGCGCCGGCTGGCTGCTCGAAATCGAGCAGGCGCCGCCCGGGTTGGGTCCGGGTGCACGCGTGTCCGTGCGCCTGCAGACCCGGCAGGTCAGCGGACTGCTGGTGCCGGCGGCCGCGCTTATCTACGCGCCGGGGGGTGCTTACGTGTACCGCCAGCAGCGCGGCGCCACGCCGGAGGTATTCCGCTACGAGTCGGTTGCGGTCAAACCGCTGGCGCGGGTCGGCAACGCGTGGCTGGTGCAAGGACTGGCCCGCGCCGACCGGGTCGTCGTGCAGGGCGCAGGCGTGCTGTGGTCGCTGCAGGGCATCAGCAGCTTCTCGGCGGCCGAAGAGGATCACGACTAGCGCCCATGCTTGCTTTTATCGTCCGCGGCTCGCTGGCACATCCGAGGATCGTGACGGCGCTGTCGCTCCTCATCGCCCTGCTTGGCGCCGCCGCGCTGCTGAATGCGCGGCTCGACGTCTTCCCGGATTTCGCGCCCCCGCATGTGCTGGTGCAGGCGGAAGCCCCGGGCCTGGATGCGACGCAGGTGGAGTCCCTGGTCACGCGGCCGCTGGAGGACCTGCTCGCCGGCGCTGAGAACGTCGAGGTCGTGCGCTCGACCTCGAGCCAGGGACTGGCGGCGATCCAGGTCGTGTTCGGGCGCAACAGCGACCCCTACCTGCAGCGCCAGGTGATCAGCGAGCGCCTCGCCGATGCAAGCGCGTTGCTGCCCCCGGGGGTGAGCCCGCCACAGCTCTCGCCGCTGAGCTCCTCGATGGAGTATCTGCTGCACTTTGGCTTCACGAGCGAGCGCCTCACGCCGCTGGAACTGCGCGACCTGGTGCGCTGGACCATCAAGCCGCAGATCCTCGCGGTGCCGGGTGTTGCGCAGGCGCAGATCTTCGGCGGCGACTCGCGCGAGCGGCAGTTGTGGCTCGACCCGGCGCGCCTCGACGCCGCCGGCGTGACGCTCGAGGAGGTGTTCGAGGCGGCGCGCCGCGGCACGCAGATGAGCGGCGGGGGTTATCTGGAGACGCCCAGCCAGCGCATCGTTCTGCAGGCACAGGCGCCGGGGGCTTCCGTGGCCGCGCTCGGGCAGACGCTGGTGACGACCCGCGGCGGCGTGCCGGTGCGCCTCGAGGATGTGGCGCAGATCAGGGACGGCGCCGGGCCGCGCTTCGGCGACGCCATCATCGGCGGCCGCCCGGGGATCCTGGTCGAGACCTCCACGCAGTTCGGTGCCAACACCCTCGACGTCACGCGCGATCTGGAGCACCGGCTGGAGGTCTTGGCCCCGGCACTCGCGCAGCACGACGTGCAGTACCACCCGGCGCTGCTGCGGCCCGCGAGTTTCATCGAGAGCGCCATCGCCAAACTGCGCAACTCGCTCCTGATCGGTGCGGTGCTGGTGGTGGTGCTGTTGCTGGCGACGCTGCGCGACTGGCGCGGCGCCTTCATTTCCTTCAGCGCCATCCCGGTCTCGCTGCTCGCCACCGTGTGGATCCTCAGTGCCTGGGGCCTGTCGCTGAACACGATGAGCCTGGGCGGACTGGTGGTGGCGCTCGGCGTCGTGGTCGACGACGCCGTCATTGACGTGGAGAACATCACGCGCCGGCGGCGCGCCGCCGGTGCCGGCGCCAGCATGGGCACGCTGCTGCTGCAAGCCTCGCTGGAGGTGCGGCGCCCGGTGTTTTACGCCACCGCGGCGGTCGCCGTCGCCTTCCTGCCGATCGTCATGCTCTCGGGCCTGCAGGGCGCCTTCTTCCGTCCGCTGGCCACCGCCTTCCTGCTGGCGGTGGGCCTGTCGCTGCTGGTGGCAATGAGCGTGACGCCGGCGATGTGCGCACTGCTGATGCAGGACTACGCCCCGCGCCCGGAGCCTGACTGGCTGCGCCGCTGCAAGCACTGGCAGCGCGGCCTCATCACCCGGCTCGCTCCGCGCGCGCAGCCGGTGCTGGCAGTGGTGCTTATCAGCGGGCTGCTGGGCCTGGCGCTGCTGCCGGTGCTCGGCGCACGGCTGCTGCCGGACTTTCGCGAAAACTATCTGATCGCCCACGCCGCGCTGCGGCCGGGGATTTCACTCGCGGAGACCTCGCGCGTGGGGCAGCGCATCGCCGCGCGCCTGGCGGTGATTCCGGGGGTGAAGAGCGTGGCCGAGCAGATCGGGCGCGCCGAGAATGGCCAGGACCCGGATGCACCGAACAAGAGCGAGTTTGAGATCCAGCTGGATCCCAGGCAGTCGGTGAGCACCGCGCAGCTGGAAGCGCAGGTGCGCGCGGTCTTCGACGCCTTTCCCAACCAGCTGGTGGAGATCTATTCGGTACTGGCCGAGCGCATCGGCGAGACGCTCTCGGGCGAAGTGGCCCCGTTCTTCGTGAGCGTCTTCGGCCCGGACCTCGACGCGGACGACAAGGTCGCCGGCGAGATCGCGGAGGTCTTGCGCCGGTGGCCGCAGAGCGGCACGGTGCGCCTGCAGGTGCCGCCACGCCAGCCGGAGCTGCAGGTGCACGTGCGCGAGGAGAAGCTGGCGCTCTTCGGACTGCAGGCGGCGGATGTCTTCGGCGCGCTCAGCGCGGCCTACCACGGCACGCTCGTCGCGCAGCTCAACCAGTCCGACCGCAGCGTGCCGGTGGTGGCGCGGATCGCCGCTCCCGGCGCCACCCCGGAGGATATCGGCGCGCTGCTCCTGCGCGGCCGGGACGGCGCGCGGGTGCCGCTGGCGCAGGTGGCGAGCCTGGAAATGGTCTCCGCGCGCAGCGTCGTGGATCACGAGGACGGCCTGCGACGCCAGGTGGTGGTCGCCAACCCGCGCACCACCAATCAGGCCGGCTACGCGCGCGCGGCGCAGCAGGCGATCGCCGCGCACGTGCAGCTGCCGCCGAACGTCTACCTGCGTTACGGCGGATCGGCACCGGCGCAGGCCGCGGCAGCGCGCGAACTGCTATGGCACTCGGGCGCCGCGCTGATCCTGATCGTGCTGCTGCTCGCGCTCGCCTTCGGCCACAGCCGCCACGTGCTGCTGGTGCTCGCGGCGCTGCCGAGCACGCTCATCGGCGGGGTGATCGCGGTCGCACTCACCGGCGGCACGCTCTCGCTCGGGGCGATGGTCGGCTTCGTCGCGCTCTTTGGTATCGCCGCGCGCAACACCATCCTGCTCATCTCGCACTACGAGCATCTGGCCACGGTCGAACAGCAGGGCTGGGACCTCGGTGTCGCACTGCGCGGCGCGGAGGAACGTCTGACACCGGTGCTGCTGACGGCGCTGCTGACCGCGCTCGCGCTGCTGCCGGTGGCACTGCAGGCGCGCCAGCCCGGTCATGAGATCGAAGGTCCGATGGCGATCGTGATCCTGGGCGGCCTCGTCTCCTCCACCCTGGTCAGCCTCATCCTCGTGCCGCCGCTCGCCGCGCGCTGGCTGCGCCCGGCGACCTAACACGGTGTTGGTTTTGTCCCACGCCCGAGTGGGACGTTTTCGTACCACTCGTGCGCCACAGTGTGACGCTTCTGGCGAGACCTTGTAGCCCTCAAACTATTACAAGACCTAAACTATTGATTCTATTGACCTAAATCTGTTGTCTTCTGACCACAGATGTTGGCACGTGACTTGCTCCCCTGCCCACAGGTTTTATTGCGCCCCGACTGGAATAAGCGGGCAGCGCCGGTTTCCTAACGGCGATCACAACTGTGGGAGTCATACGATGAAGCACACTTACGTAACTCAGCGGATCCTGGGGCCGTTAGTTGCTGGGGGCATCTTGTCAGTCTTAGCGATGCCCGCCGGGGCGGTGGACCTGACGAGCCCCGACGGCAACTGGACCTTTTCGGTCAACGGCAACATTAACGTCGACTACATTTATTCGGACTGCCAGAAAAATCCGGTAGCCATCGGCGGAGGCCTCACGTGCGGGGGGGCAGCCAACGGCAACACCAGTGTCTCCAACGTCGGTAACGGCTTGTTGCCGGCAGCGATCGTCTTTGGCGTGAAGACCACGCAGGACGGCTTCGACATCGGCGTGCACTTTGGCTTCTATCCGGGCATCGCCACCAACGACGGCGGCAGCCCGAACCTGCAGGCGAGCGGCGGCCCAACCAACACGGCCCTCGGAACCACCGGCCTGGACATTCGCCAGGTCTACCTGACGTTTGGCAACAAGGACATGGGCACGTTCCTGCTCGGCCGCCAGATCGGCCTCTTCGGCGCCGACGTGATCCTCAATGACATGACGTTGCCCGGCGTGGGTGCGCCCGGCTCAGCGGCCACCTCAGCGCCCTCCAACACGACGCTCGGCGGCATCGGTTTCGGGTATATCTATACCGACTGGCTCGCGCAGATGGACTACACGACGCCGGACTTCGCAGGCTTCAACATCACCGGCGGCATCTTCGATCCGTTGAACTCCCTCACCGATGCGGGCGTGCCGCAGCCGAAGAAGTCGCCGGGCTTTCACGCCAAGGCGACCTATACGAGCTCCTTCTCGGATACCGTGAAGCTGTATGGCTCCGTCGCCTTCCTGACGCAGCAGCAGTACAACCAGATCCCCGGGGGGGTGCTCACCTCGCCGGTCAATTACAATTACACCGGCGATGGTGTTGACGTGTTCGTGAAGCTCGACGTGGGGGGATTCGAGGCCTTCGGCTACTACTACAAAGCGAAGGGCCTCGGTACCACCGGACTCTTTGTCAACGGCTCCTTCGCCGACGGTCAGACGCGCGATTCCGACGGCTACCTGGCGCAGGTGACCTACAAGTTCGGTGCGGTCAAGCTGGGCGTGAACTACGGTGAGAGCAAGCTGGACACTGCCAATTCAACGGATGGGAGCCTCAACCCGGGTCTGGTCTCCAGCAACAAGAAGGGCACCATCGGGGCGTACTGGTCGCTGACGAAGAACCTGACGCTGTTGGCGGAGGCCAGCCGCACCAAGAGCGAGGCGCAGGCCGGCGGCTCCAACCAGTCCAACACCTTCAACATCGGCGCCTTCGTCGGGTTCTGAACGGGACCCGACTGCTGTTGGGGAGTTTGAAACACGTCGGCGGCCCGCGGGCCGCCGACGTGCGTCGATGAAGGTCACTGAGTCATGCCGCTGGCGCGACTGTCGGGCGGTCACCGTCTAACGCCGCCGTCAGCTTGACGATAAGTTCTTGGCGCGGCGCACAAGCGCTTCGGCCGCGTAGCGGGAGGGGGCAAAGTTTTCTCAAGGCCGCGTCCCGCAGGGGCCGCGGCCGCGTTTCAGCTGCAGACGTGAGTGAGGCCGCGGCCCGCTCCGCAGGGGTGGGCAGTTGTTATCGCAAACGTCGAAAAATAAGGATTGTGCAGCGCCGGTGTCTGCTTGCCCCGGCGTTGCGCAGCGCGGTAAGGACCGCAGCAGAGATCCCCAACTGTGTCATTTGTGGCACAGGTTTGTAGCGTACTGGGCGTTGGGGCCTCTGCTGTACATCAATGCGAGTAAGACTATGATATTCGCCGCGATTTTTGATCAGGGTGCGAAGCAAGCACGAGGTCTGTTTGGGGAACGTGGTTGCGAGGCCGGTAAGGCGCATAGCTCATGCTCACAAGCCTGCGCGGACTAGCGGTGCTCACAGCGAACTATACGAGTCGATAATTATCTGAGGAGAACTGCGTATGCGATTTGAACGCAAGAGAAGTCTGTGCGTTATAGGTGCCGGGCTGGCACTAGGAGCGTTCTGCGCAGCGGCTTTCGGAGATGAAGTAGCCGACCGCGCGAAGGATCCTAATCTATGGGCCGCCCCCGGCGGTGATCAGTCCCTGTCGCGTCATAGCGCGCTCAAGGACATCAGCACGTCCAATGTTGGCAACCTGCAAATGGTGTGGTCGCAGTCGAGCGGCACACTGCGTGGTCACGAGGGTCAGCCTCTCGTGGTTACGGTCGGCAACAAGCCGATGATGTATATGGAGAGCGGTTGGCCGAACATCATCCAGGCACTCGACCTGAGTGACCCGGATCATCCGAAGGAGATCTGGAACTACCGCAAGACGACGAACCGTGATGATTCGGCGGTGCCGCGCGCCTGTTGCGACACCGTCAATCGCGGCCCGTCGTATGCGGATGGCAAGTTGGTATTCGGTACGCTCGATGGATTCGTGATCGCACTGGATGCGGCCACGGGCAAGGAAGTGTGGGTCGTCAAGAGCGCCTACCCGGACAAGGGCGAGACGATCACCCCGGCCCCGCTGATCGCGGACGGCAAGGTCCTCATCGGCTTCGGTGGCGATGAGTTCGCCGCGCGCGGCCGCTTCACCGCCTACGATCTGCAGACCGGCAAGAAGATCTGGGAATGTCACAACACCGGCAGCGACAAGGACGTATGTCTGACGAAGGACAGCAACAAGAAGCATCCTGAGTACGGCGTGGCCGGAAAGGACATCGGCATCTCCAGCTTCCCTGGTGACGAGTGGCAGCGCGGTGGCGGCGCCATGTGGGGCTTCTACAGCTACGACCCGCAGCTGAAGATCGTCTACGCCTCAAGCGGCAACCCTGGCTTGTGGAGTCCCTCGTATCGTTGCGGTGCCAAGACGCACGAGGAATGCAACAACGGCAAGTGGGACAACAAGTGGTCGATGACCATCTTCGCGCGCAAGGTCGACACCGGCGAAGTGGTATGGGCCTACCAGATGACGCCGTTTGACCAGTGGGACTACGACGGCATCAACGAGAACATGCTCGAAGACCTCACCGTCGATGGCAAGGCCCGCAAGGTGCTGATCCACTTCGACCGTAACGGCTTCGCCTACATGCTCGATCGCGAGGACGGAACGCTGCTGCGTGCTAACAAGTACGTGACGACGAACTGGGCCGAGAAGGTCGACATGAAGACGGGTCGGCCGGTGAAGGTCAAGGAGCACTCACCCTTCGCGCCGCATGGGAATACCCAGGCGTGCCCGTCGGCGATGGGTGGCAAGGACCAGCAGCCGTGCGCGATCGATCCGGGCGAGCCCGGCATGGCGTATTGCCCGACCAACAACTGGTGCATGGAAGATGAGCCGCAGGAGCGCTCACATACCCAGCAGGGCATCGTCTATGTGTTCGCGAACGTCTACATGTATCCGGAGAAGCCCGGCATCACCGGCAAGTTCAAGAAGTTCAATGTCTTGACGGGTGAGACGGTATGGGAAATCCCGGACCCGTATCCGAATTGGGGCGGCGCCCTGGTCACGGATGGCGGCCTGGCGTTCTACGGCAGCCTGAACGGCGACTTCCGCGCGGTTGACCGTGCCAGCGGCAAGGTGCTGTGGCAGCGACGGCTGGGGTCGGGAATCATCGGAAACCCGATCACCTACAAGGTCGCCGGCAAGCAGTACGTCTCCGTGTGGAGCGGCATCGGCGGCTGGATCGGCCTGCCGGTGACTGCCGGACTTGATCTGGGCGATAAGTTTGGTGCCATCGGCGCCACCGCCATGACGAAGGCGGCGGGTCTTAACATGATCCCGCAGGGCGGGACGCTGTACACCTTCGCTGTGAAGGAATGACGGATAGCTAGTTGTTTGATGGAACGGGACGCGCCCGGTGTAAACCGCCGGGCGCGTCCCCTCATCCGGGCGAAGGCGCCACAGGGATTGAGGAGCCGAGTCGAATGAGGATGCGGACGCGAACTGGGTCAATGCTGACCGCGGTATTGGCCTGCGGGGTCTGTACGCTTTTGGTTACCCCGGGTGCGGCGATGGCGGCACTGCGGGTGTGCGCCGATCCAGGCAACCTGCCGCTGTCCAACAACCGCGGTGAAGGTTTCGAGAACAAGATCGCGGCCGTGCTCGCCAAGGCGATGGACACGACCGTGGAGAACTACTTCCGGCCGGGGATCGAGCGTGGGCTGACGCGCTCCACCCTGGACGCCGATCAGTGCGACGTCATGCTCGACATGCCGCTCGGCGCGGATGACGTGCAGACGACGGTGGCGCTCTATCGCACCACCTACGTGCTCGCCTACCGCAGCGAGCGTGCCTATGATTTCAAGAGCCTCGATGATCCGCGCCTGAAGAAGCTGAAGGTCGGCGTCTACGAGACCTCGGGCATACGCGAAGCGCTCGCGTACCACGACGTGCGCAACGTCGAAATCCACTATCTCAGTCACGACGCGGATCTGGTGCCGGAGCACCAGCCGAGCTACCAGGTACAGCAGGTGATCGACGGCAAGCTCGACGTGGCCGCCGTCTGGGGGCCGCTCGCGGGGTACTTCAAGGCGATGAAGCAGGCGCCGATCACCATCCAGCCCGCCAATCTCATGGACGATTCGGTGACCCTCGAGTTCGACATGGCGATCGGCCTGCGCCGCAGCGACAAGGAGCAGCGCGAGCGCCTCGAGAGGGCGATGCACCAGCAGAAGGATGCCATCCACGCCATCCTGACCGAGTATGGCGTGCCGCTCGTGGCCTGCGACACCTGCATCATCAGCGGCGATCTGCCGGCGCACGGCCCCTACAAGCCGCCGCCGCGCCAGCACCACGGTCCGCCCACGCCGCAGGTGACGATCGCGCAGCTCAATGACTGGCTGGCGCACGGCGCGGACGTGAATGTGGAGCTCAACAACGCGGTCATGGCCAATGACCAGAACCGCGTGGCCTACCTGCTCCAGAAGAAGCACGCCTCGATCGGCGCGATCGACATGCAGGGTGAAACCCCGCTGCACCACGCAATCATCATGGCCTCACCCGCCATGGTCGAATTCCTGATTGCGCACGGGGCGGATGTCAACCAGCCCGATCGCGACGGCTGGGCCCCCATCATTCAGGCGGCCTACCTGGACAGCCCCGAGAACGTGAAGCTGCTGGTCGCACACGGCGCCGATCCCAACGCGCAAAGCAAGCAGGGCCTGACCGCACTCGGCATCGCCACGCAATATGGCAAGAACGATGCGGCCGTGGCGCTGCTGGAGGCCGGCGCGGACCCCGGCCGCGCGGTGGGCGAGGGCGGTTACACACCCCTCATGCTCGCGGTCGCGAACCACGCGGAACCGGTGGTGCAGGCGTTGCTGAAAAAAGGCGTCGACGTCAACGCACGCAACTCCGGCGGAGTTACCGCGCTCATGATTGCCGCGGCCAACAGCCGGGCCGACATGGTGGAGATCCTGGTGCGGGCGGGTGCGAACGTGAAAGTGCAGAGCGAGCGCGGCGATACCGCGCTCTCCATCGCCCGGGCCAAGGGGGATGAGAAGGTCATCAAACTCCTCGATGACACCGCCGATCATCCCGGCGCTTAGGATAGCCCGCCGTCAGTAACAGGAAGCCGAGGACGTAGTGCTGAAGAGAATATTGATCGTAGGCGCCGTGGGACTGATGTCATCGCTGATTTACGCTCAGGACCAGAAACCACCGGAGCAGCCGCCGGCCGGCGCAGCTCCGGCGGCCGGCGCCACGATGACGCCCGTGGCCCGGGCGGACGCTACGCCGAAGGGTTCGCTTAAGAACCCCTACAAGGACGACGATGCGGCGGTGGTGGCCGCCGGCAGCAAGCTCTATCTGGGGTACGGCTGTAACGGCTGTCATGGCGGTAACGGGGGCGGGGGCATGTGCCCGCCGCTCACCAACGATACCTGGGTCTACGGCGGCGACGATGACACCTTGTTCCGGCTGGTCGCCTACGGGACCCAGGACCTGCAGGCCAAGGGCTACAGCCGCAAGTCGCAGGAGCAAGTGGTAGGGCCGATGCCCGCGATGGGGCAAGTGGTGAAGACGGACGACGATTTGTGGCGCATCCTTGTCTTCGTGCGGTCCAATTACAGCGGCTCGCCGGAGTGTAAGTTCGGCTGCAAGGGTAACTGACTGTCCGTCTGTTGGTTGTTGAGGGGGAGCCTTAGTTATGATGCGTGCGCGACCCGCGTCCCACAGTCATGCGGATCTCATTGGCAATCTCGTCCGCCGGCACGGCGCCGAGCTGCCGATAACCGAAGTGGTCCGCACCTCCTGGAGCCGCTGCCTCAACACGTACGCCCTTGATCCGCAGGAGATCAAGCGCCCGAACAGCGTCGAGCAGGCTGACCTGCAGGCGCGCCGCGAGCGCCTGGGGGTGCTGCTCGGGATTGCGCGGATCGAGATGGAGGCCCTGGGCAAGCTGATCAAGCACTCCGAGTACAGCATCATGCTGACCGATCGTGACGGGGTGATCCTGAGCTACGTCGGCGACACCGGGTTCTCGGCCACGGCCCGCCGCAGCGGCTTTCGCGAAGGGGTCATGTGGAGCGAGCGGGAAATGGGCACGAACGGCATGGGTACGTGCCTGGCCACCGGGCACTCGGTGGTGATCCACCGCACCGACCACTTCCTGGCGCAGAACACGCAGCTGACCTGCTGCGGCGCCCCGATTTTCGACATGCGCGGGGAGCTGCTGGCCGCGCTGGACATTTCCGGCTCGTCCTCCAATCCCCAGAGCCACACGCTGGCGCTGGTGGAGATGGCGGCCCAGAACGTCGAGAACCGCACCCTGCTCAGCGCCTGCAAGGACCTGCACCTGGTGCGCTTCCACCGCTGCGCGGAGTTCGTGAGCACCCCCGGTGAGGGGGTGCTCGCCTTTGACGAGCAGGGCCTCATCAGGGGCGTGAATCGCGCCGCACTCACCCTTCTCGGGCAGCGCTCGCACGAACTCGTGTGCGGTCAGCGCGTCGAGCAGGTGCTCGATACCAATCTTGCCACCCTGATGCGCATCGCATCCCAGCGCGGGTACCGTGCCGAGCCCCTGAGCACCAAGATCTCGCAACGGCGCTGGTTCGCCACCGTGCACGCGCCGGTGGAGGCCAACCGCCGCGCGCAGGTCGCCGTGGCGGCGAACCTTGACGGTGGCGTGCCGCTGGAGGCGCGCGGCTCACTCGAGTGCCTGCGCTCCGCCGATCCGACGATGATGCACAACGTCGAGGTGTTACGACGCGTGCTCGACCGGGACATCTCGGTGCTGCTCTTGGGGGAAACCGGCACCGGCAAGGGGTTCTGCGCGCGCGCCATCCACAATGCCAGCAACCGCGCCGACAAGCCGTTCGTGACGGTCAACTGTGCGGCCATCCCCGAGACCCTCATCGAGAGCGAGCTCTTCGGGCACAAGGCGGGAGCCTTCACCGGCGCCACCCGCGAGGGCGGCATCGGGCGCATCCTGCAGGCCAACGGCGGCACCCTGTTCCTTGATGAGATCGGGGACATGCCGGTGACGCTGCAGACGCGCCTGCTGAACGTGATCGAGGATCGCGAGGTCATGCCGCTCGGGGGCAGCAAGGTGGTGAGCGTCGACGTACGCGTCATCAGCGCCACGCAGCACCATCCGCTGGATCTCATCGCCAAGGGCGAATTCCGCGAGGACCTGTACTACCGCCTGAACGGCATCACGGTGCGCCTGCCGCCGCTGCGGCAGCGCACCGACCGCGCCGAGTTCATCAGCGAGCTGCTGCGCAGCGAGGCCGGGAGCACGGCGGTGGAGGTTGAACCGGGGCTGCTGGACCTGCTGGTACGCCACTCCTGGCCGGGTAACGTGCGGCAGCTGCGCAACGTGCTGCGCACCATGCTGGCGCTGCGCACCTGCGAGCGGCTCACGCTGGAGGACTTCAACCAGGAGTGGCTCGCCGGCGGCGCGGTGGAGGAAGCGCCGCGCACCGACAGCGAGCAGCTCATCGATGCGGACGGGGAGAGTGCGCTGAGCGGCGCGGAACGCGACGCGCTGCGTCGCATGCTCGAGTCCTGTCAGTGGAATGTCAGCGCGGCCGCGGCGCGCCTGCACATCAGCCGGCGCACCATCTACCGCAAGATTCATCGGCACGGACTGCTGCGGCACGCCCAACACCTCGGGGCGACCACGCAGGAGTCCGACTGAGTTTCTTGTAAAAAGAAACTCTGGAACCATCTACAAACCTAAGAGGCGAGGCACGACTACCATGGCTATCAAAATTCATCCGTCGGTTGATAACGGCGTCAAGAAGGGCACGCCCGGCTTTGCCGGCGGGACCCTCACCTGCAAGTGCACGAGCAACCCGGTCACCGTGCGCATCGCGTCGAATGTGGCGTTCAACCACGCCTGCGGCTGCACCAAGTGCTGGAAGCCCGAGGGCGCACTGTTCTCGGTCGTCGGCGTCGGTGGCCGCGACAAGGTCACGGTCACGGCCAATGGCCAGAAGCTGAAGGTCGTCGACGAGAAGGCTGCCATTCAGCGCCATGCCTGCACCGGCTGCGGTGTGCACATGTACGGGCGCATCGAGAACAAGAATCACCCCTTCTACGGCTTTGATTTCTTCCACGTCGAGCTCTCCAAGGAGCAGGGCTGGGAGGAACCGCGGTTCGCCGCCTTCGTTTCCTCGATCATCGAGTCGGGCACGAAGCCGGATCAGATGGCCGCGGTGCGTGCGCGCCTGACGGAGCTCGGACTGGAGCCCTACGACTGCCTCTCACCGGCACTCATGGACCTCATCGCGACGCATACGGCGAAAGCCAAGGGCGTCCTGGCCTGAGCTGAGCGCCGCTCCCCGGGCCCCGCGCCGCGGGCGGGGCCCGCTCTTCGGACTAACCGCTTCCGGATTAGGAACCTGTCACTCATGAAAACACGTGCCGCAATCGCTTACGCCGCCGGTAAGCCGCTGGAAGTCGTCACCGTGGACCTGCAGGGCCCGAAGGCCGGCGAGGTGCTGGTGGAGCTGAAGGCTACCGGTATCTGCCATACGGATGAGTTCACGCGCTCGGGCGCGGACCCGGAGGGGTTGTTTCCGGCGATCCTCGGGCATGAGGGTGCCGGCATCGTCGTGGATGTGGGCCCCGGAGTCACTTCCCTGAAGAAGGGCGATCACGTCATTCCGCTCTACACCCCCGAATGTCGTCAGTGCAAGAGCTGCCTGTCGCGCAAGACGAACCTGTGCACTCAGATCCGCGCCACCCAGGGCAAGGGCGTGATGCCTGATGGCACGAGCCGCTTCTCGATTGGCAAGGACACCGTGTACCACTACATGGGGTGCTCCACGTTCTCCAACTTCACGGTGCTGCCGGAGATTGCGCTGGCTAAGATCCGCGAGGATGCCCCGTTCGACAAGGTCTGCTATATCGGCTGCGGCGTGACGACCGGGGTCGGCGCGGTCATCAACACCGCCAAGGTGCAGCCCGGCGACAACGTGGTGGTATTCGGCCTTGGCGGCATCGGACTCAACGTCATCCAGGGCGCCCGCCTCGCGGGCGCCAACAAGATCATCGGCGTGGATCTGAATCCGAACCGCAAGGCGCTGGCTGAGAAGTTCGGCATGACCCACTTCGTCAATCCCAAGGAAGTGCAGGGCGATCTGGTGCCCCACCTGGTCGAACTGACCGACGGCGGCGCGGACTACAGCTTTGAGTGCGTCGGCAACGTCAACCTCATGCGCCAGGCGCTGGAGTGCTGCCACCGCGGCTGGGGCGTCTCGGTCATCATCGGCGTGGCCGGGGCCGGTCAGGAAATCAAGACGCGTCCCTTCCAGCTCGTCACGGGGCGGGTGTGGAAGGGTACCGCGTTCGGCGGCGCCCGCGGACGCACCGACGTGCCGAAGATCGTCGACTGGTACATGGACGGCAAGATTTCCATTGATCCGCTGATCACGCACGTGATGCCGCTCGACAAGATCAACAACGCCTTCGATCTGATGCATTCCGGTGAATCGATCCGCAGCGTCGTCACCTACTAGCGATTGCACCCTTGGCAACCCCCGCGCGGCCGAACTACGGCCGCGCGGCGCTTGGCGCGCGCCGGCCTGGGCGGCCGGCACGCGTCGCACGCGCCGCGGCTGCGGTACTATCGCGCGGGATGTTTCGCCACAGGACTGGTCCATGAGCAAGACACTTCACCGGGCGCTGCGCGGCGTGGCTGCTGCGGCACTCTTCGGCATGCTCGCCCCGCGTGTGTGGGCGGCCGGCGCGGTGGATGCCGAGCGGGTGTACGTTTCCGACGAGAAGGGCGGCAACGTCGTCATCGTGGATCCGCACACCTCGGCGGTGCTCGCCCGCATCCCGGTCGGCAAGCGCCCCCGCGGCATCCAGGTGTCCCCCGATCGTGCGCGCGTGTACGTGGCGCTCACCGGCTCGCCCATGGGCGGCCCGAACGTGGATGAGTCCAAGCTGCCGCCGCCCGACCGCCGCTACGACGGCATCGGCGTGGTGGACCTTAAGACGCAGAAGCTCGTGACGACCTACCAAAGCGGGGCGGACCCGGAAACCTTTGCCCTGACGCACGACGGCAAGACCCTGTACGTCTCCAACGAGGACAGCGGCGAGCTCTCGGCGGTGGATCTGGCGCAAGGCAACGTGCGCACGACGGTCGCCGTGGGTTCGGAGCCGGAAGGCGTCGCGGTGAGCGCTGACGACCGCCTGGTGTATGTCGCCTGCGAGACCGCCAACAGCGTCTACGTGCTGCAGGCCAAGGACATGAAGGTGCTGGCGCAGATCCCCACCGGCAAGCGGCCGCGCGCCATCCTGCTGCCGCCCGCGAGTCACCGCGGCTATGTCACGAACGAGTTCGGCGGCTCGATCACCGTGTTCAGTACCGAGGACTACAGGGTCCTCAATACCATCGCGCTGGGCGACCCGCAGAGCGTGCGGCCGATGGGGATCGCCTCGGGCGACGGTAAGACGCTGTACGTCACGACCGGCCGCTACGGCGCGCTCTTGGAAGTCGACGCACCCTCGGGACGCATCCTGAGGACGATGGCGAAGATCGGACAGCGTCCCTGGGGGCTGGCCCTGAGTGCCGATGGTGCCAAGGCCTACACCGCGAACGGTCCGGCCGGGGATATCTCCGTGATCGACCTTAAGTCCGGGCACGTGGACGCCACCATCGCCGTCGGTGGCAGTCCGTGGGGGATCGTGGCCGCCGCCGCGGCGCCGCAGGCAGCCCATTGAGGGCCGCACCACAGCGGCCGGCGGCGCCGCGCGCGCACGACAGGGACACGGGCCAGCTGGCGGCTTTCGCCTCGGTGGCGACGCTGTTCTTTGCCTGGGGCTTCATCACCGTCACCGTTGATCCGCTGATCGCGGCCCTGAAGGCAATCTTCAGCCTGTCCTTTGCAGAAGTGATGCTGACGCAGTTCGCCTTCTTCATGGCGTATGGCGTGGTGTCGCTTCCCGCCGCGGCGCTCATCCGGCGCGTCGGCTACACCAACGCCATCGTCGTCGCGCTCGCCGTCATGATTGCCGGTTGTCTCATCGTGCCGCTCGCCACCCACTTTGAGACCTTCGCCATCGTGCTGGTGGCGCTGTTCGTGATCGCCGCGGGCATCACCATCCTGCAGGTCGCCGCGAACCCCCTGGCGGCCGCGCTCGGTCCCCCCGCACGCTCGCACTTTCGCCTCACCCTGGTGCAGGCCTTCAATTCCCTGGGCACCGCGATCGCCCCGTACCTGGTCTCCTCGCTGCTACTCGCCGGCGGCATCTTTGCGGTCACCGGGACCGCGAGCGCCACCGTGCAACAGCGGGCCGAGTCACTGGGCCACATCGATCTCGCCTTCTTCATCATCGCGGCACTGATCGCGCTGCTGGCGGCCTTCATCTGGTCGGTGCGCGCACGCCTGCAGGCGGCAGCCCCGCAGCTGTCCGCCGCCGAAGACACCTCCATCGGGGCGGCCCTGCGGTCACGCTGGGCGCTGCTCGGCGCGGCCGGCATCTTCCTGTACGTGGGCGCGGAAGTCTCGATCGGCAGCCTCATGACGAACTTCCTGCACCAGGCGGACGTCTTCGCGGTCTCGTTCGAGCAGGCGGGCAAGCTCGTGAGCCTCTACTGGCTGGGCGCAATGGTGGGGCGTTTCGTGGGCAGCGCGCTGCTCACGCGCGTGCGGGCCGGGTACTTGCTGGGGCTTGCCGCCGCGATCGCCGCCCTGTTGTGCCTGACCGTGCGCCTGACGCCGGGCGCCGGCGCCGGGGTGGCCGCGCTTGCCGTCGGGCTCGTCAATTCGATCATGTTCCCGGTGATCTTCACCCTCACGCTCGAGCGCTCCAGCGCCTCGCGCGCCGCGACCTCGGGACTGCTGTGTATGGCGATCGTGGGCGGGGCATTCCTGCCCCGGCTGGCCGGTTACATCGCCGATCTGACCAGCCTGCGTGCCGCCTACGCCGTACCGCTCATCGCCTACCTGTGTATCAGCGCCTTTGGATTTGCCGCCGCCCGCGCGCTGCCGGGCGCCCCGCAGGCGACCGCAAGCCGCCTTGCGCACTGAGAGCGTCGCTACCTTCGAGGTGCTCCAGGCCGCCACCGGCGCCGCGCGGCAGCTGCAGCGGCAGCTGCGTGACTGGCTGATCAGTGCGGCTTACCCGCTGTGGGCGCGCGCCGGGTATGACCCGGTGCGCGGCGGATTCCACGAGCGCCTCGCGAGCGATGGACCCGTGGCGGGGGATGCGCGCCGCGCGTGCGTGCAGGTACGACAGGTGTACGCGTTCGCCAACGCGCCCGCCCTGGGCTGGACGGGCGACCCGGTGCCGCTGGTCTGCGGCGGCCTCGAGTTCTTGTTCGCTCACTACCGCCGCGCGGATGGGCTGTTCCGCACCCTGTGCGCCTCGGACGGCACCGCGCTGGATGAGCGCGCGTTTCTCTATGACCAGGCGTTCGTGCTGCTGGCGCTGGCCGAGTCTCACAAGGTCCTGGGCCCGCGCGCGGACCTCGTGGGGGAGGCGCGGGTGCTCATGGAGACGATCGAGCGGTTGCTCAAGCGCAGTGGCGCGGGTTTCGCGTCCGGTCTTCCCGAGCGCCTGCCGCTGCTGTCCAACCCGCACATGCACCTCCTCGAGGCCGTGCTCGCCTGGCGTGAGATCAGTGAGGCGCCCGTGTGGGGCCGACTGGTCGAGGAGCTCGTCGAGCTGGCGTTGACGCGCCTCATCGATGCGCGCAGCGGCGCGTTGCTCGAGCACTTTGGCGACGACTGGCTGCCGCTGGCAGGCGCCGAGGGCCACATCGTCCAGCCCGGCCACCTGTTCGAATGGGCGTGGCTGCTGCGGCGCTGCGGCAGCGAGCGCGCCAATGCCGCCGCGCTGCGCTTGGTGCGCGTTGGCGAGCGGCACGGCGTGCGCGGCGGGGTCGCCCTGAATGCGCTGCTGGATGATTTCTCCGTGCACGACGCGCAGGCGCGCCTGTGGCCGCAGACCGAGCGGCTGAAGGCGCTGGCGCATCTGGCGCTCACCGACGGGGAGTATTGGGGCGCCGTGGTGGAATCCGGCCGCGCGCTGCAGCGTTACCTGGCCGCGCTTCCGGAGGGCCTCTGGTACGACACCCTGACGGTCAACGGTCGCTTCATCGCCGAGCCCTCCCCGGCCAGCACCCTGTACCACCTGGTCGCCGCCATCGCACAGCTCGACGGCGCGCTCGCGATGGCGCCGGGGAGTGCTGCGACGCGCTAGCGCCGCCGTGTCCGGCCCGCTGGTTACGCTTCCACGCCGTGCGGGATCGCGTGCCCGGTGCGCGGCAGCAGCACTTTCAGGATCGGACCGGTCATGATGGTGGTCACGATCGCCATGATCACGAGCATGGTGAATACCTTGGGCGGGATGAAGCCCAGATCTAGGCCGATGTTGAGCACGATGAGCTCCATCAGCGCGCGGGTGTTCATGAGCGTCCCCAGTATCCAGCCGTGCAGCCGGTCAAATCCGGTCAGGCGCGCGGCGCAGTAGACCGGGACGACTTTGCCGAGGATCGCCGCGGCGAGCACCAGCAGAAGCCACTGCACGTCGCCGCTGCCGGTGAGTCCGAGCACGTTGGTCCTGAGCCCCGTGAAGGTGAAGAACACCGGCAGGAAGAACACCAGCACGAACTGACCGACCTGGCGGTGCCAGGCGCTCACGAAGCCCGCATACTGGTGGAACAGCAGGCCGGCCGCGAAACCGCCGAAGATCGCGAAGATCCCGAGCCGGTAGGTGCAAATGCCCATGAGAAACATCAGGCAGATGACCGCGGCCATCAGGTTAGGCGGCAGACTGCCTTCGCGCAGCGGGTTCGCCGCCAGCAGCCGGCGGATCAGGGGCCGCAGCACGAACCACAGGACGAGCACGAAAACCAACAGCCCGGCGATCTGCAACGCCAGCTGGCCACCGGAAAAACGGGCCATCGCGTAGGCGGACACGCCCGCGAGCATGACCCAGCCGATCACATCGTTGAGAGCCGCCGCGGAGATGGCGACCACGCCCACCTCGGCGCGCGTGAGCCCGTACTCGCGCAGGATGCGCCCGAGGATCGGCACGGCCGTGATTGCCAGGCCCACACCGCAGAACAGGCTGTAGACCACAGGATCGATGCCGGGGGCCAGCGCGGCGGCGGAGGCACGGCCGATGAGTATGCCCAGCACGAGCGGTACGCTGACCGAGGCGAACGTGACCGCGGCGACAGCGCCGCTGTTGCGACGGTTCCGGAGATGGGCAAACTCGAAATCCATGCCGATCTGGAACATCAGGAAGATCAGGCCGATCTGGCTGATGATGACGATGGGGGTCGAGGCGTGCTCGCCGAAGAGGGCGTGCGAGGTCGCCGGCAGGAAATGCCCCAGTAGCGAGGGCCCGAGCATGAGCCCGGCGATGATCTCGCCGACGACGCCGGGTTGCCCGAGGCGGCGCAGGATTCTGTTGCCGATCCGCGCCGCGCCGATCATCACGATGACCTGCAGCAGGATCGAGAACAGCAGGTCCTCGGTCTGATGAACCGAGGCGGTCATAGCGGCTGCGGCGCGACTTCGCGGGGTGCGGATCGGCCCCGCGGCAACTCAGTGGCTGCCGCTGGCATAGGCGGCGCACTCCAGCTCTACGAGCGCGCCACGCGCCAGTCCATTGGCACCGAGCGCACTGCGTGCCGGCAGGCGTTCGGGTTTGAAGTAGCTGACGTAGATCTTGTTGAAGTCTTCCCAGCGCGACATGTCGGCCAGCATCACGGTGCACTTGAAGACGTCCTCAAGAGTGAGGCCGCCCTGGCGCAGCGTCGCCTGCACGTTGCTCATCGTCTGTCGCACCTGATCGGTGAAGTCCGCCGGTAGTTTGCCGTCGACACCGATGCCGATCTGACCGGAGAGATACAGGATATTGTCCACCCGCACCGCGGCCGAGAACGGCGCGTTCGGCACGTTCGACTTCAGGTACTGAGGGCCGCGTGCCGGGGGCGCGGCCGAGGCGAGGCCACCGGCCGCGGCGAGCACGAGCGTGAGCGCGCAAAGGCATGCTGCCGGCACGCGCCCTGCAGTCGCCCGCTGAGAATCATCTGCTCCAGTAGTCATCGCAGGGTAGCCTCCGCCCGCACGAAGCAGGCCCGGTTCGTTTTCATGAAACGTCTCGTCCAAGCGCGCCGCCAGGCCGTACACGGCTGTCAGAATTTGACGCACACCCCGGGGCACGACAATCTCAGATCAGCACGGGGCAAGCCTTCGGCAAGGCGCGCATGGACTCTTGAGCTGATGTTACCTAAACCCACGGGACCCAGAGGGACTATGAGCGCGCGTCGGTTGCGCGGCATGACGTCGGCGCACCCGGCCCGCAGGCATCTCGGGCCCGCGCACGCTCGTGAGCAGCGGTGAGAGTCCTGGTCCTGGGTGGCACCGGCTCGATCGGCGAGCCCGTGGTGCGCGCACTCGTCCGGGCGCGCCACCAGGTCTGGGCACTGGCGCGCTCGGGTGTCGCGGCAGACAGGCTGGCGAGCCTGGGAGCTGAGCCGGTTGCCGGCGATCTTCGCGCGCCCGCGAGCTGGCTGCATGCG
>Ga0209811_10000266_pt1 | contig 24298 bp, 22 predicted proteins | sample Coa_R1_6_FD_187161 | JGI IMG/M metagenome (GOLD analysis project Ga0209811, IMG submission 187161) | Surface soil microbial communities from Centralia Pennsylvania, which are recovering from an underground coalmine fire. - Coalmine... | ecosystem: Environmental > Terrestrial > Soil >... | reverse complement strand
AGGATGTCCGCGCCCTCCGCGATCAGGGCGTTGGCGTGGTCGACAGCCGCCTTCGGATCGATGAATCGCCCGCCGTCGGAAAAGGAGTCGGGCGTGACGTTGACCACGCCCATGAGGAGCGGGCGCGCAAGGTCTAGCGTGAAGCGGCCGCAGCGGAGCGCGGAGCGCGGCTGGAGGATCGGGAATTCCCGAATCGGCTCAGACGACCGGAGCCGGCTCGGGCGCGCCGGGCGCGCCGGTCTGCGGCGGCTGCTGCGGAGCCTGGGTGGGCTTGGGCGGACGCGGCGGCTTGCCCGCCATGATGTCATTGATCTGGTCGGCGTCTATGGTTTCCCACTCCAGCAGCGCCTTCGTCATCGCCTCGACCTTCTCGCGGTTGTCGAGAATCAGCTTCTTCGCGAGCGTGAACTGCTGGTCGATGATCTTGCGGATCTCCTGGTCGACCTTCTGAAGCGTCGCCTCGGACACGTTCTTGTGGGTGGTGATCGAGCGGCCGAGGAACACCTCGCCCTCGTTCTCGCCGTAGACCATCGTGCCCATCTCGTCGGACATGCCCCACTGCGTCACCATGCTGCGAGCGATGGCGGTAGCGCGCTCGAAGTCGTTCGAGGCGCCGGTGGTCATCTGCCCCATGAACACCTCCTCGGCGATGCGCCCGCCGAAGAGCACGGCGATCGTCGAGAGCAGCCGGTCGCGGTCCATGCTGTAGCGGTCCTGATCGGGCAGCTGCATGGTGACACCGAGCGCGCGCCCTCGCGGGATGATGGTGACCTTGTGCACGGGATCCGTCTTGGGCATGAGCTTGGCGACGAGAGCGTGGCCCGACTCGTGGTACGCCGTGTTCCTGCGCTCCTCCTCGGGCATGACCATCGAGCGCCGCTCCGCGCCCATGATGATCTTGTCCTTGGCGCGCTCGAAATCGTCCATGTCGACCAGGCGCTTGTTCTTCCTCGCGGCGAAGAGCGCCGCCTCGTTGACGAGGTTGGCGAGATCGGCGCCGGACATGCCCGGCGTGCCGCGCGCGATGATCTCGGCCTTGACGTCCGGCGCCACCGGGACTTTTCTCATGTGCACGAGCAGGATCTGCTCGCGGCCGCGAATATCCGGAAGCGGCACGACCACCTGGCGGTCGAAGCGTCCCGGACGCAGCAGCGCCGGGTCGAGCACGTCGGGCCGGTTGGTCGCGGCGATCACGATCACACCGGTGGTGCCCTCGAAGCCGTCCATCTCGACCAGGAGCTGGTTGAGCGTCTGCTCGCGCTCGTCGTTGCCGCCGCCCAGGCCCGCGCCGCGCTGGCGGCCGACCGCGTCGATTTCGTCGATGAACACGATGCAGGGCGCATGCTTCTTCGCCTGGTCGAACATGTCGCGTACGCGCGCCGCGCCCACGCCGACGAACATCTCGACGAAGTCCGAGCCCGAGATCGAGAAGAACGGCACTTTGGCCTCGCCCGCGATGGCGCGCGCGAGCAGCGTCTTGCCGGTGCCGGGGTTGCCGACCATCAGCACGCCCTTGGGAATACGGCCGCCCAGCTTCTGGAACTTGGCCGGATCGCGCAGGAAGTCGACCAGCTCCGAGACCTCCTCTTTCGCTTCCTCGCAACCGGCGACGTCCGCGAAAGTGATGCTGTTGTTCGACTCGTCGATCATCCGCGCGCGCGACTTCCCGAAGGAGAACGCGCCGCCGCGGCCGCCGCCCTGCATCTGGCGCATGAAGAAGATCCACACGCCGATCAGGAGCAGCATCGGGAACCACGAGACGAAGATGTTCATCAGGAGCGACGGCTCCTCCTCGCGCTTCGCCTTGATCTTGACGCCGTACTTGAGCAGGTCGGAAACGAGCCAGATGTCCCCCGGCGAATAGCTGTTCACCGGTTTTCCGTCGGTGGTCTTCGCCTTGAGGTCGCGGCCTTCGATCACGACTTCGGCGATGCGCCCGGCTTTGACCTCCTCCATGAACTGCGAGTAGTCCATGACCGACTGAGTCTGCTGCCGCGTGTTGAACTGGTTGAAAACCGTCATCAGGACAAGCCCGATGACGAGCCAAATCACCAGATTTTTGAATAGGTTATTCAACTTCCTTCCTTTCCCTCGCTCTGCGCGATACTCCAATGCTGTATACGCATTCTAAGCCCAAGCGGATTCAGGTACCAGCGCCGGCCTTCAGTCTCTTGCCCACCAGATACATTTCCTTCGATTCGTCGCGCGAAGCACCCGGCTTGCGCGACGCGACCGATGCGAAAACCCGGCGCATCGCCGCCAAAAACTCCGGATAACCCGAGCCCTGAAACGCTTTGACCAGGAAAGCCCCGCCGGAATTCAGGTGCGTTCCGGCAAAATCGAGCGCCAATTCACACAGATGAATGCTGCGGGCCTGGTCGGTGGAGCGCACCCCGGTGATGTTGGGGGCAATGTCGGAGACTACAAGGTCGATTTTGCGTCCGTCCAGGACCTTTTCGAGATGGGCGAGCACCGCGTCGTCGCCGAAATCGCCCCGGATCACCGTGACCCCCGGGATCGCAGCCACCTCCAGGAGATCCACGGCGATGACCCGCCCGGACTTGCCCACGCGCTCGGCGAGCACCTGCGACCAACTCCCGGGCGCGGCGCCGAGATCGACCACCGTGTCACCCGGGCGCGCGAGGCCCTCTCTGTTGACGAGCTCGAGCAGCTTGAACGCCGAGCGCGCGCGGTAGCCCTGAGCGCCCGCCTTGCGCACATAGGGATCGTTCACGTGGCGCTTCAGCCACGCCGCGCTGGATTTGCTCCGGGCCATTGCGAGTACACTCCTGAAATGGTCGGATTATCGCGTGAACTGAAGCTCGCCACGGTGCTGCTGCTCGCTTCCTGCGCTTCTGCCCCGACGGGCTCACCGCCGCTCGGCGGCACGTCCTGGCAAATGGTGAAGTTCCAGGGCGGAGACGGTCAGGTGCTCGTGCCGCCGGACCGGACGAAATACACCCTCGCGTTCGGCGAGAACGGCACCCTCAGCGTGCGCGTCGACTGCAACCGCGGCCGCGGCAACTGGACTTCGCCCGCGCCGGGCCAGGTCAGGCTCGGGCTGCTCGCGGTCACGCGCGCCATGTGCCCTCCGGATTCGCCCGACAGCCAGATAGTGAGGCAGTGGAGTTACGTCCGCTCCTACACCGTGAAGGAAGGACGCCTTTACCTGTCCCTGTTGGCAGACGGCGGCACCTACGAATTCGAGCCGATCGCGGCGGAACAGCGGAAATAGTCTCATGCCCGAGCTCTCGCCTGCCCGCCGCCGCGAGCTGAAGGCCCTGGCGCACAAGCTCGACCCGGTGGTGATGGTCGGCAGCGCCGGCATGTCCCCGCCGGTACTCGCGGAAATCGACCGCAGCCTCAAGAGCCACGAGCTGATCAAGGTGCGCGTCAACGCCGACCGCGCGGTGCGCGACGCCGTGTTTCAGGAGATTTGCAGGCAAACCGGAGCGCTGCCGGTGCAGCACATCGGGAAGATTCTGGTGCTGTTTCGCGAGAACCCGGATCCCTAGCCGGACCCGACGCAGAGCTACTCGTACCGGACTTCCAGGACCTCGTACTTCCGCACCCCGCCGGGGGTCTGCACCTCGACCTGGTCGCCGGCGTACTTGCCGATGATCGCGCGCGCGATCGGCGAGCCGACGGAGATCTTTCCCTTCTTGATGTCGGCCTCGTCGTCCCCGACGATCTGATAGGTCACGGCCTCGCCGTTCTTCTCCTCCAGATCCACGGTCGCGCCGAACACGCAGCGCCCATCCGCGTCGAGCAGCTTCGGATCGATGACCTGCGCGTTGCCGAGCTTGGCCTCGATCTCCTTGATCCGTCCCTCGATGAAGCTCTGGCGCTCCTTGGCGGCGTCGTACTCGGCGTTCTCCGACAGATCGCCGTGAGTGCGCGCTTCCGCGATTGCCGTGATCGCGCTCGGACGCTCGACAGTCTTCAGCCGATGCAGCTCCTGCCGCAACAGCTCCGCTCCGTTCGTCGTCAGGGGTATGGTGCTCATGTCAAAAATAGCCATCCCGGCGCCCAAAGCGCCAGGCCGCGGCATGGATTAACTAAGACAGAAAGATTCGCAGAAAGCGGTTCAATGTGACCACTTTTCGAGCCATTTTGCAATAGGCCCGCGGGATCGCAGGCCCGCATGCAGCCCCTGCAACGGATACGGAACCAGCGCTTTCATGTGGCGCATGCCCTCGCAGGCGGCGCGCGCGCCGGCGACCGTGGTGTAGTACGTCACGCGCCGCTGCACTGCACTGGTCCGTATGGAGCGCGAGTCCGACACGGCGTTGCGCTTCTCTTCGACGGTGTTCACGATGAGGCTCACCTCGCCGTTCTTGATCATGTCGACGATGTGCGGCCGACCCTCGGCGACCTTGTTGACCACGCTCACGGCGAGTCCGTGCGCGGCGAGCACGCCCGCCGTGCCGCGGGTCGCGATGAGGCTGAATCCCAGCTCGTGCAGGTCGCGCGCGACTTGCACGACCGCCAGCTTGTCGCCGTCGCGCACGCTGATGAACGCGGTGCCGGTCTCGGGCAGCCGTGCGCTCGCGGCGAGTTGCGACTTCACGAAGGCCTCTCCGAATGTTTTTCCCACACCCATCACTTCCCCGGTCGACTTCATCTCCGGGCCCAGGATGGTATCGACGCCCGGGAACTTCACGAACGGGAACACGGCTTCCTTCACCGAGAAGTAGCCGGGGATGATCTCCCCCTTCACGCCCTGCTGCGCCAGGGTCTTTCCGACCATGCAGCGCGCCGCGATTTTCGCGAGCGGAACGCCGGTCGCTTTCCCCACGAAGGGCACGGTGCGCGACGCCCGAGGGTTCACCTCGAGCACGTAGATGACGTCTTTCTGAATGGCGAATTGCACGTTCATCAGGCCGACGACCTTGAGGCCGTGAGCGAGCTCCACGGTTTGCCTGCGCAGCTCGCGCTCGATTTGCGGGCTCAGCGAATGCGGGGGCAGCGAGCACGCCGAGTCGCCGGAGTGCACCCCGGCCTGCTCGATGTGCTCCATGACGCCGCCGATCATCACGTGCCCCCCGGCGTCGCAGACCGCGTCCACGTCCACCTCGGTGGCGTCGGAGAGGAAACGGTCGAGCAGCACCGGCGAGTCGTTCGACACCTTGACCGCCTCGCGCATATAGCGCTCGAGATCCTTCTGCTCGTGCACGATCTCCATCGCCCGGCCGCCGAGCACGTAGCTCGGCCGCACCACCAGGGGATACCCGATCTGGCCCGCGAGCTCAAGCGCGTCGGCTTCGGTGCGCGCCGATCGGTTGGGCGGCTGCTTCAGGCCGAGCCGATCGATGAGCTGCTGGAACCGCTCGCGGTCCTCGGCCATGTCGATCATGTCCGGAGTCGTGCCGATGATGGGCACGCCGTTCGCCTCGAGATCGCGCGCGAGCTTCAGCGGCGTCTGGCCGCCGAACTGGACGATCACCCCGAAGGGCTTCTCCTTGTCGACGATCTCGAGCACATCCTCGAGCGTGAGCGGCTCGAAGTAAAGGCGGTCGGAGGTGTCGTAGTCGGTCGAGACCGTTTCGGGATTGCAGTTCACCATGATCGTCTCGAAACCGTCCTCGCGCAGCGCGAGCGCCGCGTGCACGCAGCAGTAATCGAACTCGATGCCCTGCCCGATGCGGTTGGGCCCCCCGCCGAGAACGATCACCTTCTTGCGGTCGGTCGGCAGCGCCTCGCACTCCTCCTCGTAGGTCGAGTACATGTACGCCGTGCGCGTCGCGAATTCCGCGGCGCAGGTATCGACGCGTTTGTATACAGGGCGGATTCCGAGCCGGTACCGGGCCGCGCGCACCTCGGCCTCGACGGTATTGAACAGATAGGCGAGCCGCCTGTCGGAAAATCCCTTGCGCTTCAGAGCGCGCAGCGTATCCGCATCGATCTCCGCAAGCCGCTGGTCGTCGAGCTCCATCTCCAGATCGACGATCTCCTTGATCTGCGCGAGGAACCACGGATCGATGCGCGTGAGCTGGTGCACTTCCTCGAGCGTAAAGCCGTTCTCGAAGGCGTCGCCGACGTACCAGATGCGCTCGGGCCCGGGCTCGCCCAACTCTTTTTCGAGCTTCTCGCGATCGGTGGTCTTCTGGTTCAGGCCGTCGACGCCGACCTCCAGGCCTCTCAGTGCCTTCTGAAAGGATTCCTGGAACGTGCGGCCGATCGCCATCACCTCGCCGACCGATTTCATCTGCGTCGTGAGGCGGTCGTTCGCCTGCGGAAACTTCTCGAACGCGAAGCGCGGCACCTTGGTGACGATGTAATCGATGGAGGGCTCGAACGACGCCGGGGTTGCGCCGCCCGTGATTTCGTTCTTCAGCTCATCGAGCGTATAGCCGACGGCGAGCTTGGCCGCCACCTTGGCGATCGGAAAACCGGTCGCCTTGGAGGCGAGCGCGGAGGAGCGCGACACGCGCGGGTTCATCTCGATCACGAGCATGCGCCCGTCCTTGGGGTCGACCGCGAACTGGACGTTCGACCCGCCGGTTTCGACGCCGATCTCGCGCAGCACGGCGATCGACGCGTCGCGCATGATCTGGTATTCCTTGTCGGTCAGCGTCTGGGCGGGCGCGACGGTGATCGAGTCGCCCGTGTGCACCCCCATCGGATCGAGGTTCTCGATCGAGCAGACGATGATGCAGTTGTCCTTGCGGTCGCGCACCACCTCCATCTCGAATTCTTTCCAGCCGATCACCGACTCCTCGATGAGCAGTTCATGTGTGGGCGAGGTATCCAGTCCGCGCTCGCAGATGGTGACGAATTCCTCGCGGTTGTAGGCGATGCCACCGCCCGACCCCGCGAGCGTGAAAGAAGGCCGGATCACGGCCGGAAAACCGATGGCGGCCTGAATCTGCAGTGCCTCCTCCATGGAGTGCGCGAGGGTCGATTTCGGGCAGGCGAGCCCTATCCTCGCCATCGCCTGCTTGAATTTCTCGCGGTCCTCGGCCTTGTCGATCGCCACGCTCGACGCACCGATCATCTCGACGCCGTACTTCTCCAGCACGCCGTTCTTCGCGAGGTCGAGCGCGCAGTTGAGGCCGGTCTGGCCGCCCATGGTCGGCAGCAGGGCATCGGGGCGCTCGCGGGCGATGATGGCCTCGAGCATCTGCCAGTTCACCGGTTCTATATAGGTTACGTCGGCCATCTCCGGGTCGGTCATGATGGTCGCCGGATTGGAATTGACCAGGATGACCTTGTAGCCTTCCTCGCGCAGCGCCTTGCAGGCCTGCGCTCCCGAATAGTCGAACTCGCACGCCTGGCCGATGACGATCGGCCCCGCGCCGATGATGAGGACGCTCTTGATGTCGGTGCGCTTAGGCACGCTTGCACTCCTCCATCAGCTTTGCGAAGCGATCGAACAGGTAGCCGATGTCGTGCGGCCCGGGACTCGCCTCGGGGTGGCCCTGGAAGCAGAACGCCGGCCGGTCGGTGCGCGCCAGACCCTGAAGGCTGCCGTCGAAGAGCGAAACGTGAGTCGGTCGCAGATTTTTCGGAAGCGTGCCCGGGTCGACCGCAAAGCCGTGGTTCTGGCTGGTGATGACGACCGTCCCGCTGTCCAGATCCTTCACCGGGTGGTTGGCGCCATGATGCCCGAACTTCATCTTCACGGTCTTCGCCCCCGAAGCGAGGCCCATGAGTTGGTGGCCGAGGCAGATTCCGAAGGTCGGCGTGCCTGCGTCCACGATCTCGCGGATCGCGCGTATCGCGTAGTCGCAGGGCTCGGGATCGCCCGGGCCGTTCGACAGAAATACGCCGTCGGGCTTGAGCGCGAGCGCCTCGGCCGCGCTCGTCTCCGCGGGAAGGACCGTGATCCGGCACCCGCGCTCGGCGAGCAGGCGCAGGATGTTGCGCTTCACCCCGTAGTCATAGGCGGCGACGTGGAAGCGCGCGGGCCCGGCCTTGCGGAATCCCTCGCCCAGGCGCCATGGCCCCTCCGACCACTCGTAGGGCTTCGCCGTCGTGACGACTTTGGCGAGGTCCATCCCGGCGAGCCCGGGGAAGGCGCGGGCGGCAGCCAGAGCCCGCTCGACATCGTCGGAACCCGCGAGCAGCGCGCCGTTCTGGGCGCCCTTCTCGCGCAGGATGCGGGTCAGCCGGCGCGTGTCGATCCCCGCGATCGCGGGAACGCCCTGCTCGGCGAGAAACTGGGGCAGATTGCGCTCGGCGCGCCAGTTCGACGCTCGGGCCGGCAGGTCGCGGATCACCAGCCCCGCGGCGAACACCTTCGGCGACTCCATGTCCTCGCCGTTGGTGCCGGTATTGCCCACGTGAGGGTGGGTCAGGGTGACGATCTGGCGGCAATAGGACGGGTCGGTGAGGATCTCCTGGTACCCGGTGATCGCCGTATTGAAAACCACTTCCCCGGAAGCGAGCCCGGCGGCTCCGGCCGACGTGCCGCGGAAGATCGTACCGTCGGCTAATACCAGCAGGGCAGGTTGGGCGGCGGGCACGGCGGAAGGCTCATTTTGGAGGCCAGACGTGCAGAGCGGGACCGGCTTGCGCCGGTCCCGCTCTGCGACACCGGAAGTATATCGTCATTTGCCCCGCTTCATCAAACTTCACGAGCCGAGCATGGATCACCGGAGCGCGCGGCACCGCCCGCCAAACCATGCCAAAATTGTCGGCCCGCCACCCGCTCCAGGACAGACAGAAAACTTGGCCCAGTCGCGCGCTTCCATCGCAGCCCTCTCGTCGGCCGAATTCCTGCCCCAGCGCGTCTCGCTGCTGTACCGGCTGGCGGGAAGCGATGTGCCCGCCATTTTCGCCGTTTCCGCCGTCGCGGGCTTCGCTCTATGGGGATACATCAGCGACGCGCTCCTCGTCGCCTGGCTGGTCTGGCTGGTCGTGGCGAGCCTGGTGCGTATCGTACTCAACCGCGCCTACCACATGCGCCGGCCAGGACCCGAGGGCGCACAGCGCTGGGAGGGGTACTTCTGCCTGACCAGCGCGGGGATCGGCGCCGCCTGGGGGCTCACCGTGATGCTTCTCTACCCGGCGCGCGCCCAGCTCCACGAGATCCTCATTCCCTTTCTCATCGGCAGCGTGGCGATGGGCCTGCCGCCTGCGCTCGCCCCCAGCCCCAGGGCGTTCGCATGCCTGATCCTGCCGATCTTCGCGCCGATGATCGGCTTGCTGTTCTCGCAAGGCGGGGCCTTCAACACCTCCGCGGGGATCCTGATCCTGGTGTTCGCCGCGGTCCTCCTCGCGCTCTACCTGTCCTCCAATCGGGCGCTGACCGAGACGCTTCGCTTCGGCCGGGAAAACGAGAGCCTGCTCGAGCAAGTCAAGGAAGCCAAGGAGCGACTGGACCTGGCGCTGCACGCCGCCAATATCCTCATTTGGGACTGGGACGTGCGCCGGCGCGACGTCTTCCTGGGCGGCAGCTGGGCGATCACCCTGAAGGTGGGCAAGGAAACGAGCGCCCTCACCCTGGACGAGCTCGCGCAGATGCTGCACCCAGACGATCTCCCGAAAGTGAAGGAGAAGCTCGATCGATGCGTGAACCGCGGAGCGACCGAGTACGCCGCCGAGCACCGCATCAAGACCCTCTCCGGGGGCTGGGTGTGGAGTCTTTCCCGCGGAAGGGTCGTCGAACGCGACGCGCAGGGGAAGGCGACGCGCATGACCGGCGTCAACGTGGACATCGACGATCGCAAGCGCGCGGAGGCCGAGCTCCTCACCGCGGTGCAGCGCGAGAAGGAGCTCTCGGAGATGAAGTCGAAATTCGTCGCGACAGCTTCGCACGAATTCCGCACCCCACTCGCCACCATGCTCTCCTCCGCCGAGCTGCTCGAGCACTACTCGGAGAGCCTGGGCCACGACGAAAAACGCAACCTGCTGCAGACCATCCAGACCGGCGCCAAGCGCATGAGCGAGATGATCGACGACGTCCTCACCATAGGGCGCGCCGAGTCGGGCGTGCTCAAGCTGAACCTCGGTCCGACGAATCTGCGCGAGCTGTGCAGCCGCGTCGTCGCGGAGTTCCGCATCGCGCAAGGTAAGCAGCACATCATCACGCTGGATGACCGCTTCGACCGCCTCGAGGCGATGATGGACGAGCGGCTGCTGCGCCACATCCTGAACAACCTGCTGTCGAACGCGGTGAAGTATTCCCCACCGGGCACCGAAGTCACCTTTTCGCTCGAGCGGCGCGAGGAGAAAGCCGCAATCGAAATCCAGGACCGGGGGATCGGCATTCCGCCCGAGGACCAGCCGCGGATGTTCGAGAGCTTCCACCGCGCGTCGAACGTCGAGAACCGCCCGGGAACCGGTCTCGGCCTCGCGATCGTGAAAAAGGCGGTCGAGCTCCACGGCGGGGAGATCAGCCTGAAGAGCGCGGTCGGATCCGGAACGCGGTTTACCGTGACGCTTCCGCTGCGTCCCGTGACCCAGCCGGCCAGGGTGGGTTGATGGACGCCCCGGCTCCCAAGAAGGTCCTCGTAATCGAGGACGAGCCCAGCATCCGCAACAACATCATGCTGATGCTCAAGGTCGAGCACTACGCCGCGGTCGGAGCGGAAAACGGCCGCGTCGGGGTGGAGCTCGCGCGCAGCGACCCGCCGGACCTGATCCTGTGCGACGTGATGATGCCGGAAATGGACGGGTTCGCAGTGTTGGAGGCCTTGCGCGCCGAGCCGCGCTTCGCCGAGATTCCGTTCATCTTCCTGACCGCGCTGGACGACCGCTCCAGCATGCGCCGCGGCATGAACCTCGGCGCCGACGACTATCTGCCGAAGCCCTTCACGCGCAACGAGCTTCTCGAGGCCGTGAACAGCCGCCTGAAGAAATTCGAGACGCTGACCCAGGCGCTCGCCGCCAGGCTCGTCCCGCAGCAGGACCGGCTGACGCAGAAATTCCGCGAGAAGATCTCGGGCGGCGACGGCACCGCCGCGCTCGAAGACGCCGACACCGAAGCCCTGACGGGGAAGATCACCCAGGCGACGGTTCTTTTCTCCGACATACGCAATTTCACCACCTATTCGGAGCGGCTCACCAGCGACGAGATCGCGGAGCTCCTCAACGCCTACCTCGAGACCGCGTGCTCGCCCGTCATCCGCTACCGCGGCGTGGTGATGAAGTTCATCGGCGACGGGATCATGGCGTTGTTCGAGTCGTATCCCAACGAAAAAAGCGGAGACCATTCGCACCGGGCGGTGCGCGCGGGCCTGGCGATGCAGCTCGCCGCGCTCGCGTTCCGCGACTGGGTCGCGAAGCGCCATCCCTCCAAGAGCCTTCCCGAGTTTTCCATCGGCGTGGGTATCCACACCGGCGAGGTCCTCCTGTGTCACGTCGGGACGCCGGGCCGCGGCGAGCTCACGGTGGTCGGCGACACGGTCAACATTGCCTCGCGGCTCGAGGGCCAGACCAAGCAGCTGGGCTGGGCCGTGGTCACGAGCGACGCAGTCGTCGCCCTGACGCGCCCGGCGATCGCGGTCGGCGCCCAACGGGAAGTGCAACTGCGCGGACGCAGCGCGCCCGTCCAGGCCTACGAAGTCATCGGCATGGCGGCCGGCGAGGCCGACGGCGCGTCGGTGCACATCCCGGAGGAAATGCGCCAGGCGCTGGCGGCGAACGCGAGAATCGCCGCCGAGGCGGCGAAGGCCGCCCTGGGCATCACTTTGAGCATCATGACCGGCGACCTGAACGAGAAGCTGGTGTCGGTCCAGGGCTACCGCATCTTCTCGAAGATCGGCCGCGGCGGTTCCTCGGTCGTGTACCTCGCGGAGCGGGAAAGCGACCAGAAGCAGGTCGTCCTCAAGATCCTCGACGCCAGCGCCGGGCTCGACGAGGTCCTGCTGCAGCGCTTCGTTCAGGAATTCGACATCATCTCTTCCATCGACCACCCGAACGTGGTCAAGATCTACGACCGCGGGTTCAGCGACCGCCACGCGTATATCGCCATGGAGTACTTCCCCGATGGCAGCCTCGTCGAGGTGATCCGCCGGGGTCTCAACGCGCGGCAGGCCTTGTCGCTGCTCGCGCAGGTCGCCAGCGCCTTGCGCGAGGTCCACAACCGCGGTGTGATCCACCGCGATATCAAGCCCGGCAATCTCATGGCACGCGGCGACGGCAGTATCGTCCTTGCCGATTTCGGCATCGCGAAGCGCCTCGACGACAACAAGGGTCGCACGCGCCACGGCGAGCTATACGGGACGCCCTACTATGTCTCGCCGGAGCAGATCGAGGGCGCCCCGGCGACGGCGCAGTCGGACATCTATTCCCTCGGAATCATTTTCCACGAGATGCTCACGGGCCAGCGTCCCTTCGAAGCGGAGTCGGTCTCGGGCGTCATCGCGCTGCACGTCAGCGCGCCGCGGCCGAAACTTCCCGGAGACCTCGCGGAGTACCAGCCGATCCTGGACCGGATGCTCGCGGTCGCTCCGCGCAACCGATACAAGACCGCCGAGGAGCTTCTCGAGGGAATCGACCACGCGTGGACTCACCAGGCCCTGCGCGCCCTGAAGCAGAGCTGATTTCCCGGGGCTAGCGAAGTCCCAGCACGTCCTGCATGTCGTAAAGGCCGCTGCGCTTGTCGGCCAGGAAGCGCGCGGCCCTCAGGGCCCCCGTGGCGTAGGTGGCGCGGCTGGCCGAGCGCACGGTAATCTCGAGGCGCTCCCCCTCGCCAGCGAACAGGACCGTGTGCTCGCCGACGATGTCGCCGCCGCGAATGGCATGAAATCCTATCGCCCGGGGGTCGCGCTCGCCGGTTTCCCCTTTGCGCCCATGGACGGCATCGCGGCCGAGGTCCCGGCCCAGGGCCCGCGCGATCACAGCGCCGAACCTGAGCGCGGTCCCCGAAGGCGCATCGACCTTGTGTTTGTGGTGCGCTTCGATGATTTCGACGTCGTACCCCTCGCCGAGCGTGCGGGCCGCGGTCTCCGCGAGAGTGAACGCGACGTTGACTCCGGCCGACATACTCGGCGCCTGCACGATCGCGATACGCTTGGCGGCGGTTGCGATACGTTCGTTCTGCTGTGCCGAGAAACCGGTCGTCCCGATCACCATGCGCATTCCTCTGGCGAGGCACTGATCGAGGCGCGCGAGCGCGCCCTCGGGACGGGTGAAGTCGACCAGGCAATCGCCGCCCGCGAACTCGGTGGAGATCTTCACGCCGCAGGGCGACCCGACGAGATCTCCCGCGTCCTTGCCGATGAGGGAGCTGCCGGCAACCTCGAGCGCCGCGGCAAGCTCGAGATCCTTCGAGCGCAGCACCAGTTCGATCAGGGTGCGCCCCATGCGCCCGCCCGCTCCGGCGATCACCAGCTTCATTGGACGGACTTTCCGAGGGCGCTCGCCACGGTGTCTCCGTCGACCCGCTTCAGCTTGCCGTCTTCGAAGAACACCGCGATGCGCAGATGCTCGACCTCCCAACTGTTGGCGCGCTGGCGCCGGAAAACGTAGTCCCAGCGCTCTTCGTGAAAAATGTCGGTCAACAGGGGCGTCCCCATGACAAAGCGCACCTGATCGCGCGTCAGACCCGGCTTGAGCTGCGCGACCATCTCCTGGGTCACGTAGTTTCCCTGCTGGATTTCAATACGGTAGGGCCTGATGAGGTCGCAGGCAGCAAGCAGGAGCGACAGGGTGAGGAGGAGCGTTCGCGACACGGTCTTTCCACGGCGGCAAAACGCTATATCATAGCGGAAACGGCCTCCCTCCCCGAGCATTCCCGGTGACGAACGTCCACGACCTCAAGACCAGCGGCCTGAAAGCAACCGGGCCGCGGCTGCGCATTCTCAAGCTGTTCGAGAGCAGCAAAGTGCGGCATCTGTCGGCGGAGGACGTCTATCGCCTGTTGATCGGCGAAGGACTGGATATCGGCCTCGCCACCGTGTATCGAGTGCTTACCCAGTTCGAACAGGCGGGCATTCTCAAGCGCCATCACTTCGAATCGGACAAGGCCGTGTTCGAGCTCAACGAAGGCAGCCATCACGACCATCTGGTTTGCGTCACATGCGGACGCGTCGAAGAGTTCTACGACGCCGAGATCGAAAAACGCCAGACCAAGGTGGCGAAAGAGCGCGGGTTTGCGATCCGCGACCATTCGCTGCAGCTCTACGCCGACTGCACCAAGCCCAATTGCCCGTACAAGGGCGGCCAGAGGACCTAGGTCGCGGAAATTCGGGACTCCCCCGGATTTTTATCACGCCGGTGCCGATTTGTGGACGGGCGCCCCATCCGGATTGCCGCCTGGCCGGCATTCCGCTTGGGGTTCAGAGCGCAGCGCTATCTGTCTATAATGGGCCCCTGCCCCGGCGCCGAAACCCATAGGGGAAATAGGGAGGAATCATGGGCTTGAGACTGAAGTTCAACCTGGTGCTTCTGTTCGTGTTCATTTTGGGGCTCGGCGTGTCGGGCTATGTATCGTACGACCTGCTTCACAAGGGCGCGCGCGACGAGGTGTTGCGCAACGCGGGGGTCATGATGGAGGCGGCCCTTTCGATGCGCAAGTACACGGTCAGCCAGGTCCGCGACAAGCTGGTGCAGAAGGAAGACGAATTCCTGCCGCAGAGCGTGCCCGCGTTCGCTGCCACGGAAATCATGAACGAGCTGCGCAAGAAGTATCCCGACTACGCGTACAAGGAAGCGGCGCTCAACCCGACCAACCCGCGCGACCGCGCGGTCGAGTGGGAAGCCGACATCGTCAGCGCATTCCGCAACGACCTGGGACGCGGCGAGATCTCCGGAACGAGAATCACACCCACCGGAATGTCGCTGTTCCTCGCGCGGCCTTTCCAGATCAAGGACCCGGCCTGCCTCTCCTGCCACACGACGGCGGAGATGGCACCGGCGTCGATGGTCAAGCTCTACGGCGCCAACAACGGCTTCGGCTGGAAGCTCAACGAGGTCATCGGTGCGCAGGTGGTCTCGGTGCCGATGTCGCTGCCGATCCAGAACGCGAACCGGGCCTTCTACACGTTCATGGCCTCGCTGACCGGCGTGTTCGTCGTGCTGTTCATCATCCTGAACTTCATGCTTTCGGTGATGATCGTGCGTCCGATTACGGTGATGTCGGACGCTGCGGACCGCATGAGCACCGGCGACCTGGAGATTCCCGAATTCGAGGAGTCCGGCCGCGACGAGGTGTCGCTGCTGGCGAGGTCGTTCAACCGCATGCGCCGCAGCCTGGAAAAAGCGATCAGCCTGATCGACCAGAAATAGGCTTGCGATGGCCGCCGAAATCGCCCTTCCCAGAGGTTACGCGCTGCACGAATACCAAATCGAGCAGACTCTGGGAATCGGCGGGTTCGGCCTGACCTATTTGGCGACCGACTCGAACCTCAACCTCAAGGTCGCGATCAAGGAATACCTCCCCGGCGATCTCGCGCAGCGCGGCGATGACCAGTCGGTCCGGCCGAAAGCGGAATCCGCCTTCGAGTCGTTCAAATGGGGCCTTTCGCGCTTTCTCGACGAATCGCGAACGCTCGCCTCGTTCCGCCATCCGAACATCGTCCGCGTTCTGCGCTTCTTCGAGGCGAACCACACCGCGTACATGGTGATGGAGTTCGTCTCGGGTCAACCCTTGGGCGAATGGATTCGCAGCCGCAGGCCGCTCGAAGAGGGCCCGGTCCTCGGCATCGCCGGACCTCTTCTCGACGGTCTCGAGCTGGTGCACCGCACCGGGTACCTGCACCGCGACATCAAGCCGAGCAACATCTTCATCCGTGATGACGGTTCGCCCGTCCTGCTCGACTTCGGCTCGGCTCGCTCCTCGGCCTCCGGCACCGAACTCACCGCGATCGTGACGCCCGGATACGCGCCCATCGAGCAATACCACTCGCAGGGGCAGCAGGGTCCCTGGAGCGACCTCTACGCATTCGGCGGAGTCCTGTACTGGATGATCACCGGCAAGCGGCCGGTCGAAGCCGTGGCCCGCGTGCGCCAGGACATGCTGCCTCCGGCGGCGCAAGCCGCGGACCGCGGCCGCTACAGCGCCGAGTTGCTGGCGGCGATTGACTGGGCCCTGACGCCGCACGAAGAGCGCCGTCCGCAGTCGGTCCAGGACTTTCGCGGCGCCTTGCCGGGGCTCTCAACCGTCGAGCAGAAAACCGTGAAGGTCGAGAGGTCTGCGCCGACATCCCCTCCGTCGGCTCCGCTGACCACACTGCCGACGGGAGTGGCTTTCGACAGGGAGACCCTGAAGAAGATCGAAACCGAACTCGCCCGTCACATCGGGCCCATCGCACCGGTCGTGATCCGGGCAGCCGCGAAGAAAACCTATACCGTTACCGGGCTGGCCGAGATCGTGTCGGCGGATATCACCGACGACAGGGAGCGCGCCGCGTTCATCAAGAAGTTCTCGGGAGACAAGTCGGCGCCCACCGGGGACCCCACGCGGGCGCGCGCCACACAGTCCGGGCCGTCGGCGCCGTCGAACATCGACGCCCAGACACTCGCCAAGGCCGAAGCGGCGCTCGCCAAGTACATCGGCGCGGTGGCCAAGATCGTGGTCAAGCGCGCCGCCGCCAAGGCGCGCGACGCCGGAGAGCTCTACCTGCTGATCGCCGAGGAAATTGAGGACAAGAACGAGCGAAAGACTTTCATCCGCAAGGCGATCTCGGCCTCGGGCAAGGAATAGCCGCCGCGAGCGCTACTTCGCGTACTTGAACGACAGCAGCACGCGGGTGCGGTACGCCGCAACCTTGCCGTTCTCGATTTTCATGTCCTGCTTCACCACCTCGGCGACGCGCAGATCGCGCAAGGTCTTGGAGGCGGTCTCGACCGCTTTCTTCGCGGCGTCTTCCCAGGAGGTCGCGCTGGTCCCGATTACTTCGGTGATCCGGTAGACTCCGTCAGCTTTGGCCATCGATGGTCTCCTCATGTAGGTTCGCCCTTTTCAGAGCAGAGCGTTCCGGGATAATACTCCAATGGATCTGATTCTCTGGCGCCACGCCGAAGCCGAGGACGGCAGCCCCGACGCCGTGCGCAAGCTCACCAAGCATGGGCGGGAGCAGGCGCGGCATATCGCGGCGTGGCTCAAGCCGCGCCTGCCCAAACGGATCGAGCTTCTGGTGAGTCCCGCCACCCGCGCGCAGGAAACCGCGGCGGCTCTCGGCCTGCGGTTCGCAACGAATCCCGCTGTAGGCACGAGCGCGGTCGCCGCCGACCTCATCGCCGCGGCCGGGTGGCCTGCGGACTCGAAGGCCGTGCTGATCGTCGGGCACCAGCCCACGCTGGGCCGCGTCGCCGCGGCGCTGCTCTCGGGCTCGGAAGCCGACTGGCACTTCGCCAAGGGCTCGGTGTGGTGGCTGCGCCACGTCGACGGCGAAACGAAGCTCTTCGCCGCGATCCATCCCAAGCTGGCCTGAGTCCGCTAGAAGCCGTAGTGAAATCGCGCGGAGGCGACGCTGACCGGACCGCGGTCGGCGTTGTAGGCCGGATCGAATATCCGTTGGAAGTCGGCCGAGAGCCACGCGTCCTTGAACAGCCCGGCGCTGTAGTAGGTTTCGAAAATATTCTCCGACCGGTAGTTGAGGCGACCGTCACCCAGAAAGAAACCCAGGCCGCCGGCGCCGAGATAGTCTCCGTGCGGTCCCGAGATGCCGTTCCGGACGAACGCGATTCCGATCGAATCGGCCGGCCGCTTCCACCCCGAGCCCCTGATCACCGTCCCCGCGGAGATCGAGCGGTCGATCTCGGTGAAAGCGAAGGTCTCGGCTTCGCCGTTGTTCCAGCTCGCCCTGGCGAACATTCCGATGTCCGGGGAAAGACTCTGCTCGAGGTTGACGCCGAAGCCGTACTTCACTCTCTTCTTGCGCGAGGTCGCGAGATCGGGCGTCGCGCCGCTCGCGGCCGCATCGGCGAGCGAGTCGCGGTATCCGCCCATATCGGCCTGGTTGCGGAAGGCGAGCAGCCGCAGCTTGCCCGCCTGGCCGCCGATCGAATGCGAACGCTCCAGCTCGATCTGGTCGCCGAAGCTCTCGAAGATGCGCGGGTTGAGCGCGAGGCCGTTCGACTGCTTCGGCATCATGAAGCGCGAGGCGCGCAACGCCCAGGTGTCGTGGAAATACTCGAGCGCAACGCCCCACGAGTAACCGCGCGCGTCCGCGGCAAAGTCCCAGGCGCCGTAGGTCATCAGGGACCAGTTGAGGAACTGGGTGCGCGGGTCGTGGCTGTAGGCGTTGTCGTCGAAGAGATCCTGGACCGAGAGCTTACCCGCGGTCAGGACGATCCGGCGGCGGTCGGCGCTTCCGGCGAGCTGGTTCGCGTCCGACTCGACTTTTTCGCGCTCGCCGCCCAGACCCCAGGTCTGGCGCAGGAATGCGCGGGCTGCGTACAGGGTCAGCTCCGGACCCGAGGTGCGCGCGATTTCACCGTTGGTGAACCCGCCCAGTCCGGTGAGGTGGGAGAGCGGCGCGCCCTGCGCGGCCTCGGGATCGACGTAGACCTCTCCTCCCCGCCAGAGGCGTCCCCCGAACGCGGCGGTCGCGGTGAACGAATAGCTCTTCTCGCGATCCGGCGTAAGGCTGTTCGGACCGGAGTACGCAGCGCCGAAGGGATACTTGCGCTGCCACACGTACGTCGTCTGGAATTTCGCGCCCAGCGTTTCTTCCGGGACGTCCTGCGCCCGAACGACGCCGGCGAACTCGAGGGCGATCGCCGCAAGACAGGACAGGATTGCCGTGAATCGCACCGGCGCACGCTATCAGCTTGACGAGCGCGCCGCTACGCGCCCCGGACCACCTGGCCGACCGCCCAGATCAGCCCGACGCCGGTCGCGATCAGCAGGACCTGCTGCGCGGTGGCGCGCAGCTCCGGGCGCCGGTGCAACCCCGGGATGAGATCGGCGACCGCAACGTAGATCATGCTCGCGGCGGCGAGCGCGAGCACCGTGGCGATCCACTGCTGCGCGGCCTGCAGCGTGAAGTACGCGAGCAGCGCCCCGGCCAGCATCGCGAGGCTCGACAGGAGATTGAGCGCGAGCGCCGCGGCCTTGCTGTAGCCCGAATGCAGCAGAATCACGAAGTCGCCGATCTCCTGCGGGATTTCGTGCGCAACGATCGCCGCCGCCGTGACGACACCCAGCTCGGTGCTCTGCATGAACGCTGCAGCGATCAGGATACCGTCGACGAAATTGTGGAACGCGTCTCCGATGATGATCATCAGTCCACTGCGCCCGTGATCGGCCGGATCGGCGTGATGGTCGTGAGCCTCGCAATCCTCGACGTGGCAGTGCCGCCACAGCACCAGCTTTTCCAGAACGAAGAACCCGAAAATGCCGGCCAGCACGGTAGCGAAGATCGCCTGGAGGCTGCCCGAGGCGCCGATCGCGTGGGGCAGGATTTCCAGGAACACCGCGCCGAGCAATGCGCCCACGGCAAAGCTCACCAGAGCCGGCACCCAGGAGGCGGGCGCGGACAGCGCGAAGAGCGCGGCGATCGCGATGCTGATGACGCTCCCCGCGACGGCGGCTCCGGAAATCCAGGCCAGCGTGGGCATGCGTTAGTCGTCCTCGAGCCAGATGAGGCTCGCCATTCTGCCTGTTGTGCGGTCCCGTCGGAAAGAAAAGAAACGCTCGTCGCTCGCCGTGCACAGGCCGCCGCCGAAGACCGCGGAAACGCCCGCCGCGGCGAGCCGCGCCCGCGCGAGCGCGTAGAGATCGGCGAAGTATTTTCCTTCGCGACCCGGCGCGAAGGAAGCCGCCGCGCCTGGATCCTTGTCGGCGAATGCGCGGCGCACGTCCTCGCCGACCTCGTAGCGGAGCGGTCCGATGCCCGGCCCGAGGTAGGCGATCAGTTCCGCGGGCGGCGAGCCCATGGAGCGAACGGTGTTCTCGAGAACTCCTGCGGCCAGCCCTCTCCAGCCGGCGTGAGCGACACCCGCGACCCGGCCGGCGCGGTCGCTCAGGAAAACCGGCAGGCAATCCGCGGTCATCACCGCGCAGACACATCCTGGCCGCCGGGTTACCGCAGCGTCGGCTTCCGTCTCGAGCGGGCCATCCCGGTCATCGATCACCGCCGTTCCGTGGACTTGCTTCATCCACACCGGCTCCGCGGGCAGGCACGCGCCCAGGATGGCGCGGTTGCGCGCGACGCAGCCGGGATCGTCGCCGACGCGTGCGCTCAAATTGAGGCCCGCAAACATTCCCGAGCTGACCCCGCCCGCGCGAGTCGTGACCAGCGACCGCACCCGCCCAGCCGCTGGCCAATCGGGAACGATCCAGTCGGGGTGGGGCGCGCTCCTCACTGGAGCGAGTCGAGCAGCGCCCGGAAGTCCTCCGGCAGGGGCGCGGCGAAGCGCCTGCGCGCACCGGAAACCGGATGGGAAAATTCCAGGCGCGCGGCGTGGAGCGCCTGGCGCTCGAGCCTCGCGTGCTCCGTATCGCCTCTGCGTCCGCCGCGATAAACGGGGTCACCGACCAGGGGGTGACCGAGTGACTGCATGTGCACGCGGATCTGGTGCGTCCTGCCCGTGTCCAGGCTGCATTCGAGCAGCGAGGCCCCGGCAAAGCGCTTCGCCACCTTGTAGCGGGTCAAGGCCGCGCGCCCCTTCGGCACGACAGCCATGCGCGTACGGTTGCGCGGATCGCGACCGACCCGCGCGCTCACCTCCCCGCCCGAGCGCACCGCTCCGTGGACCAGCGCCAGGTACTCGCGTTTCACGGTTCTCGCCTGGATTTGTCGGACCAGGCTGGTCTGCGCCTGCAGGGTCTTCGCCACGACGAGAAGTCCGCTCGTGTCCTTGTCGAGCCGATGCACGATGCCGGCCCGCGGAATGCCGGCGAGCTGTGGCGAGTGGTGCAGGAGCGCGTTGAGCAGCGTCCCCTTCCAGTGGCCGTTGCCCGGATGCACCACAAGACCTGCCGGCTTGTTGATCACCAGGACGTCGTCGTCCTCGTAGACGATGTCGAGCGCGATCCGTTCCGGACGAGGCGCTGCGTCCGAGGGATCGGGCTGCGAGCGGATTTCGACGCGCTCTCCGCCCCAGATCTTCTGCTTGGGCTTGGCGGAGCGCGCGTCCAGGCTGACGTGCCCCTCCTTGAGCCACCGCTGCAGCCGGTTTCGCGAATGCTCGGGAAACATCTGCGCCAGTGCCTTGTCCAGGCGCAATCCCGCCAAGTTCTCTGGGACGCGTCGCGTCACCCCCACCACGGTATAATTTCCCGTCTCTTCAGACCGTGCCATCGTGAAACATAGTGTAGCTTTATTCGCTCTCGCTCTGGCGGCGTGCTCGACGTTCGACAAGCTCGATCCGGCCACGATGCCGGCCGAGACCCTATACGCCGAGGCGAAGGACGCTCTCGATAGCGGGCAATACGATCTCGCGATCAAGCGCTATGAAACGCTGGAAGCGCGCTTTCCCTACGGCCGGTATTCGCAGCAAGGCCAGCTGGAAATCGCGTACGCCTACTACAAGCAGACCGAGCAGGCCTCCGCGGTGGCCGCGGCCGAACGGTTCATGAAGCTCCACCCCAATCATCCGAACGTCGACTACGCCTACTACCTCAAGGGCCTCGCCTACTTCAACGAGGACCTGGGGATTCTCGCCAGGGTGTCGCGCCAGGACCGTACCGAGCGCGATCCCAAGGCCGCCAGGGAATCGTTCGACGCGTTCAAGGATCTGGCCCAGCGCTTCCCGGAAAGCAAGTACACGCCCGATGCGCTGGCCCGGATGAAATACCTCGTGAATGCGCTCGCCTCCCACGAGGTCCACGTCGCGCGCTGGTACATCAGGCGTGGCGCGTACGTCGCGGCGGCCAATCGCGCGCAATTCGCGTTGAAGAGCTATCCCGAGGCTCCGGGCCAGGAAGAAGCCCTGCTCATCATGATCCAGGCTTACGACGCGCTCGGCATGGCGGATTTGCGCGACGACACCGAACGCGTCCTAAAAAAGAATTTTCCCGACAGCGAGCAGGCGAAGAACGTGCTCAGCCAGCTCGGCCGCTGACCGCCGATCGGCCGGGAAGGTCGGGATCGCCCTTCAGGAAGCGGACTACTTCGTCGAGATCGCGCACGAGCTTCATCGGCGGCAGGCTGGCCAGAATGCGTCTCCCGTAGGCCTTGGCGACGAGCCTGGGGTCACAGATGACGAGCACGCCGCGGTCGGCCTCGTCCCGTATGAGCCTGCCGGCGCCCTGCTTCAGGGCGATGGCGGCCTGCGGCAACTGATAGTCGAGGAAGGGGTTACCTCCGTTTCGCTCCAGTGATTCGAGCCGCGCGGCGAGTACCGGATCGTCCGGCGGAGCAAACGGAAGCTTGTCGATGACCACCAGCGACAGAGCCTCTCCCCGGACGTCCACTCCCTCCCAGAAACTGGCGCTTCCGACGAGAACGGCGTTGCCCAGCGCGCGGAAGCGCTCGAGCAGGTCGCTGCGCGGACCCTGACCCTGGAGCATCAGGGAATACGGCAATCGCGTCCGGTCGAACTCCTCCCGCAACACCTGGTGCGCAAGCCGCATCGCGCGCAGTGTCGTAAAAAGCAGGAAGGCGCGTCCTCCGCTCGCGCGGATCACCGGGAGCGAAGCCGCAACAACGGCGCGCGTGTGCTCGTCGCTGTTCGGATCCGGGAGACTCTTGGGAATATAGAGCAGGGCCTGCGACGCGTAGTCGAACGGACTGCCCCAGCAAGCCGTGCGCGCGTCGTGCAGACCCAGCTCCTTGCGGTAGTGGCCGAAGTCCCCGGCGACGGCGAGCGTCGCGGAGGTGAAGATCCATGCGCGCCGCCGGCCGTCCAGTTGCTTGCGGAAGATTTCGGCGACCGAGAGCGGCGTGGCGTTGAGCCTGAGCGAGTGTCCCGCTACTTCTATCCACCGGACCAGGTCAGTGCGGCCCTCGTCGCGCCATCGCTCGAGCAGGCCCCGCGCCTGCCTCGCGCGCTCGGCGCAGCGCGCGAGCCCGTCGCTTCTTTCGGCGAGGACTTCGAGCGCACCGCATAGAGATTCCAGGGCCGCGTCGAGCGCAGCGAGCGAATCCGGGAACCCGCGCTCCCGGACGGCGGACGCGGCGGTGAGGCGCGCGGCCTCCCTGGGCAGAGCGAGGCGCAGGTCGCGCGCCGCCTTGTCCAGCGCCGCTGCGAGCCGCTGCGCATCGGGCATGTCGCCCGCCCCGGCGAGCGTCTCGGCGCGAACGTCGCGCGAGAGCTCGATGATCTGGGCGGTCGACAGAGTCTCGCCGAAGAAGAGCGTCGCCGTATCCGGAAGCTGGTGCGCCTCGTCGAGGATGACCGTATTGCACGCGGGCAGAATTTCCGCCATCCCCTCGTCCTTGAGCATCACGTCGGCGAAGAACAGATGATGGTTGACTACGACCAGATCGGCGGCGAGCGCCTCGCGCCGGGCCGCCATGACGAAGCAGTCGCGATATCGCGGGCACGTTTGCCCTAGGCAATTCTCCCGTGTCGAGGTGGCGAGGTCCCAGGCCCGGGCCTCTTCGGGCACGCTTGCGAGCTCGCTCTTGTCCCCAGTGCGCGTGACTCGCGCGAAGCTCGAGATGCGCAGCAGATCGGCTTCGACCTCGCGCCCGGACTGTCGTCCCTCGAGGTTGCGCTCCAGGTGATAGTGGCAGACGTAGTTGGCGCGCCCCTTGAGCAAGGCCGTAGTGACGGGAACACCGAGGGCAGCGCGCACCGTCGGCAGGTCGCGCCGGTAGAGCTGATCCTGCAGCGTCTTGGTTCCCGTCGAGATAATGACCTTGCCGGCGGACAGAAGCGCCGGCACCAGATACGCGAAGGTCTTGCCGGTGCCGGTTCCAGCCTCGCACACGAGAACCGCGCTGTCGCGGATCGCCTCAGCGACTCGCGCGGCCATCTCCAGCTGCTGCGCCCTGACTCGGTATTCCGGGATCATCGCGGCGAGCGGACCGGTCGCGCCAAACACCGCGTCGAGCTGCTCAGCGATGAGGATTTTCTCCAGGACTCACCTCTCTAAACCCTATAGGGTGGGCATTACCGACCCGCGCCCGCTGTACTGGATCCGGCCGCGCTTTACAGCCAGGGTGCGATAGTCTAAGGTACTTCAATTATGCGCTGTAACTATTTGTTTCTCAGCGTTTTGATTCTCTGCGGATGCGCATCCGCTCCACCGCCTTCCGAGCGCAGCCCGGAGCTCGTGTTCCGGGCTCTTGCCACTGCCGGAGTGCCTTACCGGCGTGGGGGGGAATCGCCCGAGACCGGATTCGATTGCAGCGGCCTGGTCGCTCACGTCTATCGTGAGGCCTTCGGCATCCAGTTGCCGCACAACGCGCTGGCGCAGAGCCGGATGGGAAAGCACATCACACTCGCCGGAATCGAAGCGGGCGACCTCGTTTTCTACAACACCGAGCGCCGGCCCTACTCGCACGTCGGG
>Ga0209811_10000264_pt1 | contig 24310 bp, 18 predicted proteins | sample Coa_R1_6_FD_187161 | JGI IMG/M metagenome (GOLD analysis project Ga0209811, IMG submission 187161) | Surface soil microbial communities from Centralia Pennsylvania, which are recovering from an underground coalmine fire. - Coalmine... | ecosystem: Environmental > Terrestrial > Soil >... | reverse complement strand
GACGACCTCGCAGGTCCGCCGCCGGCCGAGAAGGCGGGGCTGCTCAGCGCAGGTCTGCTGAACAAGCAGTTCTTCGTCAACCCGCTGGTGGACGCCGCCGCCGTGCCGCCCGGCTGCCCGCACTGGCCGACGGGCGGGCTGGTGAAGCTCTCGGCCGCCTGGCTGATCGAGAACGCCGGGTTCGGCAAGGGCTTCGGCGGCGATATCGGGCGCGGCCGCGTGACGCTGTCGACGAAACACACGCTCGCGCTCACCAACCGCGGCGACGCGAACACTGCCGACCTGCTCGAGGTCGCCCGGGTGATCCGCGACGGCGTCGAGCAGCGCTTCGGGATCCGGCTGCGGCCGGAGGCGCACCTGATCGGCGTCGAGCTCTAACTGGTGCGCCTCTAACTGCTGCGGTCTCTACTGCTGCGGCGCGCGATCTTGTGGTGGGCGGCCTGGTCCAGCGGCTTGACCACCAGCAGGTCGACGTTCACGTGCGCCGGCCGCGTCACGACCCAGGCGATGCAGTCCGCGACGTCCTCGGCCGTCAACGCCTCGACACCGGCGTAGACGTTGTCCGCGGCGCCCTGGTCGCCGCGGTAGCGCACGAGCGCGAACTCCTCGGTGTGGACCATCCCCGGGGCCACCTCGGTGACGCGGACGGGCCGGCCGTTGAGCTCGAGCCGCAGCGTCTCGACCAGGACCGCCGCGCCGTGCTTGGCCGCCGTGTAGCCGGCGCCGCCCTCGTAGGCCCAGCGACCTGCCGTCGAGCCGGTGACGACCACGTGCCCGCCCGTGCCGCGCTCGAGCGCCGGCAGCAGGGCTTGGGTCACCCGCAACACGCCCAGGACGTTCGTCTCGTACATCCGCTGCCAGTCCGCGGGATCCGCCCGCTCGATCGGCTGGGTGCCGATGGCGCCACCGGCGTTGTTCACCAGGACGGCGACGTCGGTGACCTGGGCGGCGAGGGCCGCGACCGACTCTGCCGAGGTCACGTCGAGCGTCACGGGCGTGATGCGCGGCGTCGAGGCGGCCAGTTCTGCCAGCCGATCGCGCCGCCGTGCCGCGGCGATCACGTCGAAACCCTCGCGCGCGAGCCGCGTCGCCGTCGCTGCTCCGATCCCGCTGCTGGCGCCGGTCACCACGGCGACGCCGCTGTTCGTCTGCATGCCCCGATTGTGGACGGGCTGGGTCGGGCATGATCCGGGGGATCGCGGTGTTGCATGGTGGACGTCTCGTGAAGGGGGATTTCGTGCGCCGAATCGCGCCGGCCGGTACGCCCCGGCACGTCGCCATGCTGAGCGTGCACACCTCCCCCTTGGACGCACCCGGCGCCGGCGACGCGGGCGGGCTGAACGTCTATGTGGTCGAGACCGCCAAGCGCCTTGCCGCTCGTGGCACGGAGGTCGAGATCTTCACCCGGGCCACGTCCAGCGACCAGCCGCGCACGGTCGGGCTGTGCGACGGCGTGAGCGTGACCCACGTCGTCGCCGGTCCGTACGAAGGGCTCGACAAGAACGAGCTGCCCGGCCAGCTGTGCGCGTTCACGGCGGGCGTGCTGCGAGCCGAGGCGCGGCGCGAGCCCGGTTACTACGACCTCGTCCACTCGCACTACTGGATGTCCGGGCAGGTCGGGTGGCTCGCACGCGAGCGCTGGGGCGTGCCGTTGGTGCACTCGGCGCACACCCTGGCCAAGGTCAAGAACGCGATGCTCGCCGACGGCGATGCGCCCGAGCCCCGCGCCCGCATCATCGGGGAGGAGCAGGTGGTCGCCGAGGCTGACCGCCTCATCGCCTCGACCGACGACGAGGCGCGCCAGCTGGTCGACCTCTACGGGGCCACGCCGGAGCAGGTCCGCACGGTGGCCCCGGGCGTCGACCTCGACACCTTCCACCCCGGACCGGCACGCGCCGCCCGCCGCCGGCTCGGCCTGCGCCCGGACGCGCTCACGCTGCTGTTCGTCGGCCGGATCCAGGCGCTCAAGGCGCCGGACGTGCTGCTGCGTGCGGCGGCTCTGCTCGAGGCGGACGCCGATCTGGCGGGCCGGCTGCAGGTCGTCGTGCTCGGGGCCCCGAGCGGGTCGGGGCTGGCCGAACCTGATCATCTGCAGCACCTGGCGAGCGAGCTCGGCCTTGGTGAGGTCGTGCGGTTCCGCCCGCCCGCGTCGCGCGAGGTCGTGGCCGACTATTACCGCGCCGCCGACCTGACGGTTGTGCCGAGCCACAACGAGTCGTTCGGGCTGGTCGCCCTCGAGTCACAGGCGGCCGGCACTCCTGTGGTCGCGGCGGCGGTCGGCGGGCTGCCCACCGCGGTCGCCGACGGGCGGTCCGGGGTGCTCGTCGACGGGCACGACCCCGCGATCTGGGCCAGGGTGCTGGGCGATCTTCTGCGCTCGCCGGCGGTACGGGTCGAGTTGGCGCTCGGGGCGCGTCCGCACGCCGAGCAGTTCTCGTGGGAACGGACCGCCGACGGCCTGCTGGTGGCCTATCGCGAAGCCGTCCGCGAACTTCACGGCCTGCGGGCGGTGGCGGGATGAGCGACGCTTGCGGAGCGATCGAGCTGATCGAGTCCGTCCTGGGTGAGCAGGGGCTGCAGTTCGAGCGGGTCGGGGCGGACGCGATCGCCGTCGCCCTGCCCGGTGAGCAGCCGCTCCGCCTTCGCCCGAGCGACCAGCAGGGCATCGAGGCCGGGACCGTCGTGACCATTGCCGACTCCGTGTCGTTCACGTATGAGGTGAACGCGTGAGCCCCAGCACCCCGCCGGACATCCCCGGCCTGGTCTATGTGCAGCCCCTCGGGTCGGGGGGCTATGCCGACGTGTACCTCTACGAGCAGCAGATGCCCCGTATGCCGGTCGCGGTCAAGGTGCTCAAGGCCGAGGGCATGACCCCGTCGGTCCGGCGCCAGTTCATCGACGAGGCCGACACGATGGCCCAGCTCGCCGACCACCCGTACATCGTCCAGGTCTTCCGGTCCGACACCTCCGGCGACGGCCGCCCGTACCTGGTGATGAAGTACTACCCGCCGCCGAACCTCGCCGCCCGAGCCCGCTCGGAGCGGTTCACCGTCGAGGAGGTGCTCCGCACCGGCATCCAGCTCGCGAGCGCCGTCGAGACGGCGCACCGGGCCGGGGTCATCCACCGCGACATCAAGCCGGCCAACGTCCTGGTCAGCCAGTACGGCGCCCCCGGGCTCACCGACTTCGGCATCGCCGGCCGGGGCCGAGCCCTGGAGGAGGACACCGACGACGAGGTGGGCGTCTCGGTCCCCTGGGCTCCACCGGAGGTCCTCTTCGGCCACAGCAACGGCGGCCCCCGCTCGGACATCTACTCCCTGTCGGCGACCCTGTGGCAGCTGCTCGTCGGCCGCTCGCCGTTCGAGATGCCGGGAGGTGACAACTCGGCATACGCGCTCATGCCCCGGATCCGTTCCACCCCGGTGCCGAGCACCGGCCGCGCCGACGTCCCCGCCTCCCTCGAGCGGCTCCTGTCCCAGGCGATGGCAAAGGACGAGAACGCCCGGCCCGAGACCGCCCTGAACCTCGCCCGAGCCCTGCAGGAGATCGAGCAGGAGCAGCGCTTTGCGCGCACGGCCATCGTCGTCCTTGACGAGCAGGGTCACACGACGGTCGCCGACCAGGTTCGCCCGGCGGTCGACGACGCCGACCAGACCCGGGTGCGGGCTCCCCAGGCCGTCCACGGCCAGCGGGCCGGGACCGCAACGGGGTCCCGTATGCCGTCCTACGCGCCGGCCCCGCTGGGGGGCGGCACGACGATCCCGGCCTCGTCCTCGCCCCCGGTCCACACGGCACCCAAGGAGCCCGCCCCCGTGGGCCGGGTGGCCACGGACGTCGAGGAGGGGACGGTCCGGGTCCAGCGCGACCGGCCCGGCACTGCCGGCGGGACGGACCCGGCCGGCGGGGGTTCCGGCGACGGCTCGGTGACGATCAGTCCGGTCGTCCTGCTCGGCATCATCGGCCTGCTCGTCATCGGCCTGGTCGTCGGTGCGATCGCCGTGTTCCACGGCGGCGGCGACTCACCGGACCCGGCGTTGACGTCGCCGTCGACGAGGAACGCGGCGACCGACGGTGACCAGCTCGGCCTGCCGGGCGTCCCCGTCGTCAAGGCCCGGTCCGGAATCGGCGAGGTCAGCTTCACGTGGTCCTACACCGGGGCCGCCTCGGGTGACACGTTCCGCTACAAGGCCGGTTCCGACCCGTCGAAGCTTGGCGACGCCACGGTTGCCATCAGCAGTAAGCAAATGGTCACCATCAAGGCCCCCAAGGGGGGGCTCGTCTGTGCCATGGTGCTCGTCAATCGCAGTGGGTCGACAACGGCCTACTCCGATCCGGCGTGTGAGAGGGCGCGCTAGCGGGGGTCAGGGGTTCATCGTGCGTCCAGTGGTGAGGGAGGGAGTCAGGTGGGACTGACGGTCGAGTTCTGTGGCGAGGAGTTCGCCGCGCCGTTGGAGCGTCCGCTCACCATCGGACGGGAAGGCGACGTCGTCATCGACGACAACCCCTACCTGCACCGGGTCTTCCTCCAGATCGTCCACGAGGGCGGGCTGTGGTGGCTCGCCAACGTCGGCTCCACCCTGTCGGCCACCGTGAGCGACCCCCGTGGGCTGTTCCAGGCCTTCCTCTCGCCCGGCGCGAGGGTGCCGCTGGCCCTGTCGAAGTTCACCGTGTGGTTCACCGCCGGGCCGACGACCTACGACTTCGACGTCCTCGTCGATGCGCCGGCCTTCACCGAGGTGGACGTCCCCACCCAGCTCGACGACCGCGGCGAGACGACGTTCGGCCGGGTCAGCTTCACCCCCGACCAGAAGCTGCTCATCGTCGCCCTGTGCGAGGGGATCCTGCGACGGGCCGGCACGGGCGCCGGCCAGATCCCCACCTCGGCCGACGCGGCCGCTCGACTCGGCTGGACGCTCACCAAGTTCAACCGCAAGCTGGACAACGTCTGCCAGAAGCTCGCCGACGCCGGCACCCGGGGGCTGCACGGCGGTCCCGGCAAGCTCGCGAGCAACCGCCGGGCCCGGCTCGTCGAGCACGCCATGTCCACCCGCCTGGTCACCGAGACCGACCTGGCCCTGCTGGACGGGGATCGCCCGTGACCGGCATACCGACCCAGGCGTTGAACGGCACAGGGACCGCACGGTCCGGCACACGACTCGTCAAGAACCCACGCAACCGTCAGCCCACTGACACACCACCGAGAGGGAGCACGCGACCATGACCATTCCCCAGGACCAGGCCAGCTGGTTCTCCGGCGCCTTCGAGCAGATGGTGCAGAACGTCGACAAGGCGGTGCTCGGCAAGCAGCACGTCATCCGTCTTGCCTTCACCTGCATGCTGTCCGAGGGGCACCTGCTCCTCGAGGACTACCCGGGCACCGGCAAGACCCAGCTCGCGCGGGCCATGTCCAGCACCGTCCAGGGCAGCAACAGCCGGATCCAGTTCACCCCCGACCTGCTGCCCTCCGACGTCACCGGCGTGACGATCTACGACCCCAACAAGCAGACCTTCGACTTCCACCCCGGCCCGATCTTCGCGACCATCGTGCTCGCCGACGAGATCAACCGCGCCTCGCCCAAGACCCAGTCGGCACTCCTGGAGGTCATGGAGGAGGGCCGGGTCACCGTCGACGGCGTGCCCCACTCGGTCGGCGAGCCGTTCATGGTGATCGCGACCCAGAACCCCATCGAGCAGGCCGGCACCTACCGGCTGCCCGAGGCCCAGCTCGACCGGTTCCTCATGAAGACCAGCCTGGGCTACCCCGACCACGAGGCCACCGTCGCCGTCCTCGCCGACGCGGCAACCCGCGACCGGACCAAGGCCCTCTCCGCCGTGGTCACCGCGCAGGTGGTGTCCGACATGGCCAAGCTCGCCGACCAGGTCCACGTCGACCCGGCGATCCTCGCCTACGTCTCCCGGCTCGCCGAGGAGACCCGGCGCCACCTCAGCGTCAAGCTCGGCCTGTCGGTCCGCGGCTGCCTGGCCTTCGTGCGGTGCGCCAAGACCTGGGCGATCAGCCAGGGCCGCACGCACGTCATCCCCGACGACATCAAGGTCCTCGCCGAGCCGGTGCTCAACCACCGCCTCCTGCTCACCGCAGAGGCTCAGTTCGCCAACATCACCATCGCGCAGGTCATCGGGCAGATCCTGTCCGAGGTCGCCCCACCCAGTGAGCGAGTCGCCTGAGCATGAGCACCCCCGATCCGGACCACACGACGACGCGCGCTGACCTCAAGCGCGCTCAGGCGATGGTCGACGGCCAGCAGCGCCGGGCACCGCGGCGGGGGCCGAGCCTGCCCAGCGTCAGCATCCCGGGCATCAAGGTGCCCACTGGGCTGGTGCAGGCCGGCAGCGAGGTCACCGGATCGGTCAAGGGCCGGCTGGCCCGCGTGGGTGAGCAGACCGAGCGGTGGTGGCGTCCCGTGCTCGACCGGCTGGGCTGGGTGTCGACGCTCGGCTGGGCGACGGCGGCCCTGGCCCTGCTCGCCTGGTTCGTCGGTGCCCGCTACGCCTGGACCGAGATGCGGATGATCGCCGTATGCGGTCTGGTCCTCGTGGCGCTGTGCGTCCTGCTGGCCATCGGGCGGACCAAGGTCCGGATCGAGACCCAGCTGGACCCGTTGCGGGTCACCGTCGGCGAACCGGCCGCCGGGCGGGTCGAGGTCACCAACATGGCCAAGCGCCGGATGTTCCCCATCATCGTCGAGCTGCCCGTCGGCGTCTCCGCGGCCCGGTTCACGCTGCCCGCCCTGGCCGGCGGCGCGGCATACGAGGAGCTGTTCGTGGTCCCGACCGAGCGCCGGGGCGTGATCCCGGTCGGACCGGCGACGACCGTCCAGGGTGACCCGCTCGGTGTCGTCCGGCGCACGATCACCTGGACCGACCGGACCGAGCTGTACGTGCACCCGCGGACGCTCTCACTGGAGAGCCTCGGCTCCGGCCTGCTTCGCGACCTGGAGGGCGAGGTGACGCCCGAGCTGTCGATGAGCGACCTGGCCTTCCACGCCCTGCGCGAGTACCAGCCCGGCGACGACCGGCGCTACATCCACTGGCGCTCCTCGGCCAAGCACGGTCGCCTGCTCGTCCGGCAGTTCCTCGACACCCGGCGCTCGCACCTGTCCGTCGTCGTCGACACGACCGCCGATGTCTACAAGGGCGGCGAGGAGGCCGTCGAGCTGGCCATCGAGTGCGGTGCCTCGCTCGTCGTCCGGTCGATCCTCGACGAGCAGGAGGCGACGATCCTCTGCAACGACGAGGCCGCCAGCCGGATGACCATCTCGCTCAGCCTGGATGCGCTCTCCCGGGCGAGCATCGGCCCGGTCGACATCTTCGCCGCGTGCGGAGAGGCCAGGCGGCTGGCGCCGGACACCTCGGTCGCCGTGCTGATCAGCGGCCCGAAGCGACCGTTCATCGAGATCCAACGGGCGCTCGCCCAGTTCGAGCCGGAGGTCAACAAGGTGGCGGTCGTCGTCGACCCGTCCGAGCGGGTAGGGGTCCGCCGGGCCGGGGGTCTCACGATCCTCGTCGTCGGTGAGCTGGCCGACCTGCGCCGCGTCGTCCAGGGCGGGGTCGTGGCATGAGTACCTCCTCGTACAGCCCGGTCCGCGGCCCGCGCGAGGGGATGATCAAGCCCGAGGTGTCGACCCGGCAGAAGGCCGGGTCCGTGCTCGGCCGGCTGCAGCCCAGCCGCGACAGCCTCATCGACGCGGCCTTCGCCGCCGCGCTCACGGCCATCGCCCTCTACGGGATGCACACCGGGTTCTTCGGCTGGGCCTGGATCACGGCCGGTGCCGCGGGCCTCGTCGTCGGCCTGCTCGTCGCGCACCTCACGACGTCGTTCCGGCTGCCGGCGGTCGTGACCCTCGTCGGCCTCGTCCTCGCCTACTTCCTCCTCGGCGGCCCGCTCGCCGTCCGCAACAAGCTGGTCGTGGGCGTCTTCCCCAGTGGCCGCACCTTCCACGACCTGCTCCGGATGCCCGTGCACGGCTGGAAGGAGTGGCTCACCATGCTGCCGCCGGTCGATGCGGCCGGCCCTCTGCTCGCCCTTCCGTTCATCGTCGGTCTCGTCGGCGCGGCGGTCTCGTATGCCGTGTCCCGGGTCTGGCGCAGCCCGTATGCCGTCGTCGTCGCCCCGCTCCTCCTGCTCGCCGGGAGCATCGCCCTGGGGACGGTCCAGCCGGCCGGACTGTTGGTCCAGGGCGGCGTCGGGGCCCTCCTCGTCATCGGGTGGATGGTCGCCCGGGCGCACCGCAACCGTCCACCACTGCAGAACGGCGCCGGCAAGCAGAGCCGGTTGGCCATCGGGGCCGCGCTCCTCGCGGTGGCCGGTCTGGCCGGCTACTTCGCCGGCCCGATGCTGCCCGGTGGCCCCGACGCCGACCAGCGGGTCGTCGTCCGGTCCTACCTCAGCCCGCCGTTCGACGTGGCGCAGCTGCTCAGTCCGCTGGCCGGGTTCCGGCAGTACACCAAGCCCAACGCGAGCAAGCTCTTCGACAAGACGCTCCTGACGGTCAGGGGCCTGCCGGCCGGTACGCCGCTGCGGCTCGCGACGCTGGACAACTACGACGGCTCGGTGTGGGGGGCCGGCGACCGCGCCGCCTCCGGGACGCCCGACCCGGGCAAGGCGTTCCAGCAGGTGGGCTCCCGGGTCGCCGCGGAAGGCAGCGGCCGGACGGTCACCGCTCAGGTCACCCTCGCCGACGGCGGCTACCGCGGCGTGTGGCTGCCGACTGCCGGCACCGTCACCGGGGTCAAGTTCACCGGTCCAGCCTCCGATGACCTGCAGGCCAACCTGTGGCTGAACACCGACACCGACACCGCGATCGTCCCCCAGGGCGTGGCTGGCGGGGACCGCTACACGCTGTCGGCGATCGTGCCCTCTCCCGCGCCCGACAAGCTCCCGGCGGCGCTCGACGTCGCGAGCGGCTCCCTTCTGGACAGCTCCGCGGGCGCGTTCATCGACCCGCGGCTGGACGCCTGGACCGGCGGCGCCACGGGTGCCTGGCAGAAGCTCGTCGCGGTGGCGCAGTACATGTCCCAGGACGGGGCCTACACCGATGGCGGCGACCCCAACAGCCAGGAGCGCTACTACCTCGCCGGCCACAACGCGGGCCGGCTGCAGAACTTCGCCGGCGCCGAGCAGCTCGCCGGCGACGACGAGCAGTACGCCGCCACCCTGGCGCTCGCCGCCAACCGGATCGGAATCCCGGCACGGGTCGTCATGGGTGCCATCCCCGAGGCGGACGGCCAGGTCAAGGGCGCCGATGTGCACGCCTGGGTGGAGGTGCAGAAGGCCGACAGCACCTGGTACCAGCTGCTGCCGCAGACCTTCCTGCCCGACCGCAACAAGAAGCCCAACGAGCAGCGCACCCAGCAGCAGCAACAGAAGACGGGCGCCCAGGTCCCGCCGCCGTCGGGCGTCAACCCCCCCAGCATCCTGCAGGGTCCGGACCAGGCCCAGAACGCCACGAACCTCAAGAAGGTCAAGAAGAGCCCGTTCGACCCGACGTCCTGGCCGGCGTGGCTCCGGTTCCTCGTCCTCTACGTCCTCCTGCCCCTCCTCGGTCTGGCCGCCCTGTTCGGGCTCGTCGTCCTGCTCAAGCTCCTCCGCAGCCGACGCGCCCTCACCCGGGGCCCCACGCCGCATCGGATCGCCACCATCTGGCGCGGTCTCATGGGCGATGCTCGCGGTGTCGGAGTTGGATTGCCGCGCAACGCAACTCGGCTGGAGCAGGCGAGCGCGTTCCCGGACCCGGCTCCGATCTGGGGTCTGGCCCAGACCGCCGACGCCCACGTCTTCGGCGAGGGCGCGCCCGACGACGAGCAGGTCCAGGCGTTCTGGACCCAGGCTCGCGAGGTCCGCAAGCAGATCCTCGGGTCGGCCCCGCTGTGGCGACGGGTGCTCGCCGCCGGCGACCCCCGCCCGCTGCTGGCCCGCGACCCGGCCCGACGGCGCTCCGACGGGAAGGGTCTCAACCTTCGTATGCCGCGCGGCCTGCGGAAGCCGAGGAGCGCATGAAGCTCAAGGTGACGCTCCGCAGCAGCGGAGACGTCGACACCGACCTGGTCGCGACCGTCGACTCGACGACGACGGTCGGGCAGCTCGCCGAGTACCTCGTGCGGGCCGACCCGGCCCGCCAGAAGTCGGGCTCGTCGGTCAACGCGGGGCTGGAGGACTTCACCCTCGCCCTCGTCGACCAGCAGTACCGGGCCCTGGACCCTCGGGCGACCGTCGCCGAGGGTGGCCTGCGCTCCGGCGTCCACGTCGCGGTGACCCGGCACGGCGAGGCCTACGCCGACAAGGCCAAGGCGACCGCGACGGCCGTGGTCATCGCCGGCCCGGACGTCGGCAAGGAGATACCGCTCAGTCCCGGCACGGCATACGTGGGTCGTGGGCGAGGCTGTGAGGTGACCCTCGACGACCCGTCGGTGTCGAGGCGGCACGCCAAGATCCTCGTCGGCGACGTCATCGAGGTGATGGACCTCGGCTCGTCCAACGGCATCTCCCTCGGCGAGGAGGTCGTCGACCGGGCCGTGCTCAAACCCGGTGACGCGTTCACCCTGGGGGAGACGACCATCGAGGTGCAGTCCACCTCCGGGTCGGCCTCGCTGGCGGCCACCGACTCGGCGTCGCTCAACTTCTCCCGGTCGCCGCGGATCGCGCCGATCTACCCGGGCCAGAAGTTCGCGGTCCCCGAGCTGCCCGAGCGCAAGAAGCCGCAGCGGATGCCGCTCATCGCGCTCCTCGCGCCGGTGTTCATGGGGCTCATCCTCTTCGCGGTGACCCGACGCGCCTACACCCTGCTGTTCCTCTTCATGTCGCCGATGATGCTCGTCGGTGGTGCCCTCGAGAGCCGCCGGACGACCAAGGCCGACTACAAGCAGGAGATGGAGGAGTTCCGCGAGGACCTCGGTTTCCTCGTGGACGACATCAAGGAGGCGCACGTCCGCGAGGCGCAGGTCCGGCGCGGCGAGCACCCGTCGGTGGCCGAGTCGGTCGCGGCTGCGCGCGAGGTCAAGCCGCTCCTGTGGACCCGTCGCCCCGGCGAGCCGGGGTTCCTCGAGCTGCGGCTCGGGACGGGCACGATGCCGAGCCGCAGCCAGATCGAGATGCCGTCCCTCGGCCGGTCCAAGGCCGAGGCCTGGCTGGAGGTCTCCCAGCAGATGGAGGGGATGAGCGGCGTCGCCGACGTCCCCGTCGTCGCGGCCCCGCTCGTCAAGGGAGCGATCGGGGTGGCCGGGCCGCGTGCCGCTGCCCTGCCGGTCGCCCTCGGCCTGATGAGCCAGGTGGTCACCCTGCACTCGCCGGCCGAGGTCGTCGTCGCGGCCTTCGCCTCGCAGGCGAGCGCCAAGGACTGGGACTGGCTCAAGTGGGTCCCGCACATTGCCTCGCCGCACAGCCCGATCAGCACCCGGCAGACCGCGAGCACCGGCCCGGCCTGCGCCGGCCTGCTCAACGAGCTCGAGGACCTGCTCGGTTCGGGCGAGGCGGACAAGGAGGCCCGGCCACCGGTCTCCATCGTCGTCCTCGTCGAGAACGACGCCCCGGTCGACCGGGCTCGCCTCGTCCAGCTCGCGGAGCGCGGTTGGAAGAAGGGCGTCGTCGTCATCTGGGTGGCGCCCCGGACCGAGATGCTGCCGGCGGCCTGCCGCACCTTCGTCGAGGTCGCCGATGCGGGCGGCCAGGGGGTCGTCGGCTATGTCGAGGACGCCGTGGTCATCGTGCCGGTGACGGTCGAGGTCACCGACGCCGCGACGACCCTGGGCATGGCCAAGCGGCTCTCCCCGCTCGTCGACTCCGGTGCGCCGATCGACGACGACTCCGACCTGCCTCGTGCCGTCTCCTTCGTGACCTTGGCCGGTCGCGAGATCGCCACCTCCGACGCCGCGATCATCGAGAAGTGGACGGAGAACCGGTCGATCCTCACCGGTCCCTTTGCCCCCCAGGTCCCGATCCGCAAACCCGGCAACCTCCGGGCCATCATCGGCCAGGGCGCCACCGGGCCCTACAGCGTCGACATCCGCACCGACGGACCGCACGCGCTCGTCGGTGGGACGACCGGCGCCGGCAAGTCCGAGCTGCTGCAGGCCTGGCTGCTCGGCATGGCGAGCGCCAACAGCCCGCAGCGGGTGACCTTCCTGCTCGTGGACTACAAGGGTGGCTCGGCCTTCCGCGACATCGTCCACCTGCCGCACACCGTAGGGCTGGTCACCGACCTGTCCCAGCACCTCGTCCGGCGAGCGCTGTCCTCGCTCGGCGCCGAGCTGCACTACCGGGAGCACCTGCTCGCGCGGCACAAGGCCAAGGACCTCATCGAGCTGGAGCGTCGCGGTGAGGTCGAGGCGCCGCCCTCGCTCATCATCGTGGTCGACGAGTTCGCCGCACTGGTCCAGGAGGTCCCCGACTTCGTCGACGGCGTCGTCAACGTGGCCCAGCGTGGCCGTTCCCTCGGCCTGCACCTCATCCTGGCGACCCAGCGCCCGGCCGGCGTGATCCGCGACAACCTGCGCGCCAACACCAACCTGCGGATGGCGCTGCGGATGGCCGACGAGAACGACTCCGCCGACGTCCTCGGCACTCCCGCCGCAGCCTTCTTCGACCCCAGCCTCCCGGGGCGGGCGATGGCCAAGAGCGGGCCGGGTCGGCTGACGCCGTTCCAGACCGGGTATGCCGGTGGCTGGACCAGCGACACCCCACCCCCGCCGGACCTCAAGGTATCCACTCTCGGCTTCGGCGCCGGGACGATGTGGGAGCTGCCCGTCCACGACGACGACGAGACCGACAAGGGCGACCTGGGCCCGACCGACATCCAGCGGATCGTCCACCAGATCCGTTCGGCGGCGGCGACGGCCGGTCTGCCCGCGCCGCGCAAGCCGTGGCTGCCCGAGCTCGGCACCGTCTACGACCTCACCAAGCTGCCCACCGCACGGCGCGACGACGAGATCGTCTTCGGCGTCGCCGACGCACCCGAGCAGCAGGCCCAGCCGACGATGGCGTTCCGGCCCGACAAGGAGGGCAACCTGGCCGTCTACGGTTCCTCCGGGTCGGGCAAGTCGACCTTCCTGCGGACCATCGCCATCGCCGCCGGCTTCACCGTCCGCGGCGGCCCCTGTCACGTCTACGGCCTGGACTTCGGCAACCGTGGGCTGTCCATGCTCGAGGGCCTGCCGCATGTCGGGTCCATCGTCAACGGCCAGGACCACGAGCGGCTCACCCGCCTCTTCGGCATGCTCCGGGAGACCATCGACGAGCGCGCGGTGAAGTACTCCAAGATCAGCGCGGCGACGATCACCGACTACCGCCGGTTGGCCGGCGACTGGGAGGAGCCGCGGATCTTCGTCCTCCTCGACGGGCTCACCGCGTTCCGTCAGGCCTACGAGACCGGTCAGCGGCACCGGTGGGTCGAGATGTTCCAGGGGCTGCTCGCCGACGGCCGCCCGGTGGGTGTCCACTTCATCCTCTCCGTCGATGCCCGCAACGGGCTGCCGGGGTCGATGGGGTCGGCCGTGCAGAGCCGGATCGTCCTGCGGATGGCCACCGTCGACGACTACGGGTTCCTGGGCGTGCCGGCCGACGTGCTGTCGATGGCCTCACCCCCGGGGCGGGCCCTCGTCGGCGACCGCGAGGTCCAGTGCGCGGTGCTGGGCGGCACGACCGACGTCACCGGTCAGGCCCGGGCCGTCGCCGGGTTCGCCGAGGCGGTCCGCAAGTCCGGGCTGAAGGAGGCGGCCGAGATCCGCAACCTGGTGGAGAAGGTCGAGCTGTCCACCCTGCCGGCCGAGGTGGGCGGTCGCCCGACGCTCGGGGTCGGGTCCTCGACCCTCGGGCCCACCGGCTTCGAGCCCAAGGGCAGCTTTGTGGTCGTCGGGCCGTCGGGGTCCGGTCGCACGACGACCCTGGCGACGATGGCGGCCGCTGTGCGTCGGTGGAACCAGTCGGCCCCGATGTACCTCTTCACGCCGCGCAAGGCCTCAGAGCTGCTCCGTATGCCGGTGTGGACCGAGACCGCGACCGGCTCCGAGGCCATCGTCGACCTGGCAGCGCGGGTCAAGGAGCAGGTCCTGGCCGGTGGCACGTCGGGCCCGATCTCGGTGTTCATCGAGCGGGTCGACGACCTGGCCGGGCCACCGCAGGAGCAGCCGATCACCGAGCTGATCAAGGCCTGCCTCGACAACGACCACTTCGTCGTCGCCGAGGGTGAGACCAACTACTTCTCCTCCAACTTCGGTATGCCGGGCATGCTCAAGACCTCCCGGTCCGGCATGGCACTGCAGCCGGACGGCATCGAGAGCCAGACGATCTTCAAGAACAACTTCCCCGCCTTCAACCGGGCCGACATGCCCGAGGGACGTGGTTTCCTTGTCCAGCGGGGCCGTAGCGAGCTGCTCCAGGTGGGGTTCCCCGCATGAGGCGGGCACGCGGCATACAGACTCAATTTCGTTGCACTGCAACGGAGTTGGACGTTCGATCTGCGGGGGAATGGGGTGGGGAGTGCTCCCCATTTCGCTTTGCCGGGATCGCACGTAGTTTGGTCGTCAACAGGGCAGCAGGTGTCCTGGGCGAAGAGACAACACATCGGTCCGGCGACGGGCCCACACCTAGGGAGGAAGCAACATGAGCGGTGGCGGATGGGAGGGCATGAATGTCGACGTCGTCGAGAACCAGGCCCGACAGCTCCAGCACCTGGCCGAGCAGACCAAGCAGCTGATCACCAAGATCGACGGTGAGGTCGCGCGTCTGGCCGAGAACTGGCACGGCGATGACTCCAAGAAGTTCCACAGCGAGTGGGAGGGCCAGCACAAGCACGCCCTCACCCAGTCCGCTCAGATCCTCGAGGAGATGGGTCAGAGCGCCACGCAGCAGGCCAACCAGCAGAAGCAGACGTCGGCCGGCTGAGCCGGGACGACCCAGGACACAAGGAGGTAGAAGAATGGCCGTTGAACAGGGCATGAATGTCCCGGTCGTCGTCGAGGTGGTCGGACAGCTCAACCAGGACCACGGGACGCTGACCGACATCCAGCACAACGCCGACCAGGCCGTCAAGCAGCTCGAGTCGAACTGGTTCGGCGCCGACGCTCAGCAGTACGCCCAGCAGTGGGGCCAGCAGAGCAAGGTCATCCAGCAGGCTGCGGACATGATCCAGCAGATGTCCAAGGTGGCCAACGACCAGGCCAACCAGCAGCGGAGCACCTCGCAGGCCTGATCCCAGGCGGTGCGGCACAGGGCGGGACCGAGTGATCGGGCCCGCCCTTCGCCGTGGCGTGTGATGGCAGGATGGACGAGCGAGAACCATCGGGGGAGGTGGAGCGGTGAGTGAACGACCGGACGAGAGATGGATGGACTCGATGAGTGGGCCGACGATCGGCGGGGAGGCGGGCGAGAGCCCGCTCGTGGTCGGTTTCGCGCCCCAGTTCCGGGCGCATCCGTATGCCGGTGAGCCGGCGCCGGTCGGTCCGCTCGGCTCGGCGGGCGGCGGCTCGGGGGGCGGCGGCTCGGCGGGCAGCGGGCTGAGCCACGGGCTCAACGTGCCGGTCTGCCGTGACATCTCCTACGGGCTGGCCAAGGACGCCGAGGACTTGGAGCGGATCGCCGAGGACGCCGACGTGAGCGTGCGGCGGATCCTCGATGTGTGGGACGGGGAGGATGCCGAGCGGTTCCGGGTCCGGTGGCTGCGGTCCCAGCGCGAGCTCGACGAGGCGACCACCTCGCTGCGCACCCTGCGGCGGAGCCTGGAGCTGGCCGTCGACCAGCAGGAAGCCGCTTCACGCCACTGACCCGCCCGCCCGGCAAAATTATCGGGTCCTCGAACAAGTTGGCTCCGCACCCGAGTTTCGTTCTCGGGTGCGGAGCCAACTTGTCGGGTCCGGTGTTCGCCGGGCCCGGACGGGACGCCGTATGCCGGGTGGCTCAGGCCTGGACGAGCTCGGCCTCGGCGATCCCCGACTCGACGACGGGGGCCGGTGCGGGAGCCGTCGCCGGGGCGGCCGGGTGCCGCATGAGCACGGCGACGAGCACGGCTGCCCCGAAGAGCATGGCCGCCGCGACCGTCGTGCCGCGCTGGGCGCCCTCGACGAACACGTGCAGGGCACGGGCCGAGGCACCGGGCCGGTCGGCCGCACCGGGACCGGCGCTGGCGAAGACCGTCACGAGCACGGCCAGGCCGACCGCACCCCCGAGCTGCTGGGTCACGTTGACCAGGCCGGAGGCGACGCCGGTGTCCGCCGGGGCGACCCGGGCCAGGCCGCCCACGGTCAGGGGCACGAACGCCGTCCCGTTCCCCAAGCCGAAGAGCACGAGCGCCGGCACCATCGCGGCATACGTCGTGTTCGCGTCGAACCGGGCCATGAGCGCGAGGCCGGCTCCGGAGAGGACCAGCCCGACGGTGGCGACCACGCGGGTGGGGACCCGGCCGGCGATGACCCGTGACACCAGCTGGGACGCGGCGAACACCGATAGCGGGATGGGCAGGAACGCGAGTCCGGACTGCCACGGCTGCCAGCCGAGGACGAGCTGCATGTACTCGCTCATGAAGAAGAACGTGCCCATCGAGCCGGCGACGAGGAGCAGCCGCGCGACATAGGTGGTGGAGCGGTCGCGGTCGGCGAAGAGCCGCAAAGGCACGATCGGGGCGCTGACCCGGGACTCCACGGCGATGAACGCCGCGACGAGCAGGAGGCCGACGACGAACGCGACGAGGGTGAAGGCATCGGTCCAGCCGTCCTCGGCGGCGCGGATGAACCCGTAGACGACCGAGGTCATGGCGACGGTCGCGAGGATGGCGCCGGCGACGTCGACGTGACCACGGGAGCGGGTGCCGCCAGGCAGGACGCGGGCGGCGATGGCGAGGACGACCAGGCCGATCGGCAGGTTGACGAAGAAGACCCAGCGCCAGGTCGCGACCGAGGTGAGCAGGCCGCCGGCGATCAGGCCGATGGCGGCGCCGCTGGCGGAGACGACGGTGTACCAGCCGATGGCGCGGGCCTGCTCGCGGCCGGGGCGGTAGAGCGACATGAGGGTCGCCAGGGCGGAGGGGGCGAGCAGTGCTGCGCCGGCACCCTGAGCGGCCCGCGAGGCGAGGAGCAGGCCGGCTCCGTCGGCGAGGCCACCGGCGAGCGAGGCGCCGATGAACAGGGTCAGCCCGGCGAGGAAGGTCACCCGGCGGCCGAGGAGGTCGCCGGCGCGGGCTCCGAGGAGGAGCAGCCCGCCGAAGGCGAGGGTGTAGGCGTTGACGACCCAGGACAGCCCCGCGGGGGTCATCGCCAGGTCGCGCTGGATGTCGGGGAGGGCGATGTTCACGATCGCGGCGTCCAGGACGATCATCAGCTGGGTGACAAGGACGGCGGCCAGCACGAGGTGGGTGCGGCGGGAGGTTGCGCCGCTGGTGGCGGCGCTCGGGGTGGCGGTAACGGTTGAGGTCACGATGGGTTCCTTCGTGAGGAGCACGGCCCCGGCTCGGGAGGTGAAGCCGCCAGGGCCGGAGAGGCGTATAGTTGGTTCGTGAAAGCGGAGAAGTTCTCCGGTTAAGAACTATACGGAGGGTCCCTCCGGTTTGGCAAGTGGGTTGTTGGAACCTCGCGCCGAAGGGACCCAAGAAGGTGATGGAGCGATGACGCAGGCGCCGACGAAGCCGCTGCGCGCCGACGCAGCCCGCAACCGAGGCAAGCTGATCGAGGTCGCGACGCGGATGTTCACTGCCCAGGGGGTGGACGTCTCACTGGAGGACGTCGCGCGCGAGGCAGGGGTCGGGATCGGCACGCTCTACCGCCACTTCCCCACCCGCTGCGACCTGGTTCTCGCCGTCTACGGCACCCAGGTCGACGCCCTCGACGAGCGCTCGCGCGTGTTGCCCACGCAGCTGCCGCCCGGTGAGGCGCTGCACGAGTGGATGCGCGGCTTCGTGGACTACTACGCCGTCAAGATGGGCATGGTCAACCTGCTCCGCTCGATGATGCAGGGCCAGCCGGAGACCTTCGAGCGGGCGCGCACGGTGATGCGCGAGTCGGCCGAGCGGGTCCTGTCGCCGGCCATCGAGGCCGGTGTCATCCGGGCCGACGCGACCGCGCCGGAGCTGGTCCGCGCCCTCGGCGGGATCTGCCTGGCGTCGACGACGCCGGAGGGGCAGGAGACCTCGCTAGCCCTCGTCGACCTGGTTTTCGACGGCCTGCGCTACGGCGCCCCCAACGCCAACCCCAACGCCTGAGCCGCCCGTTGCGTCTGCGGATCTGAGGGTTCGAGCCCTCATCGACGCAGACGCAAGGGAAGGCTCAGCGGGCCTCGGTGCCGGCGATGAACGCCTCGAGCTTCTCGCGGCCGAGGTCGTCCGGACGCTGCTCCGGCGGGGACTTCATCAGGTAGGAGGAGGCGGACAGCAGCGCGCCGCCGATGCCACGGTCCTTGGCGATCTTGGCCGCGCGGATGGCGTCGATGATGATGCCGGCGGAGTTGGGGGAGTCCCAGACCTCGAGCTTGTACTCCAGGTTGAGCGGGACGTCACCGAACGCGCGACCCTCGAGCCGGACGTAGGCCCACTTGCGGTCGTCGAGCCACGCGACGTAGTCGGACGGGCCGATGTGGACGTTGCGGTCGTCGGCGCCGACACCCGCGAGCGAACCCGTGAGGTTGGACGTGACGGCCTGGGTCTTGGAGATCTTCTTGGACTCCAGGCGCTCGCGCTCGAGCATGTTCTTGAAGTCCATGTTGCCGCCGACGTTGAGCTGGTAGGTGCGGTCCAGCACGACGCCGCGGTCCTCGAACAGCTTGGCCATGACCCGGTGGGTGATCGTCGCGCCGACCTGGGACTTGATGTCGTCGCCGATGATCGGGACGCCGGCCGCCTCGAACTTCGCGGCCCACTCGGGGTCGCTCGCGATGAAGACGGGCAGGGCGTTGACGAACGCGACGCCGGCGTCGATGGCGCACTGCGCGTAGAACTTGTCGGCCTCCTCCGAGCCCACCGGCAGGTAGGAGACGAGGACGTCGACCCGCTCGTCCTTGAGCACCCGGACGACGTCGACCGGCTCGGCCGGGGACTCGTCGATCGTCAGGCGGTAGTACTTGCCCAGCCCGTCGAGGGTGTGACCGCGCTGGACGGTGACACCGGTGGTCGGGACGTCGGCGATCTTGATGGTGTTGTTCTCGCTGGAGTTGATCGCCTCGGCGAGGTCCTTGCCGACCTTCTTGTCGTCGACGTCGAACGCGGCGACGAACGTCACGTCGTTGACGTGGTAGTCACCGAAGGTGACGTGCATGAGGCCGGGGACGGTGACCGTCGGGTCGGCGTCCTTGTAGTACTCGACACCCTGCACGAGCGAGCTCGCACAGTTGCCGACGCCGACGATGGCGACGCGAATGGAACCCATGGGTTGGTCTCCTTGGTGGGGTGGGTTGACTTACTTTTCGGGGGTGCGGGGGGCGTATGCCGGGTGGCCGGGGTCGGTGAGCGGGCCGCGGTGGGCCGCGGTGCCGGGGCGCAGCTGGCGCTCAGCGTCGATCAGCTCGGTGAGCCAGCGGACCTCACGCTCGGCCTGCTCCTCGCCGTGGCGCTGCAGGGCGCTCGTCCAGGCGTCGAGCCGCTCGCGGTTCTTGGTCGAGGCCGCCCGGACGTTGTTGAGCCGGTGCTCCAGCGTCGAGCGGCGCCCCTCGAGGATGCGGAGCCGGACCTGGGCCTCGGTGCGGGCGAAGAAGGCCAGCCGTACGTCGAAGGTGTCGTCGTCGTAAGCGCTTGCGTCGGCCCGGCTGACCAGGTCCTGGAAGTGCTCCTTGCCGTCGGCCGTCAGCTCGTAGACGATTCGGGCCCGGCTCCCGGCCGCCGCGGTGACGGCTGCGCCGGTCGGGGCAGTCGACTGGGCGATGAGCTGTCGCTGGGTCAGCGACTTCAGGCAGGGGTAGAGGGTCCCGTAGGACAGCGCCCGGAACGCGCCGAGCGCGGCGTTGAGCCGCTTGCGCAGCTCGTAGCCGTGCATCGGCGACTCGTGGAGGAGGCCGAGGACCGCGAACTCCAGCAGGTCGGTGCGCCGGCTCATCGGTGGCCTCCTTCCGTGGTTCTCGTGCGAGGTCTCGTATGCCGCGTGCTGACAAACAGCGACCTTTGTCAGCACGGACTATAGCCCAGATATATCGCCCCGATACATTGCCGCCGCCTTCCGGCCGTGTGTCGCCCGCACGTGCGGGGTTGTTACGGCGTGTCGGCGCGGCGCCCCTGAACAACCCCGCACGTGCGGGCAAGTGCCGGGGCGCGCGACCCTGGCGCGGTCCAGCGGACACTGAGCGCACGGCATACGGCGAAATCGGCCTTCCCAAGGGTCCCGGGTCATACTGGACGCGCTCTCCGACCGGGGGGCATTCCTCGCCCCCGAGAGTGGTCATGAGCCAGCGTCAACCCGTCACCCGATCCGCGTCCCGGGCCGGCGGCCGCCGAGCCAAGGCGCCGGTCTCGAGGCTCAGGCGCTGGACCAAGCGGCTGCTGTGGACCGTCGTGATCGTCGGGGTGCTCGGCGTCATCGGGCTGGCCGTGGCCTATGCGCTGATGCCCATCCCGAAGGCCAACGAGGCGGCCCTTGCGCAGACGACGACGATCTACTACGCCGACGGCAAGACCCCGATCGCGCGGATCAGTGACGTCAACCGGGAGTCGATCCCGCTGTCCAAGGTGCCGGTCGCGGTGCAGCACACGTTCCTCGCCGCCGAGGACCGCAGCTTCTACACCAACCGCGGGGTGTCCCCGAGCGGCATCGCCCGGGCCCTCAAGGCCGCTGTCACCGGTGGGGAGACGGTCGGTGGGTCGACGATCACCCAGCAGTACGTCAAGAACTTCTACCTGACCCAGGACCAGACGGTCACCCGCAAGCTGAAGGAGATCATGATCTCCCTGAAGCTGGACCGGCAGCTGTCCAAGGACCAGATCCTCGACAACTACCTCAACACGATCTACTTCGGCCGGGGGGCCGACGGCATCCAGACCGCCTCGCGGGCGTACTTCGGCGTCGACGCGAGCAAGCTGACCGTCGCCCAGGGTGCGCTGCTGGCCAGTGTCATCCGCGGGCCGTCTTTCTACGACCCGCGCCTCGGAGCCGAGCAGACCCAGCTCGCCGAGGGCCGCTGGAACTACGTCATGGACGGCATGGTCGCCAAGGGCTGGATGACCCAGGCCGAGCGCGACGCCCAGAAGTTCCCGACGACCATCAAGCCGGTGGCCCAGGCCTCGACGAGTGGGACCAACGGCTACATCGTCGACCAGGTCAAGAAGGAGCTGCTCGGCAAGCTGCAGCTCACCGACGCCGAGATCGACCGCGACGGCCTGAAGATCGTCACGACGATCGACCCCAAGAAGCAGCAGGCGGCCGTCGACGCGGTCAAGCAGCTGCCCAAGGATCCCAAGAACCTCCACGTCGGGCTGGTGTCGATCCAGCCCGGTAACGGCGCGATCCTCTCGATGTACGGCGGCGCCGACTTCCAGAAGCGGCAGTTCAACGACGCGACCGACGCGACGATCCAGGCCGGGTCGACGTTCAAGATCTTCGCCCTCATCGCCGCCCTGCAGAACGGCGTCAGCACCCGGCAGACCTACAGCGGTCGCTCGCCACAGTTCTTCGACGAGTTCAAGGACACCTCGGCCGCGACCGACTTCCTCCGCCGCGGCGGGGTCCAGAACTTCGGCAACGAGCAGTTCGGCACGATCGACCTGATCGACGCGACCGCCCACTCGGTCAACACGGTCTATGCGCAGGTCAACATCGCCGCTACCCCCAAGAAGACGACGGCGGCCGCTGCAGCCGCCGGCGTCACGACCACGATGAAGTCGGTCTATGCCAACGTCTTCGGCACCGACAACGTCAAGGTCATCGACATGGCCAACGCCTATGCGACGCTGGCCGCGGGCGGGGCACGCTCCACGCCGTACCTCGTCAAGTCGGTCACCGCGGCCGTGGGCGACTACTCCTACAAGGCGAAGCCGACGACCAAGCAGGTCTTCGACAAGCCGCTCGTTGCCGACGTCCTGCAGGCCATGCAGGCCGTCGTGCAGCGGGGGACCGGCTCGTATGCCGGGGCACGGCTGGACCGTCCGGCCGCCGGCAAGACGGGCACGACCACCGACAACTACGGCGCGTGGTTCGACGGGTTCACGCCCAACTTGGCGACGGCGGTCGGGATCTACAAGGGTGACGGCTCCTCGGCGAACCCGGACAACATGATGGACAACGTGCCGGGTGTCGGCCAGCTGACCGGTGGCACCGTCCCGGTGTGGATCTGGACGGCGTACATGACCCAGGCCCTTCAGGGTATGCCGGTCGTCGACTTCCCCTCGGCGGCTCACATCAACACCCCGACCAACACCGCGCCACCGGCCACGTCGTCGACGACGACCGCCACCACGACCGCTCCGCCGACGACCGCGACGACCACGGCACCACCGGCCACCACCTCGACGGCCCCGCCGACGACGACCACGACCACCACCGGCACCCGGACCCCGCCACCCACCACGCCGATCGTGCCCCTCCCGACCAGCCCGCCCGCGCCCGGCGGCCTCCTGGGTCCACCCACCCAGAAGCCGTGACCGACCTGAGCGCCGTGACCGGAACCGAGGTGGCCGGCAGTGAGGGGCGGGCCCAGCCGGGCCACCCCGCCGACTCGGTCGGGTGGGCGGGTTCGACGGGGTCGGCGGATCCGGTTCTCCCCGCCGACCAGGTCCCCGACGGGGCCCTCGCAGCCGTCGGGGGACCGCTCGGGCGGCATGCCCGCCGCCCCTCGTGGCGGGCCGCCATCTGGCCGGTCGTCGCGCTCGCGGCCATCCCCATGCAGCTGGCCATGATGGAACGTGCCTACTGCATCGAGCACGGCTGGATCGGGCAGGAGATGTTCTCCCGGGCCTGCTTCTCCGACCTGCCGGTCCAGCTGACGACCGGACGACTGGCCGGCGGCTTCACGGCATACGTCTCCGGAAGCGCACACGTCGACCAGCCGGTCGTCACCGGCGCGGTCATGGCGTTGCTCGGCGGCCTGACCGGAACCGGCTCGGTCGCCGGCACCCAGCGCACGTACTTCTACCTCTGGGCCGTCCTGGCGATGGTCCTGCTCATGGCGACCGCCTGGCTCAGTGCGGCGAGCCGACCCCGGACGGCAGGCATCGCGGCGGCCGTCGCGCTCTCGCCGCTCGTCATCACGACCGTCATGGTCGGTCCCGACATCGTCGGCGTTGCGCTGCTCGCGGCGGGCATGTGGGCGTGGGCCCGCCGTCGACCGGTGCTCGCGGGGGCTCTCCTCGGGGCAGCCGTCATGGCGCGTACCTATCCCCTCCTCGTGCTGGTGGCGCTCGTCCTCCTCGCGGTGCGCTCGGGGCGGCCGGACCGGCTCCGCGGCCTGCTGGGCGCAGCGGCACTCGTCGTCGCGGTCCTCGCCCTCGTCTTCGGGGTCGCCCACCACCAGACCCTGACCGCGGCATACACGTCCTGGTGGTCCAGTCCGCCCGGGTTCGGCTCGCCATGGTTCGTCCCGCAGATCATCTCCTCCCAGGGCCCTGCGGCCTCGGTACCGCCGTTCTTCCGCCAGGTAGCCCAGTTCCTCGAGGCCGTCCTCGCGCACCCCGTTGCGCCCGGCGTCGCCACGGCGTTCGCGGTCGTGGGAGTGGTCCTGGCTCTGGGCGCCGGGTTCGTCCTGGCCCTCGGCGCTCGGCGGCGTCCCTCGTGGGCGGAGGTTGCCCTCGTCATGGTCGGGATCGCCCTGGTCACCGGCAAGTCGGTGCCCGTCCAGGCCTCGTTGTGGCTGCTGCCGCTCGCCGCGCTCGCCGGAGTGCGCTGGCGGGACCAGCTCATCTGGGCCGGGACCGAGGTGGCGTACTTCATCGCGGTGTGGCTGTATGCCGGCGGGCTGGCTCATCCCGACCGGGGCCTGCCCGGCGAGTGGTACGCCCTGTTCCTCTTCATTCGCCTCGCCGGCATCGGCTGGCTGGTCTACTGCGCCTGGCATCGCGCGACCACCCGGCCCGCTCATGACCCCGACCCGGACTGGCCGGGCGACCCGCAACGTGACGAGGTCGTCGACGAGCTGGCCGGGCCGCTGACGGGTGAGCCCGACCGGGTGATCGCGGCATACGGCTGAGGTCTCTGGCCTCCCGCGTCCCGCCTCCCGCCTCCCGGCCCGGGGCTAAATTATCGGGTCCTCAGGGTTGTTCGCTCCTCACCGGGGTTTTCTTGTCGGGTGCGGAAGGTAGTTGGCGGGCTCACGCGGTTAGTGCAACACCCCTGATCAGAGATGGGGTTTGGAGCAATGACTGCTCGACGAGGTCGTCCGTCGCTGCCGCCGAAGACGCGG
>Ga0209811_10000263_pt1 | contig 24313 bp, 25 predicted proteins | sample Coa_R1_6_FD_187161 | JGI IMG/M metagenome (GOLD analysis project Ga0209811, IMG submission 187161) | Surface soil microbial communities from Centralia Pennsylvania, which are recovering from an underground coalmine fire. - Coalmine... | ecosystem: Environmental > Terrestrial > Soil >... | reverse complement strand
GCGGAACCCGGCGGCGAGCGCCAGCGCGCCGATGAAGATGGCCACGGTGAGGCCGATGCCGACCGCGGTGGTGGCGGTGGACACGGGCCGGTTGGTGACGCTCCTGAGGTTGTAGACGAACGGGATGGCCATGGCGGTTCCCCTCACTCGACGCGCCGCAGCGCGTCGACGATGCGCAGGCGCGAAGCCTGCACCGCGGGCACCAGGCCGCTCACCGCGCCGATCACCACCGCGATGGCGATGCCGGTGAGCACGGTGCCCCAGTAGATGGACATGGGCGGGAAGAAGCCGCCGGGGACGCTGGCGCCGGTGACGAGGGCGCGGGCGCCGAGCGAGCCGAGGAGCCCGCCCCCGAGCGTGATGACGGCGGCCTCGATCACCACCATCCGGAATACGGCGCCGTCGGTGAACCCGAGCGTCTTCAGCACGCCGAACTCGCTGGTGCGCTCGCGGATCGACGTCATCATCGTGTTGGCGGCGATCAGCAGGATGCTGAACACGATCGCGAGCCCGATCACCCGCAGCACGAACGGGATGTTGCCGTACATGCTCACGAACCCGGCCTGGAACGCCTGCTCGGTCTCGGTGAGCGTGGCCGGCGCCGCGTTCTCGAACTGGGAGTCGACCGCGTGCGTGATCGCGCTCGCCTGCGACGGGTCGTTCAGCTCGAGCACGTACGTGCCCACGGCGCCGAAGCCGCCCATGCCCTTCTCGTTCAGGTACTTGTAGTGGAAGAACATGGTCTCGTCGCCGAACGACTTCTTCCTCGCGTGGTAGACGGCGCGGATGGTGAACGGCCAGGTCCCGGGATAGATCGTGCCCGCGAGGTTGATCGTCTGGCCCAGCTTCCAGCCCTTCTTCTCCAGCAGCTTCTGGCCGACGACGCACGCGGTCTGCTCCTGGAAGTAGGAGGCGAGCCGCGGGTCGGCGCCCTCGGGGATGTCCGCGGGCGCGCTCGACGGCGTCGCGTCCACCAGCTCGTAATCTTTCCCGTAGACGCCGTACCACGGATCGTCCACCGCGAACTGCGCGAAGAACCCCTTCGTGTCCGCGGGATCCTGGGCGCCGAACCAGTTCTGCACCGCCACCCGTTTCACGCCGGGCACCGCCTCGATGCGCGCGCGATAGGCCATCGGGATCCACTGCACGAGCGAGATCTTGTTGCGCGTCACGAGCCGCGATTCGCTCCCCACCTTGATCGACTCCTGGAGCGTGTCGAGGACGCCGCCGAGCGCGCAGAACAGGAACAGCGCCACGGTGACGCTCGCCATGGTGAGGAACGTCCGCAGCGGGTTCCGGAACAGGTTCACGATCACGAGCTTGAGCATCATTTCTCCCTGCCCGGGCCGCAGGCCCGGCTCAAGTCAATTGGACAGCACGCCCTTGTCCAGGTGGTAGCGCGTGGTGGCGCGCTCGGCGGCGTGCGGGTCGTGCGTGACCATGACGATGGTCTTCTTGAACTCGCGGTTGAGCCGGCTCAGGAGCTCCAGCACCTCCTCGGCCGACTTCCGGTCGAGGTCGCCGGTGGGCTCGTCGGCGAGCAGCACCTGGGGATCGCTGACGATGGCGCGCGCGATGGCGACGCGCTGCTCCTGCCCGCCGGAAAGCTGACGCGGGTAGTGCTTCAAGCGATCGCCGAGCCCCACGAGCTGGAGCGCGGTCTCGGCGCGCTTCCGACGCTCGCCCGCGCTCATGCGCACGAGCAGCAGCGGCAGTTCGACGTTCTCCAGCGCGGTGAGGACGGGGATCAGGTTGTAGAGCTGGAACACGTAGCCGATCGAGGCCGAGCGCCAGCGCGCGAGCTGGGCGCCCTTGAGCCGCGCGATGTTCGTGCCCGCCACCTCGAGGTCGCCCGACGTCGGCTGGTCCACGCCGCCGATCAGGTTCAGGAGCGTCGTCTTGCCCGAGCCCGACGGGCCCATCAGCGCCACGAACGCGCCGTCCGGGATCGAGAGCGTCAGCCCGTCCAAGACCCGCAGCTCCTCGGTCTGGCGCCGGTACACCTTCACCACGTTGCGCACGTCCACCGATGCCATCGTCCTCTCCTTAGGCGTTGCGGCCCGCTAGCGGGCCGCGAGCTTCACCTTGCTGCCGTCCTTCAATCCCGCGGGCGGCGTGAGCACGAGGCTCTCGCCACCCATCAGTCCCTGGCGCACCTCGATGCGGTCGCCGCGCGCCGGGCCCACGTCCACCGCCTGCTCGCGCACCACGCCGTTCGCCATCACCCACACGAACGAGCGGCCGCCGGACTGGACCAGCGCCGCCTGCGGCACGAACACGCGCCGCGGTGCCGCCGCGACCTGCGCGTTCTGCGCTTCGAACACCACCTTGGCGCCCATCTCCGGCAGGATCCGCGGATCGCGGTCGAGGATCGACACCTTCACCAGCACCGTCGCCTTCTGGCGGTCCGCGGTGGGCACCACCTGGCGCACGCGGCCGGCGAACGAGGTGTCCGGATAGGCGTCGAGCGTGATGCGCGCCGCCTGGCCGTTCACGACCTGCGCGATGTAGGCCTCGTTGACGTCCACTTCAACTTCCAGAGTCGAGAGATCCGCCATGGTGACGATGGCGGTGCGCGTGAGGCCGCCGCCGGCCGAGGACGGCGCCACGATCTCGCCCACCTCGGCGTCCTTCCGCAGCACCGTGCCCGCGAACGGGGCGCGCACGCGCGTGTTCTCGAGCGTCGCCTCGGCGAGCTTCGCCTGCGCGCGCGCGGCGTTCGCCTGCGCCACGCTGACGTCGAGTTTGGTCTGCGCGCCCTCGAGATCGGAGTCGGACAAGAGATCCTTCGCCCGCAGCGACTGCGCGCGCTTCAAGTCCCGCTCGGCCTGGACGTGCTGCGCGTCGAGCTGCGCCACGTTCGCGTTCGCCACCAGCAGCGCCGCCTCGTAGTCCGCGCTCTCCAGCCGCGCGATGATCTCGTTCGTCTTGACCAGCGAGCCCTCGGTGACACCCACCCACGCGAGGCGCCCCAGGATCTTGCTCGAGACGCTGGCCTTGGTGCGCGCCACCACGTAACCGTTGGCGCTGATGCCCGCGCCGGTGGCGCTGCCGCCGCCCGTCGCCTCGGCGGCGCCCACGCTCACGGTGATCGCCGACGTGGCGCGCGAGAAGCGCAGGGCGATGAAGCCCGCGACCACTACGATCACGAACATGAGCGCCGCCCGGAGCATCGTCGAGCCACCACGCCGGGGCGGGGGCGTGCGGTCGATGCGCAGCGAGGCGAGGTCGGGCTGATCGGGCATCGGGAGCGCTCGTTCGGGTCGGGGAGGGATGCGGAAGCGCGCGAGTCTCGGAGACCCAAGCGACCGGGTCAAGGCTTCGCGCGCTCTCGGAGCCTCGCACGTCGCCGTGCCGTGGGTCAGCGCGCCTCGGCGAACCGACGCGGGCGTGCGACGAACGGTCGTGCGCCGCCGATGGATGGCGGGTCGTGCGCGCGGCGCTCGGGTTGCGGGCCCAGCGAGCCCCCTCTAGACTCGTTCACTCGCGCTGGCAGAGCCACTCCCGGAGGTTCACGACATGCCGTTCATCATCGCCGAGCCGTGCATCGGGGTGAAGGACAAGTCCTGCGTCGAGGTCTGCCCCGTCAACTGCATCTACGAGGGTGAGGACCAGTACTACATCCATCCCGACGAGTGCATCGACTGCCAGGCGTGCGAGGCGGCCTGCCCGGTGCAGGCGATCTTCCCGGACAACGGCGTCCCCGAGAAGTGGGCGTCGTTCATCGAGAAGAACCGGAAGCACTTCGAGAACAAGTGACGGTCGGGGCGCTCCCCTCGCGCGAGCAGGCCCTGTCGCTGGTCCACGACTGGATCGCGAACCCGAACCTGCGCAAGCACTGCTACGCCGTCGAGGCCGCCATGCGCGCGTACGCGCGCCACTACGGCGAGGACGAGGCGCGCTGGGGCCTGACCGGCTTGATCCACGACTTCGACTGGGAGCGTCACCCGAGCGCGGCCCAGCACCCGATGCAGGGCGTCGAGGTGCTGCGCGCCGCCGGCTGGCCCGACGACATCTGCCGCGCCGTGCTCGGCCACGCCACCTACTCCGGTGTGCCGCGCGACACGCTCATGGCCAGGGCGCTGTTCGCCTGCGATGAGCTGTCCGGGTTCCTCGTCGCCTGCGCGCTGGTGACGCCGGAGAAGAAGCTCGCGGGCGTGCAGGTGGACTCGGTGAGGAAGAAGATGAAGAGCACCGGGTTCGCGAAGAACGTCAACCGCGACGACATCGTGAGCGGCGCCTCCGAGCTGGGCGTGGAGCTGGACGGCCACATCGCGTTCGTGCGCGACGCGATGCTCACGATCGCCGGCGACCTGGGGTTGTGATCGCCGCGCTGCTGCTCGTGGAGGGCGTGAGCGAGGCGTTCGTGCGCGCGCTCACGTTTCCCGAGTGGCTCGGACGCTGGCACGAGTTCTATCTGATGGCCGGAACGGCCGCCGTGACGCTCGCGGGGTTGCTGTTCGTGGCGTTATCGCTGCACCTCGATCGGTTCGTGGAGAAGACTCACGAGCACGTGCTGGCGCTGGCCCGCGTGACGCTGCTCTCCTACACGTTCGTGCTGTTCGCTTCGCTGTTCATGCTGGTACCGCCGACCGGCCGGCATCAGACGGCGATCATGCTGGGTGTGATGGGCCTCGCCGGGCTGGTCTTCACGGCCAAGGTCACGCGTTCGGCCCGTCACCACGACGAGGCGGGGTTCAGCCGCGGCCAGATCCGACGGCGTGTCCTGGTCCCCTCCGTCGGCTACGTGATGATGGTGCTGACCGCGGTCGGGCTGTACCAGGGGATCCCCGAGATGCTGTACATGATGGTCGGCGCCACCTGCATGATCCTCGGCAACGCGGCCGGGACCTCGTGGGAGCTGCTCGTGCAGATCGCCAAGCAACGGCGATCGATGCATCAGGGCTGAGCATGGCTACGGCCTCGCCCGGCGCGCGCGTGCTGTCGCTCTGGCGGCGCTGCTCGGGCCTGCCGTTCGGCCGAGCACTGTTCAGCGCGCTGTTCACGAGGCAGGTGCCCTACAGCGGCAGCATCGGCGCCACAGTGCTCGAGCTCGCCCCCGGGCACGTGAAGCTGGCGCTCCGCGACCGCCGCGCGGTGCGCAATCACCTGGGCTCGATCCACGCCGTGGCGCTCACGAACCTGGGCGAGCTGGCGAGCGGCCTCGCCATGACCACCGGGCTGCCCGCGGGCGTGCGCGGCATCGTGCTGCGCATCGAGACCGTGTACCTGAAGAAGGCGCGCGGCACGCTGCTCTGCGACTGCCGGGTGGAAGTGCCCGAGGTGAGCGGCGACCTGAACCACGAGGTGTTCGCCGAGATCCGCGACGGCGGCGGCGACATTGTCGCCAGCGTGCGGGTGACGTGGCGGCTGGGGCTCGTGCCGTGACGCTCGAGACCGCGCTCACCAAGCACGCCGGCATCGAGGTGCCGCTCATCTGTGGCGCCATGTACCCGTGCAGCAATGTCGAGCTGGTGGCGGCCGCCTCCGAGGCGGGCGCGATCGGCATCGTGCAGCCGGTGACGCTCACGTTCGTTCACGGCGTCGAGTTCCGCGACGGGCTTCGCCGCATCCGCGCGCTGACGAAGAAGCCCATCGGCATGAACGCGCTGATCGAGAAGTCATCGGCCCGCTACCTGGACCGGATGAGGCGCTGGGTGGACGAGGCGCTCGAGGAGGGCGTGCGTTTCTTCGTCACCTCGCTCGGCGACCCGCGCTGGGTGGCGGCGAAGGCGCATGCGGCCGGCGGGTTCGTTTACCACGACGTCACCGAAGCGAAGTGGGCGAAGAAGGCACTCGACGGCGGCGTGGACGGCCTGATCGCAGTGAATGCCCGCGCGGGAGGCCACGCCGGGCCGCGTGATCCGCGTGCGTTGCTGGACGAGTTGCGACCGTTCGGGCTGCCCGTCGTGTGCGCGGGCGGCGTGGGGGATGCGACCGCGTTCGTGGACGCGCTGCGCATGGGCTACGCCGGCGTACAGTGCGGCACCCGATTCATCGCCACGCGCGAGTGCGACGCGAGCGAGGCGTACAAGGCTGCGATCCTCGCCACCGACGAGAGCGGGATCGTCCTCACCGAACGGCTCACCGGCGTGCCGCTCGCCGTGATCGACACGCCTGCCGTGCGCCGCATGGGGCTGCACGCGAACGCTCTCGAGCGCTGGCTGCTCAAGAACCCGCGCACGAAGCACGCCCTGCGCATGTTCTTGACCGTGCGCTCCGCGTGGAGCCTCCGGCGCGGCGCCCGGGTGGACCGGTCGCAACTCTGGCAGGCGGGGAAGAGCGTGGCGGGGATCCACTCGGTGGAGCCGGCGGGGGCGATCGTGCGGCGGTGGGCGAGCGCGCTCCTGGCCGCGAGCTGAGTCGCCTCGCGCCACAATCGACAGGGCGCCCGCAGGTATCCGCAGGCGCCCCATCGGTCGAGGACTGAAGTCAGACGTTCGAAGGGTTCAGACCTTGGCGGTCTTGTGGTTCGCGAACTCGAACGACACCTCGTCCCCGTAACGGAGGAATTAAGTCCCGGCCGGGGCGACGCGTCAATGGGTTTTCGCGAAAGAGAGTTCCGTGCCAGTGCGACGCCAGCATAGTTCGCGCCAGCGTGTGCTCCCTACTTGCGGACCGAGTAGAGCGCGTCGGTCTTGGCCGCGAGGATGAAGTCGTTCTGATGAAGTCCCTTGATCTTGTGCGTCCAGGTCTCCACCACGACGCGGCCCCACGCGAGGTGTACGTCAGGATGATGACCCTCGCGCTCGGCCAGCTCGCCGACCGCGACCGTGAAGTCGAGCGCCTGGCGGAAATCTTTGAACTTGAATTCGCGAGCGATGCGCTTTATGCCGTCGACCTCGGCCACGCTCCAGTCCGGCACCTGGGTCTTCAGCGCCGCGATTTCCTCGTTCGTGAGCACGGGCACGCCGCCGCGGCACGGCACGCAAGACTCCCTGGTCAGTCCCGCCATGTTCGATCCCCTCGCCTGGGTGTTCGTGAGCCCGGGCCCTAGCGGCCCGCCGGCTGCTGGTAGATCCCGACGATGTTCCCGCCGGGGTCGCGGAACCGCGCCGTGATCTCGGGCGCGTCCGCGCCGAGCGGCTGCACGATCTCGCCGCCGGCGGCGCGCACGGCGTCCACCGTCGCCTTCGCGTCGTCGACCATGATGTAGAACAGCAGCCCGACCTCGGCCATGGGCTTGCGCCCGAGCACCCACGTGCCGCTCACCTGGCCCACGCCATCGTCGAACGCGAGCGCGCCGTCGCCACGCTGGCGCGTCTTCCAGGCGAACACCTTCGTGTAGAAATCGGCCGAGCGCTGGATCTCGACCGCGGGGATCTCCACGTAGCAGATCTTGCCGTTGCCGTAGGTCGGGGTCATGGGCTCACCTCCTCGAGGATGGGTCGTGCATCCTACGCCACGCGATACGTGCTCGGCGGCTTCTGCTCCTGCCAGGGCGGCGCGACGGGGCGGCCACCGAGCGGCTCGGCGCGCTCGATCACCAGCGTGAGCGCACCCAGCGTCTCGTCCACGCGTCCCTCGGCGCGCACCACCTCGCCTCGCATCTGCTGACCCCAACGGCGGTAGGCGTCGGGGAACAGCACGCACTCCACGAGTCCGGTCCTGTCGGCGAGCGTCGTGAACAGCACGATGCCGCCGTTCTTCGACTCGACGCGCCGCGCCGCGCACGGGATGCCGCACACGGACACGCGTTTGCCGACATGGCGCTCGAGCTCGGCTGCGGTCACGCATCGCGACATCGCATCTCGCGGAATGAGCACATCTAAAGGCTGCGCCGAGAACCAGAGCCCGGTGGCCGCGAACTCGCCGCGCACGCGGTCGGCGAGCGGCAGCTCGGGAAGCTCCGGGAGCGCGTCGCCACCGGGCTTCGGAGCACTCGCGGACGGCGCGAGCGGCGAGCCGTCGGAGGCGAGCAGGCCCGCAACGCGCGGGTTCGTGACGTGCCGCACGCGCGCCGGCAGCCCGACCGCGAGCGACTCGTGCACGCGCGCCTCGAGCCGCATCGACGCGCGCGTGCGTGGCGCGGCGCCGGCGAGCGCGTCGAGCGCGCCGGCGAGGATCAGCGCGTCCAGCTCGGGCGGCGTCGGGCGCGCGCGGTCGACCAGGTCGGCGAGGCTCGCGAACGGCCGCGCCGCGATCAGGCGCTCGCCCGTCGCGTGCGCGAGCCCCGCCACGCGGTGGAGCCCCACGCGCACCGACGCGCCCTCCATCTCCGTGTCCCACCCCGACCGCTCCACGCACGGCGGCAGGAACGTCACCGGCGCACGCCCGATGCCGCCGCGGCGCAGGTCCTCGACGTGCACCCACGTCGGGTACATGCCGGCGTGGTGGTTCAGCACGCCCACGGCCCACTCGGCGGGATGGCGGCACTTCAAGGCCGCGCTCTGCCACGCGAGCTGGCCGTAGCCGGCGGCGTGCGCCTTGCAGAACGCGTAGGCCGCGAACCGCGCCAGCTCGCACCACACCTTGTGCGCGTCCACTTCGCCGACGCCCGCGCGCGCCGCCTGCGCGATGAACCCGCGCTCCAGGAAACGAAACTCTTCGTCGTCGCGCGCGTGCGCGATCGCGCGGCGCAGCGTCTCGCCCTCGGCGAGCGGCAGGCCGCAGAGTGCCGTGGCCACGCGCATCACGTCTTCCTCGTAGAGCAGGATGCCTTCGGTCTCAGCGAGCGTCTCGCGCAGCCGCTCGTGCGGGTAGCTCACCGGCTCGAGCCCGCGCCGCCGGCGGCAGAACGCCTCCTTCATCCCCGACTCGGCGGGCCCCGGGCGCACGAGCGCCACCGCCGCGACCGTGTCCGCCAGCGTCCGCGCCCGCAGCATGCGCAGCAGGTGACGCATCGCGGGCGACTCCAACTGGAAGCAGTTGAGCGTGTCGCCGGCGGTGATCGCGGCCGCCGCGATCGCGTCGTCGGGCGCGATCGTGTCGGGATGCGGCGCATCGGGGGCGAGGTGCACGCACTCGCCGATCGTGGTGATGGCGCGGTTCCCGAGGAGGTCCATCTTCACGAGCCCGATCGCCTCCACGGCGCGCATCTCGAACTGCGACACCACCACGCCCTTGGTGGCGCGCTCGAGCGGCAGGTAGTGGGTGAGCGCGCGGTCGCCGATCACGAGCCCGCCGCAGTGCACCGAGAGGTGCCGCGGCGCGCCCGCGAGCCGGGCCGCGAGCCGCAGCGCTTCGGCGATGCGCGCGTCGGCGAACTCGGGGCCGAAGTCGTGCGGGCCCAGGCCGGGCCCCCGACCGGGGCCGGCACCGGCCGCCTTCGCACGCTCCATCTGCCGCTCATCGGGCGTCGCCCGCCGCTGCGGCGCGCCCGGCACGCCGTGCTCCAGCACCTTCTCGAGCGCCGACGCGTCGAGGTCGCGCGGCACGCGCTTGGCGAGCGCGTTCACGCGCGGCAGCGGCACGCCCAGCGCCTTCGCCGCCTCGCGGAACGCCGAGCGCGGGCCCAGTGTGGCGTGCGTGCTGATCATCGCCACGCGGTCGTGGCCGTAGGCTTCGTACACGTGCGCGATCACCTCGTCGCGGCGGCGCCAGCAGAGATCCACGTCCAGGTCGGGGCAATCGCGCCGCTGCGGGTGGAGGAAGCGCTCGAAGCAGAGCCCATAGCGCACCGGGTCCACGCTCGTGACCCCGAGCGCATAGGACACGATCGAGCTCGCGCCCGAGCCGCGCCCCACGGTGGGGATGCCGCGCTCGCGCGCGAAGCCGACGATGTCGGCGACGAGCAGGAAGTAGTCGGTGAAGCCCATGCGCTCGATCAGCGCCAGCTCGGTGTCGAGCCGACGCCGCGCCTGCGCGCGCGCCATGCCGGTGCCGTAGCGCCGCGCCACACCGGCGAGCGACAGCTCGCGCAGGCGCTGCTCGCCGGTCACGCCCTCCGGGAGCGGCGCGCGCGGGAATATCGGCACGCCCATCTCGAGCGTGAGGTGGCAGCGCGCGGCCAGCGCCGCGTTGTTCTCGAGCAGCGGCTCCGCCTGCTCGGCGCAGCCGGCGCCCGCGCACACGCGGTACACGCGTTTCGACCACTCGGCGGGCGAGCGGAGCTGCGCATCGTGCGCGCAGAAAGCCGAGCGTGGCATGCGCTCCAGGAGTTCGCCCCGTGCCGCGGTCACCGCGACGCGATGCGTCTCGTGGTCGCGCGGCTCGAGCATCCACACGTCACCCGTGGCCACGGCGGGCACGCCCAGCCGCCAGCTCTCGGCCAACCGCTCGCGGAGCCGCGGCCGCTCGGCGGCGATGCCGCGCACGCCGAGCCACACGCCGCCCGCATGGGCGCGAGCGCGCGCCACCTCCTCCGACGCCGCGAACGCAGGCGGCACGCCGGCCGCGAGCAGCGCCATGGCGAGCCCGGGCGATTCCACGATCACGTGGAGCCCCGCGTGGCCGCTTCCGATTGCACGCACCAGGTCGAACGCGTCGTCCAGGTGGCGCGCGGTCAAGAGCGCGCACAGGCTCGCCCAGCCGCGGCGGTCGAACGGGATCAGGAGCGCGCGGTTGCCGCCGGCGAGCGCCGTCAGCTCGGCGCCGACGATCGGCTTCAGCCCCGCGCCCTTCGCCGCGGTCAGGAAGCGCACCGCGAGGTAGAGGTTGTCGATGTCGGTCAGGCCGAGCGCAGCGTGCCCCAGCTCGGCCGCGCGCTCGCACAGCGCTTCGGGCGAAACCACGCCCGCCAGTAACGATCCATGCGAACGCACGCGCAGCGGAACGAACGGCGACATGGCACGACCTTCAGCCCTTGACCTTGAAGTGCGGATTCTCGATCAGGCCGATGGCGTTGCCGTACGGGTCGGCGACCACGCCGACGCGGATGCCGTCGCCCACGTCCTTCATCGCGTCCAACGGCTTGGCCCCCGCCTGGGTCACGCGCTTCCACGCCGCGTCGCCGTTCTCCACGCCCCAGTAAACGATGACGCCGCGATTGCCCGGCTGGTGGAGCGGCGCCTCGCTCGGCACCAGCCCCAGCTCGTAGCCGGCGACGTTGAAGCCGACGTAGAACGGCTGGTCGAAGTAGGGCTCGACGCCGAACGCATCCGCGTACCAGCGCTTGGCGGCGGCGAGATCTGGCACCGGGTAGATCGCGGTCATGAGCGCTTTCGCGAGCTCGGGCATGGCGGGCCTCTCCTGGGGTGACGTGTTCACTTGGTGAGCGACGGCGTCCTCAACACGAAACCATACCGGTCCTCGCCCACGCGACCCTTCAAGTGCAGCGCCCGGCCCGAGACCACCGCGCCGTGCCCGTAGCTGCCGCGCACGCGGTCGAGCGCTTCGCAGAACGCCGCGCGCCGGCCCGCCTCGCGCTCGTCGAAGAGCGAGCCCTGCTCGGCCGCGTCGCGCGCGAAGTTGGAGAGCGTGACGCCGATCGCGTGCAGCGACACGCGCCGCGTGTAGAGCCTGGTGTGCAGCTCGAGCGCGAGCGCGAGCACGACGGGATCCACCGCCGACGGCTGTGCGAGCGAACGCGCCTGCTCGGCGGACTCGTCGTCGCTGTAGCGGAGCCGCACGCTCACCGTACGCGCGGTCAACGCCAGCTCGCGCGCGGTGCGGCAGGCGCGGCCGACCAGGTACTCGAGCATGCCGTCGATCTCGCGCGGGTCGGCGGTGTCGTGGTGGAACGACGTCTCGCGCGAGATCGAGAGCGGGATCTCGCGCGAGACGACGGGCGCCGTGTCGCGGCCGCGGCAGCGCTCGTGGAGCAAGCGCCCCGGCGCGCCGAACAGTGCTTCCAGCGCGCCCACCGGCAGCACGCGCAACTCGCCGATCGTGTTGAGGTTCATGCCGCGGAGCGTCTTCGCGTGCGCGTGGCCGACGCCCGCCAGCTGCTCGATCGGCCGTGCGACCAGGAACGCCTCCGCCTCGTGCGCGTGGATGCGCGCCAGGCCGTCGGGCTTGGTGGTCTTGCCGATGAGTTTCGCGAGCATGCGGTTCGGGCCGATGCCGCAGGTCACGGTGAGCCCGGTGTCGTCGAGGATCGCGCGCTTCAGTCGCGCCGCGGCCGCGGTGAAGTCGCCGTGCACGCGCTCGGTGCCGGTGAGCTCGAGATACGCCTCGTCCAGGTACGTCTCGACGTCGGGCGACAGCTCGCGGCAGCGCTCGAACACGCGCTCGGCGTAGCAGCGGTAGACCTGGGCGTGGCCCTCGAGGATCACGGCCTTCGGGCACAGGCGTCTCGCCTCCGAGAGCGACATGCCGGCCCTGAGCCCGAACTTCCGCGCCTCGTACGAGCACGACGCGATGACACCGGCGCCGACGATCACCGGCTTGCCTTTGAGCCTCGGGTCGCGCTGCTGCTCGATCGCGGCGAAGAACGCGTCGATGTCGACGTGCAGCACGGTGCGGGCGGCGTCTCGTTCCGCGGTCATGCGCGCGCCCCGTGCGCGTCGCCGTCGCGATACGCGGTGAAGATGTCCTCGACGATGCCGTTCGCCATGTTGTTGCGCGAGGCGAAGAACAAGTGGGCGGCGGCCCGGCCCGCACGGTCCAGCAGCGGCAGCGGATCGAGCACGCTCGCGAACCCGGCGTCCTCGCGCAGCCGGCGCCTGTGCACCTGCGCGCCACCGGGCGCGTCCGCGAGCACGACGAACAGGTCGATCGTGCGCAGCCGCCCGGCCATCTCGACCGCGCGCCAGTCGAGTGCGGGCCCGCACGGATCGAGCACGCACAGCGCCCGCCGGTACTCCTCCTGGCGCACGCGGGGCAGGACGTCGTCGAGCAAAGCCTGGCTGCCCTCGAGCAGCGTCACGTCGGCGCGACCCTCCACGGCGCCGCGGAGCGCGTCCACGCGCTCGCCGCCCATGCTGACGAGGTAGTGGTGGCGGAACGGCGGCGTCACGAGCAGCGCGTTGAGCGCGCTGCCCGGCACGAACCCGCGCGCCGGCGTATCCGCCCCGGGGCGGATGAAGCCGTCGATCCAGTAGTGGGCGAGCCCCGGCTGCCGGCTCGAGATGGTCGAGTACGCCGCGCCGTAGCGGCGGACGATGTCGAGCTTGAGCTGCGGCCAGTCGGGCAGGTCGTGACCGTTCGTGGCGGGTGCGGGGCGGGCAGTCGCCGATCCGCCGGCGCGGCGCTCCGTCAGCCGGCCGCGTCCAGCCGCGCCGCTGCGCTTCGATGGGACAGCCTTCGACCGGGTGGCCATGCGGGGGCCTCGTATGTTCCCGGGTGGCCCGTGCCGGTGATCCGGCCATCCCCGCTGATCGCCGGCGCCGGACACGGGACCACCCGTCTTTTGGGTTGTTGGGAGGGAGCGGCCGTCGACCCGGTGGGGGCTGCGGGCCGCGATCCAAGCCTGCGGCGACCTTACTGCACAGATGTGCAGTATGCAAGAGGGGACTGTGCCGCCGCCCCGGGCCCTGCGATGCTGCGCGCCGCAGGCCTGCCGGAGCGCTGGTCGCCGCGCCGGGGCCCGCCACCCGCGCTGCTCGCGGGTAACGACCACCCGGAGGCCGCAATGTCGCGCTCCCTCGCCGTCCTGCTCACCCTGTCGCTGCTCGCATCCGCTGCCCATGCCGCGCCCGCCCAGCCGAGCGGCGCCGGCAAGACGTTCAACGCCGGCACGGCAACGATCTGGTACGAGGTGCGCGGCAGCGGTGGCGAGCGGCCCCTCGTGATGGTGAACGGCGGGCCCGGGTTCGATCACACGTACGTGCTCTGCTCGGACGCCTGGGACCAACTCGCGCGCTCGCGGCGCGTGGTGTTCTACGACCAGCGCGGCAATGGCCGGTCGGGGGCGTTGAAGCCGAACCAGTCGTGCACGCTCGCCGACCAGGTCGCGGACCTCGAAGCCCTGCGCAAGCAGCTGGGCGCCGAGCAGATCGACCTGCTCGGGCACTCGTGGGGCGGCTATCTGGTGATGGCGTACGCCGCGCGCCATCCCGACCGCGTCGCGCACCTGATCATCGCCGACTCGGCGGCACCCAAATGGGGCGATACCGAGTTCATCTTCAAGTACATCTTCCCCGAGGGGGTGGAGCACCAGGGTCAACTCGATTTCTTCGACACGCTCGGCGACAGCGCCGCCGGCAAACAGAGCCTGCGCGAGTATCTCGGGATGCTGTTCGTGTCCGCGGCCAAGCGCGACGAGTTCCTGTCGCGCGCCGACACCTACAAGTACGCGAAGAAGGTGAACGCGGCGCTGAACGCGGACCTGGCGCAGTACGACATGTGGCCCGTGCTGCCCTCGTTCCACATGCCGACGCTGGTGGTGACCGGCCGCTACGACATCAACGTCGCGCCGAGCACGGCGTGGAAGATCCACAAGGCGATCCCCGGCTCGCGCTGGGAGGTGTTCGAGCAGAGCGGCCACCTGCCCTACTTCGAGGAGCCGGAGAAGTTCGTGAAGGTGGTGGAAGGATTCCTCGGGGCGCCGTAGGTCGATCCCGCCCCCTCCACCGCGGCGCGCGACCCGGCGCCCACGGGTGCCGTGTGGTTCGTGCGCCGGGCGGGTCCCGCGCGTCGTGCGCGGCCCCCGGCGCCGCGGCGGAGGGGGCGGGCTTGGCACTAGCCCGGCGAGCGCGACGCGGCCGGCGTGCGCCCGCTCAGCCCTCGAGCGTCACCGTGTCGAGCCACCACAAGAGATCTCCTCCCTGGAGTTGGAGCTGGTAGACGTCGCCGCTCTCGTCGGTGACCGAGAAGTAGAAACGCGGGTGCTTGCCGGCGCGGTCCACCCAACGGGCGTTGACCCGGACGACGCGGTGCTCGCGTCCCCGGCGCCGGAACGCCACGGGCGTGACCGAGCCGCCGTGGAAATCGGCGCGCACGGAAACGGCTTCATCGAGGGGTTCGCTGCGCATGTCTTTGGGTGCCGGCGTATCCGCGGCACGCGCGGATAGGACGGGCCTGGCGCGTGCGGGAGGGAAACGCGCCGCGAGCGCCATGCGCGCCCCGACGTGTTTCCGTCCGCCATCCAAGCGGGTCCGACCATACTGCACATCTGTGCAGTAGCGCAAGGGGCAAGCGGGCCGCGCGCCCGAGGCTATCTTGGGCAGCATGGCCGCCCTGGGGACCGCCGACGCACGACCGCTGCGACGCGCCCTGCTCGTGCTCGCCGCCGCGTGGCTGGTCCTGTTCGCGCCACAGCTGTTCGCCCGCCGCGTGTTCGTCCTCGGCGACGCGCGCATCTACCGGCCGTTCGCCGAGTACTCACGCCAGCGCTGGCTCGAGCAGCACGAGCGCACGTTCTGGAACCCGTTCGTGATGGCGGGCGTGGCCGCGAGCGCGAGCTTGGCCGACATGCGGCCACAGTACCTGCCCGACATGGCGCTCGACGTGTTCGAGCGTGTGCGGCCGGGCCGCATCGTGCCGCTCGCCGCGCCCCTGCTCGCGATCCTCATGGGCATGTGGGCGATGGCGGCGCTGGCGTGGGCGCTGTGGCGGCCACCCACGGTGGCGCTGGTGTGGGCGGGCCTCGCCTGGGGTCTGTCGCCCCTCCTGCTCGTGCCGCTCGCGTTCGGCCACTCGGCGTACTGCGCCGCGGTGTCGCTGCTGCCGATCATGCTGCTCGTCGCGCACGCGCTCTCGCGCGCACCCACCGCGCTCCGCGCGTCGGGAGCGGCGATCGCACTCGCGGGGCTCGCCGGGCTGCAGGCGCTCACCGGGCATCCTCAAGTCGTCGCCTACTCGGGCGCGATGGTGGTGGCGTTCGCACTCGAGCGCGCCGTGCGCGCACGGCGCTGGACCGGTGCCGCGGCCACGGTGCTCGCACTGGCGTGGGGCGCGGGCATCGCCGCCGCCGTGTGGCTGCCCGCGATCCGCTACGGTACCCACTCGACGCGCGCGCTCGGCATGACGCTGGAGCAGGTCCGCGCCATGAGCATCGCCTGGCGCGAGGTGCCGGCGCTCGCGTTCCCGTTCCTGGTCGGCGGTGCCAGGGACACCTATTGGGGCGGGCTCCTGCCGAGCACGGACTATCCACGCTTCCTCGGCACGCTGGTGGTTCTGTTCGCGGTGGTGGGCTTCCTCAGGCGCGAGCGGAGCGAACGCGATCCGCGCTCATTCCTGGCCGCGGTCGTCGCGGGCGCGCTCGTCCTCGCCCTGGGCCCGCGCACGGGGCCGGTCTATCTCGCCGAGCGCACCCTCGTGCCCGCGTCCGGGCAGTTCTGGGTGGCGTCGATGGCGACGCTGCTCGCCGTGCCCGCCATGGCGCTGCTCTCCGCTTCCGGGGTCGCGGCCATGACGTCTGCCGCCCCAGGCGAGCCGCGCCACCGGCGTGCGCCGTGGCCATGGCTGGGCGCACTGGCGCTGCTGGGCGTGCTCCTGCTCACGGTGGCGAGCGGTGGTTATGCCGCGCTCGCCCACGCGGTGCGCCCCGACCTCCCGCTCGCGCTCGGTGAGCGCGCGAGCCGCATCGCAGGGCTCGACCTCGTGTTGCGCGCGCTGCTCATGGCGCTGGCGCTGCTGCTGCTCACGCGCGGGCGCGCGCTCCGCATCACGCCCGCCTGCCTGGTGGCGCTGCTCGCCGTTGACCTGGGCGCGGTCTCGGTGCCGACGCTCGTGCGCGCATCCGGGCCCGAGACCACGCTCGACGCGACCGCGGAGCCGGCGCTGGCGCGATTCGGGCGCGAGGACCCTGCAGCCCGCGTGCTCTCCACCCGCATCGCGGACGTCTCCAGCTGGGAGACCGCGGGGATCACGATGGCGCCGGAGTTCCGGACCAACGCCTGGATCCGCTGGCGCGCGCGCGCGTTCGGGGGCGAGCACGGCTCGCCGTCGGAGTGGTGGGCGGAGACCGCGTTCTTGAACTCCGTCGAGGCGATCCGTGCGCTGGGCGTGGTCTACGTGTCGTCTCCGCCCGAGACGCCGCAGGATTCGACCGCGTTCGCTGTGCTCGAGCGCGCACCGGGCGAGATCGTGTACCGGCTGCGGCATGCGCTTGGCCGTGCCTATGCTGTTGGCGCGGTGCGCGTGCTCGACGCCGAGTCGAGCGTGGTGGCCGGGATGGGCGCTGACGGGTTCCGCGCCGACAGCGTGGCGCTGACGCTGGATGCCGCGGCCGCCGGCGATTACCCGGGCTCGGCCGCGGCGCGTATCGAGTGGCTGCGCGACGAGCCGGACGAGCTCGCGCTCCGAGTCGAGGCCGCTGCGCCGGCGTTCGTGGTGATCGCGGACGCGTGGTTCCCGGGCTGGTCCGCCGAGCTCGACCACGAGCGCGTGCCCGTGTCGCGCGTGGATCACCTGCTGCGCGGCATCGCCGTGCCTGCCGGCAAGCACGAGTTGCGGATGCGCTACCGCCCGGAAGGCTGGGATGCGGGCGTGCGCGTGACGCGGCTCGCGCTGTCGCTGTGGCTCCTGTCGGCACTGGCTTGGCTGGCGTCGCGCTTCACGAGCCGCCGGTCGTCGTAGTGGGCAGTCGTGTGGCGCGCGACGCGAGCGCGATGGGATACTGCGCCGCGTTCCCACACCCCGAGGAGGCCGTTCGCATGACCAGCGCTCGCCGCGCCGCACTGCTGTTCGCCGCCGCACTCGTCGCAGCGTCCGCCGCCGCCGCTCCGGTCGCGCCCAAGACCACCGAGCTCGGCCACGGGCCCACGGTGGTGTTCGTCTCCGGCCTGGGCGCGAGCCGCACCGACTGGCTGCCCACGGCGCGCAAGCTGCTCGGTCGCTATCACGTGGTGCTCGTGGATCTCCCGGGGAACGGCGACAGCCCGCTCCCCGATCCGTTCTCGTTCGCGACCGTGGGCGACGCCTTGGACGCCGTGCTCGCGAAGCAGAACGCGGACAGCACCATCGTCGTCGGGCACCAGATGGGTGGGCGCGCCGCGCTCGCCGCGCTCGCCGCGCACCCGGGGCGGGCGAAGGGGCTGGTGCTGATCGACGTTCCGGTCGGCCTGCCGGTGCAGGTCGACGACCAGCAGAAGAAGCAACTCCTCGACTTCATGGACCAGAACTACGAGATCGTCGCGAAGAGGATGTTCTCGGACCGTGGTCGCGACACGACGCAGAGCCAGGCGATCTTTGCGATGGTCTCCCAGACGCCGCCGGCCACGGTGAAGGCGTACGTGCGCGAGGGCTTCTACACGGACGGCAACAAGGACGCGAAGGGGTTGAAGATCCCGATCCGGATACTGATCACGAGCCACGAGTGGAAGTCGGGCATGACCTCGGGCGCGGCACTCAAGCGCCTCGGCTGGGACGACACCACCGCGACCGCGGTGCGCGTGGCCGACGCCGCCTACTGGGTGATGAAGGACCAACCGGACACGCTGGCGGCGATCATCAACGAGTTCGCCACCGCGAGGATCGCGGCGAAGAAGTGAGTCGCCGCGCACAAGTCCGCGAGCGCGGAGGCCGATAACGGCAGGGTCCCGGGGAGGGACCTTCCTTGCTCCGTCGCTTGGGCGTCGCGGCCGCCGTGCTCGCGCTCGTCTTCCTGATCATGCGCGCCTCGCCGATACCGCCGCCGACGTCCGCGGCGCTGGGTGCCATCGGCCGCGGCCCCACCGTCGTGCTCGTCCACGGGCTGGGCTCCGACTACGACGACTGGCTCCCGGTCGCGCGCGACCTCGCCCGCGACCATCGCGTCGTGTTCGTGGAGCTGCCCGGGCACGGGCTCGCGCCCCTGGCGACGCCGTTCGCGCTCGAGCAAGCGACGCTCGCGCTCGACCGCGCGATCGCCGAGCAGGCGCACGATCCGGTGGTGCTGGTAGGGCACTCGGTGGGCGGGCTCGTGGCCACGGCCGAGGCCTTGCACGCTCCGCAGCGCGTGCGCGGGCTGGTGCTGGTGGAGACGGCGCTCGCGCCGCAGGTGAGCCGCGCCGAGGCCGACACGTTGATCGCCGAGTTCGACCGCGACTGGGAGGGCACGCTTCACGCGGTGTACTCGAGCTTCGGCCGTGACTCGCTCCAGGGCGAGCGACTGTGGGCGCGCGCATCGCAGGTCGAACGGCAGAACATGCGCGCATGGATCCCGGTGGCACTCAACAGCGACCTCACGAGCGAGGCGGCCGGGCTCGCGATGCCGGTGCTCGCCGTGCTCGCCCCGCGGTCGTGGGAGGCGGAAGAGACCTGGGAGCACACGGCGAAGGCGCTCGGCTACACGCGCATCCCCAGGCTCCGCGGCATGCGCATCGAGAACTGCGGCCACTTCATCATGCTCGACCGGCCGCGACGGCTGGCGGAGGCGATCCGCCGCTTCTCCTCGAACGTCGACAGCGCCTACGCGCTGCGCTGAACGCTCACGGGAACATCGGCTTCGGCGCACCGGGCACGAGCCGGCTCTTCGTGCTCGTGGTCGCCACCCAGCTCACGAACTCGTGCGCGCCCGGGTAGCCCTCGATGTGGTCGATGGCCTTGCCGTCGGCGCCGACGATGACGAGGGTCGGGAACGCGTTCACGCCGTGCACGTGCTGGAGCGAGTCGACGAGGGCGCTGTTGTGGCCGTCCTCGCGGCTACGGTCGACGACGTGCACCGGCACCACGAACGTCGAGATCGACGACGCGAGCTTCCGGTCCTCGAACACCTCGCGCTCCATGGTCTGGCAGGGACCGCACCACGCGGCGCTGAAGTCGTAGAGGATGGGCTTGTTCGTCGCCGCCGACTGCGCCGGGGCCACGCCTGCCGGCACCCACGACATGAGATCGGGCTTCGTGGGCGGGTGCTTCTCCTCGTAGATCCCGGTGGCGACGCGCGCCACGAGCAACACCGCGGCCACGATCCAGAGCACCACGGGATCGCGGCGCGAGGGACCGCTGGGCGTGGCGCGCTCATCCGGCGGCATACGAGAGCTCCCTGCGGTTGAAGCGCGCGATCCCCACCGCGAGCGCGAGCGTCACCGTCGACGCCCACGACGTGATCGCGAACCACGACAGCGGCGTTCCGTGCAGCATCCACGCCCACGACAGCTGCGGTGACAGCACGCCCTGCACCTCGTTGCAGGCGCGCGCGAGCACCTCCCAGTGCTCGAGCATGGCGAGCCCCGAGAACATCTGGGTGACGATCATGGCCGCGACGAAGAGCCCGACGTCACCGATTCCGCCCACGAGCGTCGACAGCATCACCATGACCGCGGCACTGCCCGCGGCACTGCATGCGGCTTCGAGCATCATGCGCACGAGGTCGAGCGCGCTGGGTTGTGTCTTGTGCGCGAGCAGCGCCAGCGTGGCGAGGAGCAGCAGCACCATGGTGATGCCGACAGCGGCGATCACCGACGCGAGCCAGCGATGGAGCAGCACGCTCGGCCGGCTCACCGGCCGCACCAGCAGGAGCTGGAGCGTGCCGGAGGAGACGTCCTGGCCGATCGCGCCCGCAGAGAGGATGAGCGCGATCGCCGAGGCGGGCCCGGCGAGCGCTGCGAGGTCGTTGGCGAGGATCGCGGCTCCGAGCGGGAACACGGTGACGATCAACAGCAGCCCGACGCGCATCGGGCTCGTGAAGCGCTGGCGCAGGAACGCGACCAGGAGCGTGCGGTTCACGCCGCACTTCCCGCGGGCGGCGCGGGCGCGCCGGTGAACAGCCGCTCGAGCCGCCCCTCTTCGGGGCTCGCCTCGGTCACCGCGACGCCTGCGGCGAGCAACGCTGCCAGGAGCCGCGTGGCGCCGGCGTCGTCCGCCACGGCGAAGCGCGCATCGGGCGCCGTCCAACCGCGGAACGTGGCACCCGCATCGGCGGCGATCGCCGCGAGTCGATCCGTCGCGGGCACGGGCTGCTCGGTCGAGAGCCGCACGCGCAGCACGCGCGCGTGCGAGGCGCCGGCGCGCGTGGTGTCCATGGCCTCGACCTTCCCCTGCTTCACGAACACCACGCGGTGACAGACGCGCTCGACCTCGGCGAGCTGGTGCGAGTTGATGATCACGGTGGCACCGTTGGCAGACAGCCCCGATAGGATCTCCCTGAACGTCACGATGCCCGCGGGATCCACGCCGGAGATGGGCTCGTCGAGGTAGAGGAAGCGCGGGTTCCCGAGCAACGCCTGCGCCAGTGCCAGGCGCTGGAGCATGCCGCGCGAGTAGCGCCCCACGCGGCGGAAGCCCGCCTCGCGGTCGAGCCCGACGCGGTCGAGCAACTCCCGGCAATCGCGCTCGCGCGTGCTTTCGGGAAGTCCCGCGAGCGCGTGGTGGTAGTGCATGAAGGCGATGCCGCTCATCCAGCGATCGAGCACGAGGCGCTCCGGCAGGTAGCCCGTGGCGGCGCGGACGCCCAGGTCGTCCACGGCGCGGCCCTCGATCGAGAGCTTGCCCGAGTCGGGGCGGAGGAAGCCGAGCAGGCAGCCGAGCAACGTGGTCTTGCCGGCGCCGTTGGGGCCGATGATGCCCACGGTCTCGCCTGGCTCGAACGTCAGCGAGACGCCCCCGAGCGCGGTCACGCGCCCAAGGCCACGGGCATAGGTCTTCACCAGGTTCTCGACCACGATCGCGGGCACGCGGACTCCTCCGTGGGCGCTCTCTACGCGGTGGCGGGCGCCAGGGTTGCCCGCGGGCTCACCGCTTCAGCTCGTCCTTGTACACCTTCCCGCCCTTCATCACCCACTTCACCCGCTCCAGCTCGGTGATGTCCTTGGTGGGATCGCCGCTCACCGCCACCATGTCGGCGTACGAGCCCTTCGCCACCACGCCCACCTTCCCGGACCAGCTCATCAGCTCGGCGGCCGACGTGGTCGCGGTCTGGATCGCCTGCATCGGGGTCATGCCCAGCTCGGTGTAGATCTTGAACTCCTTCGCCTGCGTGCCGTGCGGGAACACCCCCACGTCGGTGCCGAACGCGATCTTGACGCCGACCTTGAGCGCGGTCTTGAACGCCTCGTGCATTTGCATGTGCACCGCGCGCGCCTTGGCGAGGTTCTGCTCGGGGATCTTGAGCGGGTTGCCCGGCGCGATGATCGGCTCGACCACGTAGAGCGTGGGCACGTACCAGGTGCCGTTCTTCTTCAACACCTGGGCGGCCTCGGTGTCCATGTACGTGCCGTGCTCGATCGAGCGCGCGCCGGCATTGCTCGCCCAGATCATGCCCTCTTTCCCATGGCAGTGAGCGGCGACGTTCCGACCCAGCCGGTGCGCCTCGTCGCAGATGGCGTTCATTTCCTCTTTCGTATAGCCGGTGTGCCTCGGGTCGTCGTTCGCCGACAGCACGCCGCCGGTGGCGAGCATCTTGATCAGGTCGGCGCCCTGCTGGACGTCGAAGCGCACCTTCTTCCGGCACTCGTCGACGCCGTCCGCGACGCCGGTCTCGAGGTCGTTGCACCAGTGGTAGTCGACCTGGTTGCGGTCGTCGCCGTGCCCGCCGGTCATGGACAGCGCCCAGGTCGCCACCTGCATGCGCGGCCCGGGGATCTCGCCGGCCTTGATGGCGTCACGCAGCGACACGTCCACCAGCTCGCCGCCGCCCACGTCGCGGCAGGTGGTGAAGCCGGCCTCGATCGTCGCCCGCACGTTGTTGACGCCGGTGATCGCGGCGTGCGCCGCGGAGCTCTTCATCTGCTCCATGGGAGAGAGGCCCACGCGCGACGAGAGATGGGTGTGGCAGTCGATCAGGCCCGGGAGCAGTGTCGCGTCGCCGAGGTCGGTGACCGCGAGGCCTGCGGGCGCGCTCGCTTCGACCGACTCCACCGTGTCGCCGGACACCACCACCCACACCGGCCCGCGCACGAGCCCGGCCTTCACGTCGACGAAGCGCGCGGCGCGCACCGCGAAGCGGTCGGCGGCCGAGGTAACGGAGGCGGTGGCGGCGAGCAGAGCGAGCGCCGCAACGGACGCGACGCGGGGGAGCGGGCGCATGGTTTCTCCGGGGGTGAGGGAGTTACTGCAGCACGTATTCCAATGTGGTCACGACGCGCAGCACCTTCTCCAGCTGGCTGCCCTCTGGAATCCCCGGCGCCTGGTCGCGCGGCAGGATCTCGAACAGCCCCTGCGACGCGCGCTTCAGCGCGCCCACGTGCGCGCCCGAGCGCTTCGCGAACTCGGCCGCGGCGTCGCGCGCGTTGTCGGTCGCCTCGGCGAGCATCGCGGGCTTGAGGTCGTTCAACTTGGTGAACAGGTACGTGGGCCCGGTGCCGTAACCCGCGCCGCTCGTCAACGCCACGCCCGCGGCCACCAGCTCGCCCACGTCCTGGCTCGCGGCGCGGATCTGCTCCGGCTGGTCCGTGCGCGCCACCAGCGTGGCGCTGATCGCGAACCTCGCCGCGCTGGGAGCACCCTCGTACGGGTTCGAGCGCTTGTCGGTGACCTCGAGCGAGAGCAGCTCGACGCGCGAGGAGTCGATCCCGTGCCTGGCGAAGAAGCGCAGCACCGCCCGCTGGTCGGCGGCGATCTTGTCCTGCGTGGGCGCGAGCTCCATGCCCGAGGCGACGATGCGCACCGGCCACAGCGCGATGTCGGCCTTGACCGGGCGCTCGGCGACGCCCTTCACCACGACCGAGCGATCGGCGAGCCGGAAGCGCTGCACGCCGGAGCCGATGGCGGCGCCCGCGAGCACGATGGCGAGCGCGAGGATCAGGACGTGGATCAGCGGGCGTTGGTTCATCGCCGGGACCTCGAAGGGAGCTGGTATGGGATCCGACAAGGCCCGCGAGGCTAGCCCGCATCTTCCCCGTGCGCCACGCCGCCGTCACCCGCCGGCAACAGTGCCCCGCGTACTTTCTCTCCCGTCAGGCGCCGATCGCGAGTCCTCCCACCGATGTGCCCGCAGCCTCGGGCGTGGTGCTGGCACCGTTCCGCGTCGCCTTGCGGACGTGGGCCGCGAACAGCTGGTCGTGACGGATCAGCTCGCGGAGCGCGAGCCACAGCAGCTCGCCGCGCCGCCCCTGCCGGAGCGCCGGGAGTCCGATCGGCGCCGGGACGACCTCGGCCCAGCGCGTGGCCGGCAGCGTCGCGAGCGTGGCCTGCGCGCCCAGGAACGCGGTTTCCAGCTCGAGCATGATCTCGCCGCGGCTCGGCACGTCCGGCCGGAATGCCCGCGTGCCGCCGCCGAAGGCGATCTCGTCGATCCGCCGCACGTGGCGGACCACCCCCATCGCCAGCTCGTGCGCGGATGCGTCACCACCCGATTCACGCTCGTCGAACCGCTCGGCAGGGACCGCGCGCAGCATGCGCACCGTCCTCTTGAGCTCGTGCGCCAGGATCTCCGCGTAAGCCCGCCTCACGATGGACATCTCGAACACCATCCGAGCCTCCTCGCTTGTGACCGCCCGCCCGGATGGACGGGTGGGCCGGCACGGGCTGCCGGCACGCACAGGATGCCCGCGGGCAGCGGACGCTCGGGTGACGGGGAGGTTTCGGGGGTGCTACTTCGCCGGGTGCCCCGGGTCCAGCGCGGGCACCGAGGCCTCCTCCACCCGGAACCGGACCGTCACCTGGCGGAGCCTGCGGACGCTGCGGACGA
>Ga0209811_10000260_pt1 | contig 24393 bp, 19 predicted proteins | sample Coa_R1_6_FD_187161 | JGI IMG/M metagenome (GOLD analysis project Ga0209811, IMG submission 187161) | Surface soil microbial communities from Centralia Pennsylvania, which are recovering from an underground coalmine fire. - Coalmine... | ecosystem: Environmental > Terrestrial > Soil >... | reverse complement strand
CGGCCACCGTTGGGATTGTGAAACGCGGAGATCAACCCGATGATCGTGCTCTTTCCCGAGCCGCTCGAGCCCACCAGCGCCGTCACCGTGCCCGCCGGCGAGACGAACGACACCTCCTTCAGCACCGGCTTGTCGGCCTCGTAGGCGAAGTTCACGGACTCGAACGCGACGTTGCCCTTGACCGTGCCCATGGCCAGCGTGCGGTTGGGGTCGGTGTCCTCGGGCTTCTCCTCCAGCACCTCGCGCGTGCGCTCGAGGCCTGCGAACGACTCGGTGAGCTGCGTGCCGATGGCGACGATCTGGAAGATGGGCGCGATCAGGAACCCGAGGAACATGGTGTAGGTGAAGTAGCCGCCGAGCGTGAGCGTGCCGGCGAGGATGTGGCGCGAGCCCACGTACATGATGATGGCGCCGACCACGCCCAGCAGCAGCGAGCTCGAGAGCTGCATCGCCGACTGCGCGGTGAGCGTCTTGAGCACGTTGTCGAGCAGGCGCTTCACCCCGCCCGAGAACACGCCCTGCTCGCGCTCCTGCGCGTGGTAACCCTTCACCGTGCGCACCGCGCCCAACGATTCGGTGAGGCGGCCCTGCACTTCGGCGCTGATCTTGCCGCGCTCGCGGAAGATGGGGCGCATGGTCGAGAAGGCGCGGTTCAGGATCAGGGTGAAGCCGATCAGCACCGTGGAGGTGATCAACGTCATCATCGCGTTGATGCGCAGCAGCACCACGAGCGAGATGATGGCGGTGAGGAACCCGCCCACGAACTCGACCAGGCCGGTGCCGATCAGGTTCCGCACGCCCTCGACGTCGCTCATGATGCGCGACACCAGAGCGCCGGTCTTGTTGGCGTCGTAGTAGGCGACCGGCAGCCGCAGGATGTGCGCCTGCACCTTCTCCCGCATCTGTGCGATGAGCCGCTGCGCCTCCTTGGAGAGGAGCTGCGTGAGCGTGAACGACGTCGCGCCCTGGATGAGCGTGGCCACGAGCACGCCGCCCACCAGGGGCAGCAGCAGCTCCTCGCGGCGCTTGCCGATGACGTCGTCGATCAGCGACTTGGTCGACCACGGCAGCACCAGTCCGCTCACGCGGTTGATGCCCATGAGCAGGAGTCCGAGGAACAGCATGCCCTGACGCGGCCGCACCAGCTCCCAGACCATGGGCCAGACGGAGAGCCGCGGCTTCGTTGGAACTCTTGCGGCGACGGCAGGGCTGGCGGTGGCGACGGTCATCAAGGCTCCCGAGCGGGTGAGCCGACACTCTAATGGAGAAGGCCGGTGGCCGGCACGACGGGTCACCGGCGGCCGGACGCCATTCCGATGCGCCGGTCGCGCCACCGACGCACGCTCGTTATACTTCGCCGCGCCTCACGCCCGCGTCCCCCCTGCAACCCAAGGAGTCCCTTGAGCCACGTTTCCCAACTCCGCCTGCGCGATGCCGACGTCGAGGCCGCGCGCGCGAAGCTGCTGGCCGGGGAGAGCTTGTCGCAGGAGGACGGCGTCCGGCTCTTCGACGCGCCCGTCATGGAGTTGGGGCGCCTGGCGCACGCCATGGCGCGCGACCGGCACGGCGACCGCGTGTACTTCACCGTGAACCGGCAGCTGAACCCCACGAACGTGTGCGTGCTCGCGTGCAGGTTCTGCGACTACGCGAAGAAGCCCGGCGCGCCCGGCGCCTACACGATGACCAAGGACCAGATCCTGGCGCACGTGGACCCGGAGATCACCGAGATCCACATCGTGGGCGGGCTCCACAACAAGTGGCGGTTCGACGACTACGTCGACATCATCCGCTGGGTGAAGGAGAAGAAGCCGGATCTCTCGGTCAAGGCGTACACGGCGGTGGAGATCGACTTCTTCTGCCGGCTGACCAAGAAACCGGCGGAATGGGTGCTCGGCGAGCTGAAAGCCGCGGGGCTGGACGCGTTACCGGGCGGCGGCGCCGAGGTGTTCAGCGAGCGCGTGCGCCGCGAACTGTTCCACCAGAAGATCGGCGCGAAACGCTGGATCGAGATCCACGAGATCGCGCACCGGATGGGCATCCCCAGTAATTCGACGCTGCTCTATGGCCACATCGAGACCCGCGCGGAGCGCGTGCAGCACCTGATCGAGCTGCGCGAGCTGGAGCGCCGCGCGCCGGGGTTCTTCGCCTTCATCCCGCTGGCGTTCCAGCCCGGCGTCACCGGGCTCGTGCGCCGGCAGGCGTCGGCGATCGACGACCTGAAGACCATCGCCATCTCGCGGCTGGTGTTCGACAACGTGCCGCACGTGAAGGGCTACTGGATCATGCTCGGCCAGGACACGGCCGCGGCGGCGCTGCACTTCGGCGCCAGCGATCTCGACGGCACGATCGGCCAGGAGAAGATCGCGCACGCGGCGCTGGCGAAGAGCCCGGTGGGCATGGCGGAGTCGGGCATGGTGCAGATGATCCGCGAGGCGGGGAAGATCCCGATCCAGCGCGACGCGCTCTACCGCGTGATCCGCGAGTACCCGCTCCGCGACGAGCCCGCGGCCCCCACGCGCCAGGCTGCGGTCGCCGCCTCGGCCACCTCGTAAAGGTGGACCTCATGCCCCACTCGCCGGGATACGAGAAGCTCGTCGAGGACGCGAGGCAGCGCGTGCGCCTATTCACCGTCGACGAGTTCGTGGATCGGCTGCAGGCGGGTGAGCGCTACATCCTGCTCGACGTGCGCGAGGACGCGGAGTGGGCGGGCGGCCACATCCCGAGCGCCCACCACCTCGCGCGCGGCATCCTCGAGCGCGAGATCGAGCGCGTGATCCCCGAGAAGGACGCAGCCATCGTGCTCTACTGCGACGAGGGGCATCGCAGCGTGCTCGCCACCGACAATCTGGAGTCGATGGGCTACGTGAACGTGTTCTCACTGCACGGTGGGCTCAACGGCTGGACCGCGCGCGGCCTGCCGACGGTGAAGCCGGAACCGGGCCCCTAGCGAACCGCCCCTGGCAGGGACGACCTCATGCTCGACTCCAGCGCCCCGCTCTTCCACACCGCCCGCTTCAGCGACCCGCAGCAGGTGCTCGAAGCCATCTTCGGCTACCGCGAGTTCCGCCCCGGGCAGCGGAAGATCATCGACACCGTGCTCGCCGGGCGCGACTGCATCGGCGTCATGCCCACGGGCGCCGGCAAGTCGCTCACGTTCCAGGTGCCGGCGAAGATGCTGCCGGGCCCGGTGCTGGTGATCTCGCCGCTGATCTCGCTGATGAAGGACCAGGTGGACGCGCTCGTACGTCTCGGCTTCCGCGCCGTCACGGTCAACTCCACGCTCGCGTTCGAGGAGCGGCGCGAGCGGCTCGCCGCGTTCCGCCGCGGCGAGATCGAGCTGCTCTACATCGCGCCCGAGGCGCTCGAGGGCTCCCTGCGCACGTTCATCGCCGGCTGCCCGGTGAGCCTCGTGGTCGTGGACGAGGCGCACTGCATCAGCCACTGGGGGCACGACTTCAGGCCGTCGTACCGGAAGCTCGCGGGGTTGAAGGGCGAGCTGGGCGAGATCCCGGTGCTGGCCTTGACCGCGACCGCGACGCGGCGCGTGGTGGGCGACATCATCCGCCAGCTCGGGATGAAGAAGCCCGACGGCTTCAAGGGTTCGTTCTTCCGGCCCAACCTGCGCATCACGGCGGTCAAGAAGGGCGAGGGCAAAGCGAACGATGGCCGCGTCCAGCGGGCGCGCAACGTTCGCAAAGACCTGCTCGCGCTGCTGGGCGCGCGCCGCGGCCAGAGCGCGATCGTCTACTGCATGAGCCGCCGCAGCGTGGAGTCCACCGCCGAGTACCTCGCCACGCACGGCATCTCGGCGGCGCCCTACCACGCCGGGCTCTCCGACGATGTGCGCGCGAGGAACCAGGACGCGTTCGCGCGCGACGACGTGGACGTGATCGTGGCCACGGTGGCGTTCGGCATGGGCATCGACAAGAGCAACGTGCGCATGGTCGTCCACCGCGACATGCCGAAGAGCGTCGAGGCCTGGGTGCAGGAGATCGGCCGCGCCGGGCGTGACGGGCTTCCGAGCGAGTGCATCGTCTACTACTCGTGGGCGGACGTGATCGGCTACGACACGTTCCTGGACACGATCGAGGACGCGGCGCTGAAGGCGGAGACGCGGCGGAAGACGGTGGAGCTGTTCCGGCTGCTCGACGGTAGCCAGTGCCGCCATCGCGCGGCGTGTGCCTACCTCGACGAGGCGCTGGAGCCGTGCGGCAGCTCGTGCGACGTGTGCACGGGCCAGGGGATCGAGACGCTCGTGGGAGCCGCCGGTCACGTGGGCGGCGAGGGGCGGCTGCCCCGGGCCGCGACGATGGCCGAGCTGCGCGAAGCTTCGCCCGAGGATGAAGCTCTTTTCGAGAAGCTGCGCGCCGTGCGCAAGCGACTCGCGGACGCCGAGGGCGTGCCCGCCTACATCGTGTTCAGCGATGCCGCGCTCCGCGGCATGGCCGCGCGCCGGCCGCACTCGGAGGGCGAGCTGCTTCTCATCTCGGGCGTGGGGCCGGTGAAGCTCGAGCGCTACGGCGCCGCGTTCCTCGCAGCGCTGCGTGAGGGCTGAACGCTCGACGCGCGCGCGGCGGTCACGGTATCTTCCCGCTCCCATGAACCCGCCCCGCCTCAGCACCGCCACCGTCGCCGCGCGCATCCCCTACGCCAACGCGGCTCCGTTCTACACGCTGTGGGCCGATGCGCCGTTCGCGGTGCGCAACCTCGCCCCGCGCGAGCTGGGCCGCGAGGCCGAGGCGGGGTCGATCGACCTGGGGTTGATGGCCGCCGGCGACTTCCTGCGCCTGCGCGACCGCTTCGAGCTGCTGGCACCCATGGGCGTCGCCGCGCGCGGCCCGGTGCAGAGCGTGCTGCTCTTTTCGAGACGCCCGGCCGGAGCACTCGGAGAAGCGCTCATCTCGGTGACGCCCGAGACCTCGACCAGCATCCGGCTCCTCAAGCTGCTCCTGAACGTGAAGCGCGGCCTCCCGGGGGTGCGCTTCGTTCGCGGCCTCGAGCCCTCGCAGGCCGACGCGCTGCTCCTGATCGGCGACACCGCGATGCGCACGCGCAACCGGCCGCCCGAGGGCTTCGTGCACACGCTCGACCTCGGCGCCGACTGGCTGGAGTGGACCGGGCTGCCGTTCGTCTATGCCGTGTGGGCGGTGCGCTCCGCGCTCGAGCCCGCGATCAAGGGCGAGCTGCGCGCGTTCCTCGAGTCGTCGCTCGCCGCCGGCCTCGCCTCGCTGCCCGACGTCGCCCGCCGCGAGACCGCCCCCGGCTGGAGCCCCGCCGAGGTGGAAGCCTACCTCCGCCGCTTCCACTACCGCCTCGGCCCCGAAGACCTCCAGGGCATGGCCCGCTTCGAATCCCTGCTCCAGGAGCACGGCCTCGTCGTAACCGACTGACCCAGCCGCGCGTAGAACCAACAGCAGGAAGGAGCGTGAGCAATGGCAGCGATGCACGAGATCGACTACGAGATCCTCGGCGACGACATGCAGTTCGTGAAGATCGAACTCGACCCCGGCGAAGCCGTCGTCGGCGAGGCCGGCGCCATGATGTACCTCGAGGAAGGCATCACCCTCTCCGCCATCTTCGGCGACGGCTCCGGCCAGCAGGCCACGTTCATGGACAAGCTCATGAGCGCCGGCAAGCGCGTCTTGACCGGCGAGTCGCTGTTCATGGCGGTGGCGCAGAACACCGCCCAGGTGAAGCGCAAGGCCGCGTTCGCCGCGCCCTACCCCGGCAAGATCGTTCCCATGCACCTGAAGGAGCTGGGCGGCACGCTCATCGCGCAGAAGGATTCGTTCCTCTGCGCCGCGAAGGGCGTGTCCATCGGCATCGCGTTCACGAAGCGCTTCGGCGCCGGGCTCTTCGGCGGCGAAGGCTTCATCCTCGAGAAGCTCGAGGGCGACGGCTGGGCGTTCGTGCACGCCGGCGGCACGCTCGAGGAGAAGACGCTCGCACCCGGCGAGACCCTGCGCGTGGACACCGGCTGCATCGTCGCCATGCAGCCGAGCGTTGACTACGACATCCAGGCCGTCAGCAACGTGAAGACCATGCTGTTCGGCGGCGAGGGCCTGTTCTACGCCGTGCTCCGCGGCCCCGGACGCATCTGGCTCCAGTCGCTGCCGTTCTCGCGGCTCGCGAGCCGCATCTACGCCGCAGCTCCCCAGACCGGTCGCGGCGGCCGCGAGCAGGGATCGATCCTGGGCGGGCTCGGCGACCTGCTGGGCGGAGACACCCGATGAGCGTCCGCCGGGTCTGGCCGGCGCTTGCCGCAGCGCTCCTCGGCGGGCTCGTGGCCGTCGTGGTGGCGCAGACGGACTTCAGCAAGGTGGAGGTGAGGACCGAGAAGCTCGCCGACGACGTCTGGGTGCTCTACGGCGCCGGCGGCAACATCGGTCTCTGCTCGGGGCCGGACGGCGCGATGCTCGTGGACGACCAGTTCGCGCCGCTCTCGGAGAAGATCCTCGCCGCGGTGAAGGCCGCGAACGACGTCCCGCTCCGCTGGGTGGTGAACACGCACTGGCACGGCGACCACGTCGGCGGCAACGAGGCCATGGCGGCTGCCGGCGCGACGCTGATCGCCCATGATCGCGTGCGGCAGCGGATGATCGAGGGCCAGGACAACAAGACGTTCAACCGCAAGGTGGACCCGGCGCCGGCGAAGGCGCTGCCGCTGATCACGTTCAACGACAGCACCACGCTGCACGTGAACGGCGAGGACGCGGTGGCGTTCCACGTGCCGCCGGCACACACCGACGGCGACGTCGTGGTCTGGTTCCCGAAGGCGAACGTGGTGCACATGGGCGACACGTTCTTCAGCTCCACCTACCCGATCATCGACCTGGAGAGCGGCGGCCACATCGACGGCCTGATCGCCACCAGCGAGCGTGTGCTGCCACGGATCGGCGACGCCACCAAGGTCATCCCCGGCCACGGTCAGGTGAGCGACAAGGCGGGCCTGCAGCGCTACCACGACATGCTCGTGGGCGTGCGGGCGGCGGTGGCAAAGCTCGTGAAGCAGAAGAAGTCGGTCGACGATGCGGTCGCCGCCAAGCCCACGGCGCCGTGGGACGACGCGTGGGGAAAGGGGTACATGAAGCCCGATATGTTCACCCGCATCGTCTACACGGACCTCTCCGCGAAGAAGCCCTAGCAGGTCCGCGCCGGACGTCGTTGCGCTGGATGGCCCGCCCCTTTCGCGGCGGGCCCGTCGCGTTTCGCGCGCGCAAATCGCACGCGGCGCCATGTCATCGGTCCCGATGCGGCGAGGGTCATCTCGCCCTCCGCGCGATGGTGCTTCCGTAGCCCATGTGCGCGAACGAGTTGGCGCGTCGTCATGGGAATGCCCGGCGCTGGCAGGGTCCATGCAGTAGATGCAGTGGACCTCTCATCACATCCGCACGGATGCACGCACCGGCACGCCGTCTCTCGCAGACGGTGGTTCAGCGCGGGCGTGCGCGTGCCGATGCCTGAGGGGATCGGAACTCCTGCTTCGCATCCTTGAACGAACTTCCGTGAGGCGTCCGACCATGACGCGCAACCCCCAGCACGAGCGTGGGTTCTCGCTCATCGAGTTGATGGTGTCGATCGTCATCTTCGGGCTGCTCGTCGGATTCAGCGTTCCTTCGTACCAGTCGTACGCACTCACCGAGAAGCTCCGGGGGACGAGCGAGAACCTCGTGCAAACGATCCAGTTGCAGCGCTCCCGCGCCATGGCCACCGGCCAGAACGTGGACATCAACTTCAACACCGGGACGCCGGCGGGCTGGACCGTGATGTCCAACGGTCTGTCGAACCAGAGGGCGCTGCCGAACGGCATCACCTACGCGTCGGCAAGCCCGAACACGATCCGGCTGAGCCGCGACGGGCGCGTCAACACCTCCGCGCTGGTCGTGTTCCAGAACCGCACCGGTGGGCAGGACACCGTGAGCGTCCAGCTCTCGGGCCTGGCTCTGGTCCGGTAGGGAGTGACCATGAGACCACGGACCCCCGAATGCTCCCGCGAGCAGGGCATGTCCCTGGTCGAGCTGATGGTCTCGCTCGTGGTGCTCGCGATCGGGATCCTGGCGGTGGCCCGCCTGTTCCCCACCAGCGCGCGTTCGCAGGCGCAGGACCAGATCCTGATCAAGGCCAACTACTACGCCCAGGAGAAGGTGGAGACGCTCACCGGTCTGACCTGGGCCGACGCTGCGCTCTTCGATGGACGTCATCCCGCAGGGACCGCATGCGACACCCTCGGCACCGGTCAGTGGCTGCGGTTCTACCAGGTCACGACCATGACCGGATCCCTCGACAACCTGAAGAAGGTGGACGTGACCGTGAGCTACCAGGGCGCCGGACAGGCGCAGCGGTCGCTCACGGCGACCACCTACGTGAGGCGGTGAAATCCATGCGCGCGCATCTTCGTCCGTGGTCCCTCGGCCGGCGCTCCTCGTCGGGCTTCACGCTCGTCGAGATGCTGGTCACCCTGGTCATCTTCGCCGTCGTCGCGGTGACCCTGACGCTCGTGGTCATGAACTCGGCGAAGAGCAAGCAGCGTACGACCCAGCGCATCGAGAGCGAGCAGGGTGCACGCGCCGCCGTGGATCTCATGGCGCGCGACATCCGCTCCGCGGGCTATGGCGCCGACCGCGACTTCGCGCCGAACCAGCCGGCGATCGCCTACGTGGACTCGAAGGAGATCCTGATCAGCGAGGACCAGCTCCCGTATCCCGACAATAGCCCGGCAACGAGCTCGCCACAGGCGTACAACCCCACCGGCAGTCCCAAGCCGTTCCCGCTCAATGCCACCTCCTGGACGCCGCCTACGAAGTACGCTGGCGGCGCCGAGCTGATCCGCTACACGCTGGACGTGAACAATGACGGCGTGGTGGATGCCAACGACATCGCGTCCGCGCAGGGCGCCGACGCCGCGGCGACGCCGAATCCGAACGACTACGTGCTCGTGCGTCAGGTTTACGGCGACAACACCAGCGGCACCATCGGTAACAATGGCGGCACCACCGAGCGCGTGGCGCTCGTCCGCCGCCCCGGCGACACCGGCGTGCCGCCGATGTTCAACGTGTACATGAAGGGGTTCAGCACGCCGTACGACTGGTCCAACGGGCCGGTGCCGGCGAGCCAGCTCCAGAACATCGCCAGCATCCAGCTCCAGGTCACCGCGACCGCGTCGAAGCCCGACAACCGCGGCCAGTTCGCGCAGACCACCATCGCGACGCAGGTGAACGCCTCGCGCAGCGTGCCGAGCTTCAGCACGCAGACGCTCCAGGTCTCCGGCTACGTGTTCAACGACCTCAACACCAACCGCGTCAAGGACGGCAGCGACGTCGGCATCCCCGGCGCCGTCGTGCGCATGGGCAGCTATACCTCGTTCACGACCGCCTCGGGCTACTACCAGATCAACGCGCCGGCCGGCTCGTACACGCTCCGGCACACGCCGGCCATGGGCTACGGCTCGTTCGCCTACCCCGACACGTTCAATGTCCAGCTCACGACCGCCGCGCTCCAGCAATCGTTCGCGGACACCGCTCGCCAGGGCGGCGTGGTCCCGATCTACGCCTACGACGACCGCAACGGGAACGGCAACCAGGACACGGGCGAGTTGGGCGTGCAGGGCATGACGTTCAGCGTCACGCCCGGCACGCCGGAGACGCCCTCGGGCGTCACGGACGGCAGCGGCGCGCTGTCGCTGTTCACCGGCGTGGGCGGCTATAGCGTCACCTGCAACAAGCCGGACTCGGTGACCGTGACGGAGCACAGCAACGACACGGGCACGATGACGAACGGCGGCTCAGGCGTCTACACCGCCAAGTTCGGCATCTACAACCAGCAGCTCGGCCACATCACCGGCAAGGTGTTCGTGGACGCCAACCGCAACGGCAACTTCGACAACGGCGAGCTGGGCATGGGCAGCGTCTGGGTCGGCGTGACCAAGGACGGCGGCATCAACGTCATCGCCTACAGCTACACGGACGCCAACGGCAACTACGACATCCCGACGCCGATCAACGACCCGCCGCACACGGATGCCTACTCCGTGTACACGATCCCGCCGAACGGCTACTTCCCGACGACGTCGATGTCGATCGCCAACCTGTGGCTGAAGACGAACCCGACGCTCCAGAACAACAACTTCGGCATGGCGAACTACCAGATCATCACGCTCAACGCCAGCCGCGTGCTTTCGCTCGCCGCGGCGGACCTGATCGAGAAGGACTGGAATGGCGGCCACACCGACCAGGCGATCCACGATACCGACTTGATCCTCGGTGCCGACGCCGGCGGCTCGGACAACATCTCGGTGTGGTTCAACATGTACCCCGCGCAGAAGATGTTCAACGCCAGCGCGGACTACTCGCGGCTGGCGCCGAACTCGGTGATGTCCATGGTCGTGGACACGCTCGACAAGCAGGGCGACAACATGCGCCCGGATGTCGTCACCGGGACGAAGTTCACCGCGGGCGGCAACTTCTTCGTCTGGTTCACGCAGGGCACGAGCGGCAACGAGGGCTACCTGCCGACGAACTACAGCACCGGCCAGAACTACAAGACGCAGGACAACGGCGACGTCCAGGCGGTGGCGACGCTCGACTGCGGCGGCGGCAACATGCCGGACATCATCGTCGGTACGAAGGGCGCCACCGCCGGCCAGGGCTCGATCGAGGTGTGGGTGAGCAGCAACCAGAACACGCCATCGTTCACGCGCGACGAGACGTTCACGTTGATCGGGAGCAGCATCATGGGCGAGGTCACCGGCATCACGCTCGCCGACCTGGACAACGACGGCGACAAGGACATGATCGTGTGCACGCGGACGAGCGACTACAACGGCCAGCTCGCCGTGTTCGAGAACCGCGGTCGCACGGCCGGCAGCCGCTTCTACCTCCGCTACTCGGTGTCGTTCGGCGGCAGCGCGCCCACGTGCGTGACCGCGCTGGACGCCGACGGCGACGGCTGGAAGGACATCTTCGTCGGCACGCAGCGCAGCACGGCGGCCGGCAACGTGTGGCAGATCCGGAACACCGGCCTCTCGCTGCTGTGGAGCTTCAACATCATCCGTGCGATCGACGCCGGCGGCATCGTGCAGGCCCTGAGCTCGGGTGACTACGGCGGCGCCACGCGAGGCGACCTGGCCGTGGGCACGCGCTCGACCAGCACCGGCTTCGCCGGCGGCGTCAGGATCTATTACCTCGACACCGGCGTCATCAACTCGGGCACGGATCCGTCGGCGGGCACGGTGGTGAACATGGTGCCGGCGCTGGCGTCCGGAAACTTCAACTTCGGCCTCAACACCACGCCGCCGCCGACGCCCTACCTCACCGACCTCGCGGCCGGTGTGAAGATCAGCGCCACGACGGGCGCGCTGTACGTCTTCGTCCGCTGACCGGGGGATGACGATGAAAGCGTATCTTCCGGAACGAAACGAGCGTGGGATCGCGCTGGTCATCTCCATGCTCATCCTGCTGGTGATGTCGCTGCTGGGGCTGGTGCTCATGGTCGGGGCCAGCCTCAACCGCGGCCTCGCGGGCAACGACCAGCGCATGCGCCAGTCACTGAACATCGCCGAAGCCGGCGTGGGTGAGGCGCAGGCGCGCATCGCCAACCAGGAAGCGCTGATGGACCCGGCGGATCCCAGCGCTGCCTGCCAGATCTTCAACACGGTCGCAGGCAGCGTGCCGGTGGTGGGCGCCGACACCACCGCGCTCCCGACCGGCCAGCCGGCGGGCACCTACCTCAACTACAGCACGGCCGCCCTCGGGCCCGACGTGCTCACCATCGGCTGGAAGAGGAACGCCGCTGGCACGGCGGTCATGCGCTACGACAGCAGCAAGAACCCGGCGATCCAGACGCTCACCGGGTCCCCGATCTACACCATCACCTCGACCGGCCGTGTCGGCACGGCGCGGCGCACCATCGTCGCCGAGGTGATGGCGAAGCCCTACACCGTGCTGGCGAAGGGGGCGTTCACGGCGAACGTGGACATCACCGACCTCGGCGGCGCGGTGATCTGCGGCTACGACCACTCGATCAACACGCCGATCAACGACGGCGAGAAGGGGCGGATCGGCCCCAAGCCCGACTACTGCCAGTTCGACGAGACCGGCGTCGCGCTGAACAGCCGGCCCGGCGTGTGGTGTGGCGCCCCGCTCACTGCGGGCGGCAACGCCAAGACGTTCGGTAGTCCGGACACGCTCGGCGGGCAGGGCAAGAACAACTTCTACACCGGGCCGTGGGACTGTTTCGGGATGTCTCAGGCCGACTTCTGGAGCCTGGTCGGCGCGCCCGTGAATCCCGCGTCGGTCACGAACTGGAAAGGGGTCCTCAACCTCGACGACAACGGCGTGACGCAGGACCAGTCATGCTCGGCGGGGCCCAATGGTGTCGACGGCGAAGGCCTCCTGTACGTCGATGGCGACCTTCACCTCAACTCGAATTTCTCGTACAAGGGGCTCATTTACGTTGAGGGCGACATCACGGTGAACGGTAACGCTTGGGTCCTGGGCGCCATCGTCGCCAGGGGCAAGACCAAGATCAAGGTCAACGGCAACATGACCTTGCTCTACTCCGGCGACGCCATCACGCAGATGCTGCAGAAGTACGGCAGCCAGTTCGTGACCATCAACTGGCGCGAGCAGTAACAGCTCGTACACCTTCGCTCGCGGCGCCCGCTCCGGCCTTCCGGAGCGGGCGTTCGCGTTGTTGGACGGGCTCCGCGCGGTGTATCGTCACCGGCCGCATCCGACCGAGACGTCCGCCCCTTGAGGAGGAGCTGTCCGACCGTGTGGAACCGCATCGAGGAGAAGGCGCTCGCCGGTGAGCGGCTGACCACCGAGGAGGGCGTCCACCTCCTCACCCACGCCCCGCTCGTGGAGCTGGGGGCGCTCGCCAACGAGGTTCGGGCTCGAAAGTCCGACCCGCGCATCGTCACCTACGTCATCGACACCAACCCCAACTACACCAATTGGTGCACGGTCGACTGCCACTTCTGCGCGTTCTATCGCAAGGTCGGCAAGCCCGCCGCCGACGGCTACACGCACGACTTGGAAGGGGTCATGGGGATGATGGAGGCCGCCCGCAAGGTGGGCGCCACCACGGTGCTGCTCCAGGGCGGCCTGAACCCCGAGATCCCGTGGGTGTTCTACACCACGATCGTGAGCGAGGCGCGGAAGCGCTACCCGGAGATCACCCCGCACTTCTTCTCCGCCCCCGAGATCCACCAGATGGTGGAGGTGAGCGGGCTCCCGATCCGTGGCGTGTTGGAAGCACTCTTCAAGGCCGGCCAGCGCACACTCCCGGGCGGTGGCGCCGAGATCCTCGCCACGCGCGTGCGCCAGCGCATCTCCGTCAAGAAGGGCGGCCCCGAGGCGTGGCTCGACGTGCACCGCGCGGCGCACCAGGTGGGCATGCGCTCCACGGCAACGATGATGTACGGCCACGTGGAGACGCCGGCCGAGATCGTCGAGCACTTCGACTACATCCGCGCGCTCCAGGACGAGACGAAAGGCTTCACCGCGTTCGTGCCCTGGAGCTACAAACGCGGGAACACGCCCATGGAATCGAAGGTCCCACACATCGCTGGCGCGAGCATGTACTTCCGCGTGCTGGCCACGAGCCGGCTCTACCTCGACAACTTCGACCACATCCAGGCGTCCTGGTTCAGCGAAGGGAAGAAGACCGGGCAGGTGGCGCTGCATTTCGGCGCCGACGACTTCGGCGGCACGCTGTTCGAGGAGAACGTCCACCTGGCGACCGGGCACGTGAACAAGACCACGGTCGCCGAGATCGAGACGCTGATCCGCGAGGCGGGCTTCACGCCGGCCCAGCGCACGACGCTCTACGACGTTCTCAAGGTGGCCGATGGCCCCGAGGCGCTGGCGAACCTCTCCGACGAGGTGCCGCTGTTCATCGAGAGCCTGCGCGAGCTGCCGGCCGAGTACCCGGCCGTGCTCGAGGGCGAGGAGCCCGGCGACTCGCTGGTGATGCCGCACTGACCGGCGTCATTCGCACCGAGTAGACCGCGCTCGCGAGGGGCTCTCGGTTCTAGCGGGCGAACCCACCCAATGCCAAGCGCGTTGACCCGCGCGCGATCGCTCGCCGGTCGCCGCTCCCCACTCCGACCCGCGAATTCATTGGGAATTCCGCAGGAGATCCGCACGCGCGCGTGGCGCGTGCCGTGCATGTCTGCACCCGGGACCGGATGTGTCCGGTGCACGTGCACGCATCGCCCCCGCCGCGCGGGGGCGCCTCCCGGAGCTCCCCCTGGCATCCCACCACACGCCGCGCCTTCCCGGGCGCGCCGGCGTCCTCCTTGGGCTGGCGCTGTTCGCCCCGCCCGGCGCGACGTCGCGTGCGATCGATCGGGGCGTGGGGCAGTGCCTGCCGCCGCACACGGTCGTGGCGCTGACGCCGCTCGCCGACCGTACCGACGGCACGTGGGCCAACTGGAGCGGCGAGAGCCCGGCGCTGCTCGTCACCCGTGCCTTCGCCGACTCGCTCGCCCGCGGCCATCGCCGCGACATCGTGCGCTTGGGTGTCACGCTGCCGCACCCGCCGGCCAACGGCCCCGGGCGCGCGCTCGACGATGACCTCGCGCTCCGCGCCGCGCGACGCACGGCGGCCGAGGTGGTGGTGACCGGCAGCGTCGACGTGTTCGTGCACGACGACCAGATGGAGCCCGGCAAGTTCTCGCGCTGGGGGATGGGAGCTCCCGACGCGCGCTCGCGCGTGCGCGTGAGCGTGTCGCTGCGCGCGCTCGACGTGCGCGATGGCACGGTGCTGATCGAGACCAGCGCCACGCGTGAACGCGCCGGCAAGACGGTGGCGATGATCGACCGCGGGGAGCGCAACGGCTCGACCGGCGCGCTCGACCCGGTGCTGGCGCAGGCGCTGGGCGAGGTGCTCGGTGACCTCACGCGCACGCTCGGCCAGCGTGTCGAAGGGCAATGGAAGGCGCAGGTGCTGAGCGCGCGCCGCGGCACGGTGATGCTGGACGCAGGTGTGACGCGCGGCCTGTTCACGGGCCAGCGGCTCGAGGTGTGGCGGCCCGGCGTCGACCTCCTGGACGAGGAGCTTCGCGAGCTGGGCGACGACGTGTGGGTGGGCTCGGTGGTGGTGACGTCGCTCGAAGGTCGCAGCCGCGCGCGGGCGCGGCTCTGCGACGGCGAGGTGCACGCCGGCGACGTGGTGCGGCCGTGCTCGCAGACCGCCGCGCCGGTGCTGTCGCTCGACCGCTGAGCTAACGCACGCGCAGCCGGTAGAACCACACCAGCGCCGGCTCGCCGGTCGCGGCCGGGTCGAGCGCGAAGCGCAGGTCGTAGTCGCCGGCCTCGAGCCGTCCTTCCGGGCGCAGGCGGATGGCGTCGCCGAGCGTGTAGAAGGGTCCGGTGTGGCTCGCGAGCTCGCGGCCATCCTGGAGCAGCGTGATCACCATCCGGCGCTCGCCCGCTTCGGGGCTCGGCGGCTGGAGCGCGGGCGGCAGGATCAGCACCATGCCCGAGACGTTCGTGACCGCGCCCACGTCGATGGGCTTCGCCGCGCGGGCGCGGAAGCCGGGCTCCGGCAGTCGCACCGCACCGGTCGTGAGCGAGTCGAGCGCGAACTCGAACGCCACCGCCACCGGGTGCGCGGAGCCTCCCATCGTGCCGAAGGTGTGGGGGCCGCGCTCGAACCACCCCGGGTGCGTTGCGGCCGCCCAGGCGAGGAGGCCCGCCGCCGCGCTCGCAAGGCCGGAGGCCCATGCCCAGAAGTGCCTCCTCGAGGGAGCGGGCGCACGACTCGTACCCCTCGCCGACTCGGACCCTGCCCGCGACAGGGCCGGCGCCACCACCGGCTCGTAACCCGCGAACGCGAGCGCCGCGCGGCACTCCTCGCAGTCTTCCAGGTGCGCCTCGACCAGCTCGCGCTCGAGTCCCTCGAGCAGGCGGGAGCTGCGCGGCCAGGTGGCGATGAGCGAGGACGGCAGGTGGCCGGCGCCCGCGCCCGCGGCGGCCTTGAGCGGCGCGAGCCGGGCCCTGCAATCGGGGCAGCCGGCGAGGTGCTCCTCGAGACGGAGCAGCTCGTCCTCGGGCATGAGCCCGACGCTGTAGGCCAGGAGTCGGCGCGTGGCCCAGTCGTGCGATGGGGTCGTGCTCATGAGCTCCTCACACGATCCGCGCCTCGCGCGCCCATTCCCATACCGGACCGCGCTGCGAGTAGGCCAGCTCGCGGATCTGCACCATGCAGCGCGACCAGCGCTTGATCACGGTGTTGTGCCGCACCTGCAGCCGCCGCGCCACGCTCGCCCAGCTCAGCTCGGCGAAGAAGTCGGTCGCCAGCTCATGGCAGGGGGCATCGTGCTGCTTGAAGTGTTCCAGCACCACGAAGCGGAACAGCTGCAGCATGTCGGCTCCGATCTCGCGCGCGGGATCCTGCGCCGGCAGCTCCAGCGGCGAGTCGCTGTCCGGGAGCGGATCCAGGCGGCCGGTCGGGCCGCGCATGCGGCGCACGTGGTCCACGTAGACGCGGTGGACGAGCGTGTTGGTGAGGGCTTCCGGGTTGAGCAGTGTTTCCCGCTGCGAGAGCCGGAACAGCGTCACCATGACCTCCTGGGCGAGGTCCTCGATCGTGCTCGCGGGCGTGGCGCGCAGCTTCCTGCGCACGCCTTGCAGCGCAAAGGCGCGCAGGGCCTTCCAATCGATGGCGCCCAGTGGGGTCCTCCGGAGCGGGCTCGTGCGAGGGAGCGGCGGACGTTCGAGGACGGCGAGACTATCAATCCCGCGACGCGGGTGCGATGCCGGCGGCGAAAAGCCCGCGACCGCCGTGGCCTCTTCGGCGGCGGCGGTCGCGGACACTCGCGTGCGGCGGGAGTCGGGCGGGAGCATACGAGCGGCTAGTCGGTGCGCGGGCGGCCGCCACCGCCGTCGCCGCCGCCATCGCCGGTGCGCAGCGTGTCGGCGGAGGAGGTGGGGGCCGCGACCACAAGGGAGTGACGCAGCATGGTGAGCCTCCTTTCCGGTCACTGGCCCCGGCCCGGGAAGATGGGCCGGAGCGGCTACAGCGCTATCGTCGGGGTCGGGGTCCCCCCGTGACCGGGGCTCCGCGCGGCGTGGGGCGGCGCCGCCACGGCGCGGCGCTCAGGGCGCTTCGAACGCCAACCCGGGCTCGCGCGGCCCCAGCTCGAGCCACACCACCGAGAACCCGTCGGAGGTCATGAGCCGCCGCTCGCGGCGCACGCCCAGCTCGGCGTGGGTGGCCGCGGCGCCCGGAGTCTCGACGATCTCCCGCCACGGATCCCAGGCGCGCTCGGCGCTCCGGAACACGAGCAGCACGTGGCGGAAGTCGTGCCGTGCGCGACAGGCGGCGACGTCCTCGGGCGAGTAGGCGAGGTGGATCACCGGGTGGTTCGTCTGCCAGGCGAGCGAGGGCCCGAGATTGCTCATGAGCGTCTCGCGCGGCACCAGCACCTGGTTGAGCGCTATCGAGATCGCGGTGAGCGACCGGCTCGAGGGCACGCCGCGCTCGAACGAGGTCGCGATCGACTCGGTCTGGGCGAGCCGCGTGTTCCACGTGCCCCAGCCGAGCGCCAGCAGTGCCGCGAGCACGCACGCCACCGTGCGCTGCCGCTCGCTCGTGCCGGGCATGCGGCGGAGGAGCGACCACAGCGCCAGCATCCCCGCGAGCTCCGCGAGCACGCGCGTCGGGAACACCTCGCGCAGGAGCGGCGTGCCCGCGCACGCGGCGAGCGTGTCGAGTGCGAGCCCGGCGAGCACCACGATCGCCGCGGCCACGAGCGGCCGGTCGCGCTCTCCCGAGCCCTGCGCGCCCGCGCGCGTGAACGGCCAGAAGACGAGCGCGCCGAACCACAGCCCGCGCGGTCCCGAGAGCAGCGGCGGGAGCACGCGGGAGAGATTCGAGCCGGCCTTCGCGGCGAGCAGTGCCAAGGCGTGGGCGCCGTGCGGCACCTCGGGGACCTGGGCGCGGTGGAGGAGTTCGAACCAGGTCCAGCCCTGGACCTGGTCCCACAGCTCGAAGTGCGCCACGTCCCAGTCCGGCGATCCGAACGCCCGCCACTTGTAGAACCACCACGGCACGAGCGGGAGGACCGCGCCCGCGAGCACGAGCGCGCCCGAACGCAGGCGCTTCTCCGCGGGCGAGCTCCATGCGCCGGCGAGCGCCAGGATCGGGGCGAGCCACAGCGCGTTCGCACGGAAGAGACCCGAGAGGCCGAGCATCACGCCGAGCACGAACGGCAGCTCGCTCGCCGCCCCGAGCGCGAGCCCGAGCAGCGCCAGCAGCAGCAACACCGTGGCGGGCAGCTCGCCCACGCCGGAGAGCGCGAAGTGCTGGGCCTGGGCGTCGAGGATCGCGGCGAGACCCATCACCGCCGGGGCTCCGGCACGCACCCAGCGCGGCGCCTCCGGTGCGTGGCGCGCGAACAGGTAGCGTGTCGCAAGCACGGTGAACGCGCCGAAGGCGAGGTAGCAGACGAACGGCACCACCAACGTCAGGTACGCGCGCATGTCCGAGGTGGCCGTGAGCCCGCTCGCGGGGACCAGCTTGAAGATCAGCGCCTCGGCGAGCATGAGCCCCGGCTGCACCGCGGAGAGCGGCCACGGCGAGCCGGTATGGGTGGCGAGGTCGATCGGCAGCGCGTAGGGAGTGCCGAACTTGCCATGCCACGCCAGCTCGCGCGCGGCGAGCGCCACCTGCGCGCTCTCGTAGGAGAGGATCGGCGAGCGGCCGCCCAGGTCCCACGCCAGCGCGTGCGCGTACCAGAGCGCGGCGGCGGTCACGAGCACCAGCACGAGCGGCAGCAGGTGGTCCGTCGACCTCCGTGTCGGCGCCATGGCGCGCGACACTACGCGCGGCGCGCGCACGGCTCAAACGAGGTCTCATCATCAACGGCGGCACGCCGCATCCATGAAAGCCCCGACCCCGCCCGCGCCGGTGTCGCGGAACCGCGCGCTGGCGCCGGGCGCGCTTGCGCGGCGGGGGCGACTGGGGAACCCTCCCCGGTTCGCGGTGCCCGACCTGACCGACCCCCGCCCCGGAGAGGTTCCATGTCCGTCCTCGCTCCCCGTAATCCAGCGCGCGTGCTCGCGCTGCTCGCCGCGGCGCTGGCTTTCGCGCCGCTGTCACTCGCTCACGCCCAGGAGGGCAAGGAGACGCCCGACGTCCGCCTCGGCCGCGATGTCGTGCCGACGTTCTCGAGCGTCCGGCTCCGGCTCGACCCCGAGAAACGGAGCTACACCGGCAGTGTGCACGTGGAGTTGAAGGTCGCGAACGCCACCGACACGATCCGCTTCCACGCCGAGGGCCAGAGGCTCACGCGCGTGACGCTCCGCCAGGGTGGCGACAGCGTCATCGTGACCCGCACCACCGGCGACCACGGCCTGCAGACGCTGGGTGCTGCACGCAAGCTCACGCCCGGCACGGCGACGCTCGACATCGAGTTCACGCACCTCTACGGCACGCGCGCAGTGGGACTCTACAAGGCGATCCAGGACCAGCGCGGCTACCTGTTCACGCAGTTCGAGTCGGACGACGCGCGCGAGGCGTTCCCGTGCTGGGACGAGCCGGGCTTCAAGTTCCCGTACCAGATCGTGCTCGAGGTGCCGGAGGCGCAGGAGGCGCTCTCCAACACGCCGATCGAGAGCTCGGTGCCCAAGGACGGCTGGAAGACGGTGACGTTCAAGCGCACACCGCCGCTCCCCAGCTACCTGCTGGCGATCGCGGTGGGACCGTTCGAGTACTCACCGGTCGCGGGCACGAAGGTGCCCACGCGCATCGTCACCTGCCGGGGCCGCAAGCAGCTTGCTGCGATCACCGTGCAGACCACGCCGAAGATCCTCGCCGGCCTCGAGCGCTGGTTCGGCGTCCCATACCCGTTCGAGAAGCTGGACCTGATCGCGGTGCCGGAGTTCGCCTACGGGGCCATGGAGAACGCCGGCCTGATCACGTTCCGCGACGACGTGCTGCTTCTGGACCCGGCGAGCGCCAGCACCTCGCAGCGGCGCTCGAACGCGAACGTCATCTGCCACGAGCTGGCGCACATGTGGTTCGGCGACCTGGTGACGATGGCGTGGTGGGACGACCTGTGGTTGAACGAGTCGTTCGCCGACTGGATGGCGGCCAAGGTCACGGACCAGGTCTATCCGCAGTACCGCCAGGGCCTGTACGACCTGCAGCGCGTGCAGCAGGTGAAGGGCGGCGACATCCAGCCGTCCACGACCGCGATCCGCGAGAAGACCACGAGTGCCTCCGCCGGCCTCACGAACGTGGGGCTCGTTTACAGCAAGGGGAACGCGGTGCTGTCGATGTTCGAGCGCTACCTGGGCGCGGAGACGTTCCAGAAGGGCGTTCAGTCCTACCTGAAGAAGCACGCGTGGGGGAACGCCACCGCCTCGGACCTCTGGCAGGCGCTGGACCAGGCGAGCGGCACGAACGTCTCCGCCGCGATGACCACGTTCCTGGACCAGCCCGGCGTGCCCTACGTGCGCGTGGTGCCGGCGCCGGGCGGCGTGCGGCTCACGCAGTCGCGCGCCACGCCGTACGGCGTCTCGCAGCCGCCGATGCGCTGGGACGTGCCGATGACGCTGCAGTGGTCGGACGGGAAGACCGTGCGCTCGCAGCGTGTGCTGCTCAAGGACGAGAGCGTGGTGGTGAAACTGCCCGCGACGCCCGCGTGGGTGATGCCGAACGGCGGCGGCCACGGCTACTACTCGTGGAGCGTGCCCGAGGAGTGGATGACGACGCTCGCGGAGAACGCCGCCAAGGTGCTCTCGCCCGACGAGCGCGTGGCATTCCTCGGCGACCTGTCGATGCTGATGACGCAGGGCGAGGTGCGCGGCGACACCTACCTGCAGTCGCTTTCGCACTTCGGCTCCGATCCCGAGCCGCAGGTGGTCTCGAGCACGATGGAGTCGCTGACCGGCGTGCGTGGGGCGTTCGTGCCCGACAGCCTCGAGAGCCTGTTCGCTGTGTACGTGCGGCGGATGCTGTCGCCGGCGCTGGAGCGTGTGGGCTACGAGAAGAAGCCGGGTGAGGACGAGACCGTGTCCACCATGCGCGGCGACCTGCTGCGCTGGCTCGCGAACCGCGGCCAGGACCAGAAAGTGCTGGCGTTCGCGCAGGACGCGGCGAAGCGCTACCTCGCGGACTCGACGAGCGTGGACCCGGGCATCGCCGACGCCGTCGTGTCGCTGGCGGCGAAGAAGGGCGACGCGGCGCTGTTCACCGACTACCAGCGCCGGCTCGAGGCCACAGAGGTGCCGGCGATCCGCCGCCGCTTCCTCGGGGCGCTCGGCGCGTTCGAGGACACCGCGCTCACGTCGAGGGCGCTCGAGTACTCGCTCTCCGACAAGGTCCGACCCACCGAGACGTTCGAGATCCTCCGCGGCATGGGCCAGAGGAACGAGGCCGCGGCCGCGCGCATCTTCCAGTGGATGATGGCGAACTACGAGCTACTCGCTTCGCGGGTGCCGCCGCCGGCGCTCCGGTTCCTGCCCATGTTCGCGAGCGGCTGCAACGCCGAGCGGCTGGCGGCGGCGACCGCGTTCTTCGGCGACCCGAAGCGCGTGGCTCCGGGCATGGACAAGACGCTCGAGCGCGTCGGCGACGGCGTGCACACCTGCCTCTCGCTCCGCGAGCGCGAGGGCGAGCACGTGAACAGCTACATGCGCGGGTTCGCGATCAACTGAGCGTCACGAGGCCGGGGCGGGCGACCCGCCGCCCCGGCCACGCGCGTGCGGCCCGACGTCAGTTCTCGAGGCGCAGCGCCACGCGCGCGTCGTCGGTCTTCGAGCGCGCCACCATGCGCACGTGATCCACGATGCGGCCGCGCCCGAAGTCGAGTAGCGGGTAGAGGCCCGGGTCCTGCGTGCGCTCGGCGAAGTCCACGACCTGGCTCTCGCCGTTCAGGAACACCACCTCGGCCCAGTCGGCCTGCACCTTGCCGTTCGCGACCTCGTACCAGAGCTTGGTTCCGCGGCGCCCGATGTTGAGCGTGAACTCGGTCCAGTCCTCGTCCTTCACGAGCAAGGCGTTGTCCATCCACGACAGCGCGTCCGCCACCGGGTGGGACGCCACGACCGCGGCCGTCGCCGGGGTCCAGACGACGGGCCGCAGGTAGAGGCGCGGCTGTACGCGCACGGCGACGACGCTCGGGTGCACGACCACGACGCGCGCGGGGCGCGCGAGCGGCCAGCCGCGGTGCACCACCACCGCGGTGCGGTGCGGGCCCTTGTGGACGACGACGACGCGGCGGGCGGACGCGGGCTCGGCGAGTGCCACGCCCAGACCGAGGACGAGGAGCAGCGGGAGCAAGTGCTTCATCGAACACCTCCTGTGCGGGTTCTTCCCTGGGAAGACCTGAAACGCTCCCGATGCGATGCAGGGCGCATGCCGGTCGCGGGCACGCGCCCAACCCCTTGCGCCTGTGCACCGCGAGTGGCATCGGGCGAAATGCCCCGACGCGAATGGCCCGACGCGTACAGCGGAAGTCGGTTCCGGTTCAGATCCCGCACCGCGGCAATTGTTCTTGATTCTCATCCTGCACGAGGGCATGTTCCGGGCCCAGAGTCACGCTCGCCCCCCGCGCCCGTGGCGAATCCCCCTCGCTCACGGCGCTGCCCCCCGCTCCTGCGCTTGCCTCCGTCCCATGCGTCCGTCTGGACGCCACGCGCAGGAGACACCATGCGCCTCGCTCGCATCCTCACCGTTCCGATCATCGCCACCTTGCTCTTCGGCTGCAGCCGCCAGCTGCCGGTGGCGCCGGGCACGAACGCCCCCGACGCGATCGCACCGATCGATCTCTCCGAGCTGCACCGCATCGCGCGCCAGCCGCTCGCGGGCAACGGCGCCAAGGTCGTCGAGGTGCCCGCCGGCTCGGCGAACGCGCTCGCCGCCGCGCTCACCGCCGCGGGCACGAACGGCACCGTGGTGTTGAAGAGCGGAGTCCACACCGAGTCCGGCACGGTCGAGATCTCGAACACCGTGACGCTCGCCGGCGAGCCGGGCGCGGTGCTCGAGTCCACGACCAACCCGCTCCCCGCCGATGAAGTGCACCCCGCGCTGTGGGTACACGGGGCTTCCGGCGTGGTCATCCGCGGCATCGAGATGCGGCCGGCCGGGGCCATCGGCAACACCGGCGTCCTGCTGCACAACTCCCCGAATGCCAGCATGTTCGGGAACAACATCCACGACTACGAGTACAGCGTGGTCGTGGAGAAGTCGAACAGCGTCAAGATCTGGAGCAACCGCATCGCCTGCTCCACCGCGTGGCTCGGCGGCGCCATCCCCGAGGCGCTCGGCATCACGGTCGTGAACGGTTCCAACGCCGTGATCGCCGACAACAACGTCACCGGCGGGGTGTTCGGGATCTGGCCGTGCGACGAGGGTGGGAAGGTGCTCGCCAACAAGGCGAGCGGCTGCCTCGAGGGCATCATCCTCTGCCGGGTGCCGGCGTGGTCGTTCGAGCTCCCGGATGGCCAGTACACCGGCAGCGCCCAGAGCACGACGCGCTGCCTGGCGCAGGGCAACGAGACGTTCGGCAACTTCGCCGACGGCATCATCGTCATCGACGGCGCGCACGACAGCCGGGTCGTGGACAACAACTCCCACGACAACGGCGCCTACGACGTCGAGCTGAGCGGCGACTCCTACCGCTTCGGGTTCCTGACGCCCAGCTCCTACAACTGCGCGTTCGTCGCCGGCACGCACGCGAACGTGAAGGTGAAGAACTGCGGCAACAACAACCAGGTGAACGGTGGGATCCTGGTGGACAACGCTGTCGACCCCTGCAACTGATACTCCGCGCGTCGCGGCGGGCCGGGGCGCGTCACGTGCGTGACGCGCCCCGCGCTCAGTGCGCCGGCGGCGCGAGCCGCATCGCCGCGAACAGGCCGGGGGCGTTGAGGAAGCCGGCGAACTGGTAGCTGACGCCGAGCGAGAACGTCTCGTGACGGAGATACGCGCCAGGTCCGTGATCCTGGACTTGTGACGCGCCGAGCTGGAGCGCCCACGCGTCCTCGAGGAAGTAGCTGAGGCTCGCGCCGCAGGTCACATGCCAGCGCTCGGCGCGGCGGTCCCACCCGGAGCCGGGCGCGGTCAGCTCGTGGTCGAACGTGGCATCGGCATACCAGCGGTCGGCGACCAGCCACACCGCCTGGGCGAGGGTCGAGAGCAGCAACGTCTCGCCGCTCTCGGTGAGGAGGCCGCGCGTCAGGCCATCCACCTGCCAGCGCGGCCCGAACGGCCGGTGGTATTCCGCGGCGACGCCCGAGAGTACGAAGTCGTCGCGGTGATTGCTCTCGCTCCGGGGCTGGGCCGTCTCCGACGAGGTGACGAGCACGCCGTCCTGGTAGAGGGCGGACGAGGCCACGGACTTCGTGCTGACGTGATCTCGCAGCGTGGCGACGAACACCT